>Ga0207047_1188_pt1 | contig 14563 bp, 17 predicted proteins | sample Alteio_BWMinCont_67_FD_153302 | JGI IMG/M metagenome (GOLD analysis project Ga0207047, IMG submission 153302) | Enriched cells from forest soil in Barre Woods Harvard Forest LTER site, Petersham, Massachusetts, United States -... | ecosystem: Environmental > Terrestrial > Soil > Temperate forest >...
GCCGCAAGTTCGTTTTGCTCGTTGAGTATTTGATGATGTATGCCGAAACTGGTCTTTTTAATAAATTCAACCCGCGCATGCACCACAATATTGCCGGGATAAAATAATGGTTTTATAAACTGGCAACCTGTTGACAATAAAATGGGACCTATCTTTTCTTCTTTGAAAAATCGTATCAGCCCCGATGTTTCCCAATAGTTAACGCGCGATGCCTGTATATATTTGAAATAAGCAACATTATTTACATGCCCGAAAATATCCATTTCGCCCCAGTCTATTCTTAATGCGAGTCTCATTGAAAAGTGTTCCATAAAACAAAGTGCGCTTGATAAAAGTGATATTCAAATGTACGACTGAGTTATTTCAAAAGATACATCAGCCTTGCAGTCCACATATTGTTGTATTGTTCTGAACGCGCCCATATCGGTGGTATGTCGGTTCTAATGGGAATTATAGAATATTGAAAGCGTATGTTTAAAAATAGTCCTTGCCAGAGATGCAAATCTGCACCTGCAATAAAATCAAATGCATTTGTTTTGAAAGTGTACGCGCTAAGGTCCACATTCCTGATAGTATTCACGGAGTCTATTTGCAGTGTTTCGCTGCTCGTTGTTAGCCTGCTGTAAGAAAAACCTATACCTGCATGGCTCCTGCGCGTATCAAAATAGTTAATCATTATCGGCACTTCGGCATAGTTTACATTAATTCCGTATTTCAACATATATACGTTAGGCAACACCAGCGATTGCTGCGCGCCATTGCTTTTACTGCCTTTCTGAGAATAGAGTATTTCCATGCTCAAAGCAACATGCGGTGCAATTCGGGCATAGACGATGCCGCCGAAGTTTGCTCCTATTTTATAATACCCTGCATAATAATCTCCATCCACCTGCGAAAAATTGGCTCCGACAATTAATCCGGCATAGAATATTCTCGGCTTTTCTACATAGTATGAAGTGGTTTCTTCTTCACTGCCCTGGGCATTTGCTTTAGTGAAAATACAGGTTAAAATAACTGCAATAATTATAAGTGCGCCGAATTGTTTACTTTTATTCATCGAAAAAGCAATAACTAATGAGCTTCAAATATAATGCAACCACATTAAAAAAACTGGAAGAGCTTTGTGAAGAGGCGCGCTACATGATAAGATATGAGAAAGGAAATTTCAATAGCGGCTACTGTATTCTCGAAGATAAACGCGTAGTGGTGATTAACAGGTTCTTCAATGTTGAAGGGCGTATCAACGCGCTGCTGGAGATAGTATCAACCATAAATATTAACGAAGAAGAACTGAGCGGGGAAATGCTTAAATGGTACCGGCAGTTGAAAAAAGAGCCGGCATCAGGCAATGACACCTCAGTGCAAACAGAATTAGACATTTAGAGTGAAAGTTACTTTTCTCGGAACAGGCACATCGCAAGGCATACCATTTATAGGATGCCAATGTTCCGTATGTACCTCAATAGATAAAAAAGACAACAGGCTCCGCAGTTCGGTATGGGTGGAAACGCCCGAAGCAAGCATCATCATAGATAGCGGTCCCGATTTCCGCTACCAGATGTTGCGCGCAAAGGTCAGGAAAATTGACGCTATCATTTTTACACACGGGCACAAAGACCACATTGCAGGGCTGGATGATATACGACCCTACAACTTTCATGATAACAAACCCATAGAAGTATATGCCACAGAAGAAACCCAGCAAGCCCTGAGAAGGGAATATCAGTATATATTCAGTAATATTACCTATCCCGGCATACCCCAGATTTCCCTGAATACAATAAACGCCTCCGATACATTTACAGTCAAAGGGCTTGATATTCAGCCTATTAGTGTGCTGCATTATAAAATGGAAGTACTTGGTTTCCGTATTGGCAATTTCTCTTATATAACAGATGCTAATTATATTGCTCCGAAAGAATTATTGAAGGTAAAAGGAAGTGAAGCCTTTGTTGTAAATGCCTTGCGCCATGAGCCGCATATCTCTCATTACACGCTCAAAGAAGCCATAGAAGTGGCAAAAACAGCGGAAGTAAAGGAAACCTATTTCACTCACATCAGCCACCAACTAGGTTTGCATGCGGATGTAGAAAGCAGGTTGCCGGATGGCATGCACCTGTCTTACGATGGATTAACACTCCATTTGTAATTTCTTAATTATATTTGTCAACTTTTTGAAATAAAATTATACAATGAAAAAGATTCTGGTTACACTCCTTATGATGACATGCGCCTGCTCTTTTGTAAACGCGCAATATGTGAATACTAAAATGAAAGTGGGGCAAAAAGCGCCTGACCTTTCTTTTCCTGACCCCACCGGAAAAAAGCTGAAGTTGTCTGAAATTAATAAAGGTAGGTATGTGTTGGTTGACTTTTGGGCATCGTGGTGCCATCCCTGCCGTATGGCTAACCCAGGCTTGGTGAAAATGTATAACGAATACGCTGGTAAAAAATTCAAGAAAGCAAAAAATGGCTTTACCGTTGTTAGCGTATCGCTTGACCAGGATAAAGGCGCATGGTTAGGCGCTATTAAGCAAGATAATTTAAGCTGGCCCTACCACATGAGCGACCTCAAATACTGGCAATCAAAAGCAGCCGAAATATATGGCGTACAGTTTGTGCCGCAGGCGTTTTTAGTTGACCCCAATGGCAAAATACTGGGCAAGTATATGGCGGCTGAAGAGGCATATGATGATATTGGTAAATATGTTGAAAACTAAAGAATCTTTCCTTCATAGTTTTGCTGAAAATATATTTTTTCATACCTTTGCGCACTTATTCACACATGGCAAATTCCATGTTAAAATTTTAATACAATGAAAAAAGGAATTCATCCAGAAAGTTACCGTTTTGTGATTTTTAAGGACATGTCAAATAATTATTCGTTTTTGTCCCGCTCTACCGCCCCTTCAAAGGATACTGCGGTATGGGAAGACGGTCAGGAGTATCCGCTTGTAAAAGTGGAAATCTCTCATACCTCGCATCCGTTCTATACCGGTAAATCAGTATTTGTGGATACCGCGGGACGTATTGAGAAATTCAGAAAACGTTACGAAAAGAAAGCCAAAGTAGGTTAGGCAATTAGTTAAGCTATTTGCTTTACGAAATAAAAATCCCGACTTTTGAGCCGGGGTTTTTTATTTATGAAGTTTATTCTTTTTGACGATATTAACCGGTACAACCTATTGCCATTCGCTCACACGCGTGCAATAGCGGATATACGTTGCGGCATTCTCACCATGCGCGAACGCTGGGAACTTTACCTCAAAGAAATCACCGGCACCCTTACCGAAAGCTATTTGCAGGGAATATATCCGGCATTACAAGGAGATGACAAGGTGTATATCAATGGTTCTGTATTTGCTAACCCTTCGTTGGCAACTGCCATTGCAAATTTGCGGCAGGGTCAAAAACTGTGCAAAAACAAAATAACCATTGCTGCCCGTTTCGATAAAAACATTTCGGGCTTTGAAGAATTTAATCAGCGCATTCAGGAATTACCATCGCAGGAATATGAAGGTGAAATTTATTCGCTTAATCATATCTGGGATATCTTTTCGTTCAATGACCGCGTGATACGCGATGATTTTGCATTGCTTACAAAAGGAAAACAAAGCTCACCGATTCCCGCTAATATAATTGTAACAGGAAAAGAAAACCTGTTTATCGAAGAAGGCGCAAACGTATATGCGGGCTGTATTATCAATGCCTCGGCAGGACCCGTATATATAGCCAAGGGCGCTGAAGTGCTGGAAGGCGCAATGCTGCGTGGTCCGTTGGCGCTCTGCGAACAGAGTGTAGTAAAAATGGGTGCGAAGCTCTACGGCGCTACAACCATTGGTCCCGGCTGCAAGGTGGGCGGCGAAATAAATAATGCCGTGTTATTTGCCAACAGCAATAAAGCACACGATGGTTACCTTGGCAATGCAGTAGTAGGGGAGTGGTGCAACCTCGGCGCAGATACCAACTGCTCTAACCTGAAAAATAATTACGACGAAATAAAGGTTTGGGATGAACAAGCCGGTAAATCCGTAAATACAGGTCTTATATTTTGCGGCTTGTTTATAGGCGATCATTCCAAGTGCGGTATCAATACCATGTTCAATACAGGCACCGTAGTAGGTGTTTCGGCAAATATTTTCGGTGCAGGGTTCCCTGACAAATTTATCCCGTCATTTTGCTGGGGCGGCATTGATGCTGTGACTACTTACGATTTCGGCAAAGCCATGCAGACCGCCGACCGCATGATGGGGAGAAGACATAAAAAACTGTCGGAAGCCGAAACGGACATGTATCGCTATATTTTTGAACATACCCAATCTCAAAGACCCCTTCCTCCAAACGATAATTAATTAACAATGAGAAAGAAAATAGTTGCAGCAAACTGGAAAATGAACCTTACCCTTGCGGAAGGAGCCGCATTGGTGAGCGATATAACAAAAGGGCTTCCTGCGCTTGAAGAGCATCAACAGGTAGTGATTGTTCCGCCTTACGTATATATCACCGAGGTAGTTAAACACCTTATTTTTGTCCGGAATGTATATGCAGGCGCTCAGAATTGCTACAGCGAAGCATCAGGCGCTTATACAGGAGAAATTTCGGCAGCCATGCTGAAAAGTGTAGGAGCAAAATATGTAATCATAGGGCATTCAGAACGCAGGCAATATTTTAATGAAACTGACGCCCTGCTGGCAAAAAAGACAGACCAGGCATTAAATTCAGGACTGAAAGTGATTTTCTGCTGTGGAGAACCACTCAATATTCGTCAGGCAAATACTCAAAATGCCTATGTGGAATACCAGCTCAAAGCGGGGTTGTTTCATTTGGACAACGCCCAGTTAAAAAATATTGTTATCGCTTATGAGCCGATTTGGGCTATAGGCACCGGGCATACCGCTACCTCGCAGCAGGCGCAGGATATGCATGCACATATACGGCAGGTTGTCAGGGCGCGATACGGAAATGAAGTGGCTGCTAATGTCAGCATACTCTATGGCGGTAGCCTCAAGCCGTCTAACGCACCGGAACTATTCTCCTGCCCCGATGTGGATGGCGGTTTGATAGGCGGAGCCTCCCTGAATGCCGGCGATTTTCTTGGCATAGTCACCGCTTTACAAAATGCCAGGCCTGTTGAAGCCAGCCAAAGCGCCTTTGCCCCTGTACAGGCGCCTGTTGAACCGGTTGCTGCTGCTATTGTAAATGTCCCGCAAAACGCTCCTCCCACAGAGCCCCCGCAAGCCGCATTTGCGCTGGAAACACCGGTTGGAATACCTGTTGCAGGTATTGTAAATGTCCCGCAAAACACGCCTGCTGCCGAAACCCCGCAAAACACCTTTGTACCGGAAAAACCTATTGAATCAACTGGTGCGGCTATTGTAAATGTAAAGGAAAACACTTTACCTATAGAAACCCAACAAAGCGACTTTTCATCTCCACAGGAGCCGGTTTCAGAGGGGAGTGATGCATCTTCTGGTAACAAAAGTGAACCAACCATCTTTGATAAATTATAGAAAAATAATAGCGGCGAAAAGGGATTTTGAAGAAAGTAAAATCATTGTTACCTTTGCAGCCCAATAAAAGGAATGGCGCGTTGGTCAATCGGCTAAGACGCCTCCCTTTCACGGAGGAATGACGGGTTCGATTCCCGTACGTGCTACATTCTAAATGCTGAAAGCCTGCAAGTTACTTGCGGGCTTTTTAGTTTTGGGAAGGTCGCTTCCTCAGCCATAATGCTACTACAAATCCAAAATTATTCTTCGCAAAAAATGCGGAGAATAAATAAGGAAGCTATTCTCCGCATTTCGTTTTTGTATATATGAATTTGGTAATTTGATAGAATAATGAAGATGCCGGATTGTCTGTTAACAAACCCCCGTGGCATGGTTGACGCCAAACCAGCCGGAAGTGCCTCCTTCTAATTTCATGGAATTGGTAAATCCTGATTTTCGCAATAACTCCAGACCTGAATCTGATTTCATCAGACCCTTTCTGCATGCCAAAACTACAGTTTTGTCTTTGGGTATTTCCAAAAGATGATTTGCCAATTCTTCTATCGGAATATTAACTGCCCCGGGTATATGAGTGCCGGCAAATTCCTCTTTATTCATCAGGTCAATAAGAAACACCTTCTCCGGCGATTGGCTGAGACGTTGATTCAATGCTGCAGCGCTGATGGTTTCCCTGCCTGGTTGCGATACAACCCGGAGATACGATTTGACTGTCTTCCATCCCTGCGGAAATTTCTCAAGAGCCTCAATATCGGAGACAGCGGGAACGATAATCACATCTTCTCCGTTCTTCCAATTAACGGGAGTCGCAACTTTATATTCGGCAGTTAACCGCATAGAATCCAATACACGCAGGATTTCATCGAAGTTGCGGCCTGTAGTCATTGGATAGGTCAGCATTAATTTGATTTTTTTGTCCGGACCAACGACGAAGACCGAGCGTACAGTTTGATTCGTAGCGGCGGTTCTCCCTTCTGATGTTCCGGCTTCTCCGGCAGGCAGCATGTCATAAAGTTTTGCAATAGCCAAATCACTATCGCCAATCATTGGGTAGTTCACGGCATGTCCTTGCGTTTCTTCTATGTCCTTTTCCCATTCTATGTGGCGCTCTACCGGGTCCACGCTCAATCCAATGATTTTGCAGTTTCGTTTTTTAAACTCGGGCTCGAGTTTTGCCATGTATCCTAATTCCGTAGTGCAGACAGGGGTAAAATCTTTTGGGTGCGAAAAAAGCACCGCCCATCCATCGCCTATCCAATCATGGAAATTAATGATACCTTTCGTGGTTTTTGCCCTGAAGTCAGGCGCCGTTTCATTTAATCGAAGTGTCATAATTTTTGGTTTTAAAATGTGATAAATAATTGTTGTAACGCAAAGGTGCGATGAGGCAGTGACATTGTCAGTAACTAAAGTTACAGTTCTCAGTAACAATAGTTACTTATCCTTTTCAGGAAAAAACTTACAACTCCCTGAGTAATTTGATTTGGGTACGGTAAAGAAGTAATTTTTTATCAATCTCCAGCTTTTTAAGAAGCCGCGAAACGACGACACGGTTGGTTCCCATTTCATCGGCAATTTGCTGGTGGGTAAGGTTGATAAGGGAGGAATCAGTAACCTTCGATTTTTCTTTGAGATAATGGATAAGCCTTTCGTCCATTTTCTTAAAAGCAACATCGTCAATACTTTTCAGTACTTCTGTGAAACGGTTAAGGATTGTGGTCATCACGAATTTCTTCCATGTGGGGTATTTTGTCATCCAGTCATCCATTAAGCCGACCGGAACACAGAGTAAAACACTATCTTCTTCAGCAGAGCCTTTTATCACGCTGGCTTGCGACATCATGCAGCAGGTGAAAGTCATTGCGCAGCTTTCTCCCTCCTTCACATAATACAACAATAGTTCTTGCCCTTCGTCATTGATGCGGCTCACTTTAAATAAGCCGTTTATTATGAGCGGAACAGCCCGTATGCTCTGCCCGATGTTGAGCATCGTTTCACCTCCATTCACCCTCATGAGCATAGCGTTTGCTCCTAATTCCTCAAGCAAGGCTGTTTCAAAAACAGGTGAGAATTTATGTACGTATTCAGAAGCTTCGTTAAACATGACTTTAGATAAAAATTAAGTTTAATCAGAGTTAATGAAAAATTCTAAGTATTAATTTCAAATAAAGATAGAATTTTTGGGTTGAATCGCAATGACGACATATTTTTATAAATTCGCTTATGGCTTATAACGAAAAATTAGCGGATAGGGCAAGAGAAATAATTGCGCTTACGCATAAAAAAGTGGAAGAGAAAAAAATGTTTGGCGGTTTGTGTTTCATGGTGAATGATAAAATGTGCATCGGGGTGGAGCAGGAGCGGCTCATGGTTCGTCTTGACCCTGAGAAATATGATGAAGCTATTGAGAAAGAAGGATGCAAACCTATGGACTTTACCGGCAAACCAATGAAGGGCTTTGTTTTCGTTGACATTGATGCCCTGAACACCAAAAGAAAATTAGAATACTGGATAGAACTTGCTTTAGAGTTCAATAAAAAAGCAAAACCTTCAAAAAAGAAAAAGTAGGAATTGACTTCGATTGTCATCACTGTACTGTACTTTGAACAAAGGGTCATTAACTATAGCCATAAATAAATTATTCTCCGCAAAAACCGCAAAAGAGAAGTTTATTTCTCAGCTCCCTGTTTTATTCCTGTTTCTTTTCCTGGTATCGTAAAGATTTAGAATGACTATCTTATTTTTGACAACCTTATAAAACATACGGTTGTGTTTGGTAATGAATGTACTTCTTACATTGTCAAAACTGGTTAATGAGCCGATATAGGGATGGGATTGTAAAGTGTGAATACGGGTATATACTGTGTCTAAAAATGCAAGCGCTACTTTTTTCCCCCATTCTTTTTCTAAATAATCAAGTACGTTGAGCAGCTTATTCGTAAATCTTTTGTTGATTATTATTTCATACGCCATTGCTCCATTATGGAATTAAATTCGCTTAACGACATAGTATTTTTATCAATAGGCTCACTGGCAAGCATCGTCAATTCTTTTAAATCAACATCCGTTAATAGCTTTGAAATATCAGCATGGCTTTGTAAAGAATAAGATAACTCTTCGCCCAGCATACGCAGTATATCTTCGTTATTGACGGCGCTTATCTGGTTTATAAGCTGTTGCTGCATTTGTTGTATACTCATATGTATTGTATTTATTGCAACTCAAAGATACATATTTTTGTACTTAATGCCGGTTGAATAAATTGTGGAAGTCAAGCGCAAGATATCAAGGTGTATGGGTGGTTTGTGGGTGGGCTTATGCTGTGTAGGTATTGTAGGTATTGCAAACACACATGGCTGCCCGACTAACAACAATGGCGGAAATTTCGCGAAAGGGGAGAGGGGCGGGGGCAACGCAGGGGAACATTTATATTTTTTTTCCAAAAATTCGCCTTGATTTTTTAGCGAGAAAATCTTTTTTACTTAAGAAAGCATCCACTTTATTTTTTGGAATACGCAAACTGTAGTATGGTGTTGGATAGGTATTGCAAACAAAAAGATCGTAGTCGGGGTTCCAGCGTGTGAGCAATTTTTTATCAATACCTAATTCAGTGGAAATGAGGTCCATATTCAATGGCTCGGAGATACGCACAATGGACATATCCCTTAACTCTTCATCGGTAAATGCAGATTTTTTTGCAGAAACTTGTTTTGAGGTATTGGCACCAACGGGTTTGTCGATGTTGTAATTTTCATGAGTTATACTTTCAAGAATATATGATTTTGAAGTTTCAACACTATTATCATACGACACACTGTCAAGTATTTCAAGTACTTGATTCCCTATTTTAGTCATATAATACCCTATATTTTCAACATAATAGGTTGTTTTAGTAGTTCCCCAGGAACTCCCATTAGGTCTTGTTATTTTCTGGCTTACAATAATTGCTTTTTTCTTTTCTCCATTAATAATAACTGAACCAAATTTGACTGCATTATTTTCTTTATATCCTCCTTCTTGATTATACTGCCATGTAATTGTTTGCCATTCTTTAGGCATTTTTAAAAGAGTTTTTGGGGGATTGTAATATGTATTTGCATCTATTGGTTTATTTAATAGGGTACTAATTTGTTCGTTTAGTTCTTTATCCCCATTAATTTGAATTAATTTAACTTCTGTGTCAGTTATATAAACAATAGTTTCTGTCAAATCTCCAATATCTTCTCCATTCACGCTAGATATTTCGCAAACATCCATATAGTTATTCTTTTTTTTATAATACCTAAATTTTGTTGATCCAGATGGCGACCCATCTTTAAGTGGCCAATAATAATGAGAATAGTTCTTCCCTTTTTCTGGTAAAAAGTAATTTCTAATCGTTTGTGCTTTATTTTGTATAGTAGTATCTGATTTTGTTCTGTGGGATTGCGAACCTTTCATAACAAAATCTTCATAACGCTGTTTCCGTCCTCCATTTGAAAGTATCGAAGAATCGGGTGAATCTATTTGACCAGATGCCGCTTTTGAGATAAAAAGAAATAAAAAAATCAGTGTCTTATTCATAACATTCGTTTGAAAAATTATTGGATAAAAACTTAGTTACTAAACAAGATTTCGGCTAAAATACATTTTGAGGTGCTATGAGTAATATTTAGCTAATCTATACATAAAGAAGTCTGTATCCCGCACACCATAATTGGCTGTAATAAATCGCTGTATCTTACTGTTCATCTCCACCTGGTCTAAGGTTGTAAAAATAAATAAAAAATAACACTGGTCGTCGCGTCTCGCTACGTCCTACTATGTGCAAGCATCCCGCTTGCGAAAAACACTCTTACCTCACCTGAAACCCCTCATCCCCGCACTGCCAAAGCAGGAAGGCATATTCCTTTGCAGTTTCATCAAATTGTTCTGATTTTACGGAACCTGTGTCTGGTTCAAATCCTCATATTGTTTCCGCCTTTTGCTTATTTTATGTATGTTTGTTTGACAAACGCAGCATACATGACTTACGTAACTATTGATACAAAAACCAAGCAAGCTAAAAAATTTGTTGAGCTTATAGAAACCTTACCGTTTGCTAAAATACTTAAAGAGCCTAATGCTATTACAAAAGCGGCAATTCAAGATGCAAAACAGGGGAAAACTTATAAAGCATCATCGTTAGAACAACTCTTTACAGACCTCAAAAAATAAGGGTGCAATTGTCGTTGTTGCTTCCTCCACCTCGTCTATGGTTGTAAAAAATAAATAAAAAATAAACACTGGTCGAGCGTCTCGCTACGTCCTACTATGTGCAAAGATCCGCTTGCGAAAAACACTCTTACCTCACCTGAAACCCTTCATCCCCGCACTGCCAAAGCAGAAAAGCATATTCCTTTGCGGTTTCATCAAATTGTTCTGATTTTGTGGAGCCTCCAAAATGCCCGCCCTTGTAGTTAACATACAAAAGCACGGGATTATCAGATGCGGAGGAACTTTGCATGGCGGCGGCAAATTTAGCGGGCTCCCAACTGCTTACACGCGGGTCGTTGAAGCCGGTGGTTATTAATTGCGCGGGGTATTTTACACCTGGTTTCACATGGTACAACGCATCCATTTCCATCAGGGCTTTACATTCCTTCTCGTTGGTGCGTGTTCCGAATTCGGGAGTATTCACAGGTCCATTGGGCGTAAACTCTGAGCGGGTAGCATTGAGGCAGCCTACCTTCGGAATAGCCACACGATACAGGTCTGGTCTTTCGGTAATAGCCCTGCCAATCAAAATGCCCCCTGCGCTGGCGCTCGTGCAGCCGAGTTTGTCTGCAGAAGTGTATTTATTTTTGGTTAAATATTCGGCACAAGCATTAAAATCTTTCCAGGTATTGGGCTTTGTTTCTTTCATTCCCTGCAAATGCCATTTTTCACCCTTCTCACCACCACCGCGAACATGGGCACAGGCAAGAACCACTCCCTTTTCCAACAGCACCAGTTGGTCCGGGCTGAAATAGGGATTTAGGGAGTAACCATAAGCCCCATAACCTTCTAACAAACCTATATTACTGCCATCTTTTTTAAACTTGGTTTTATCATAAACAATGCTCAGCGGAACCATAGCGCTGTCGTTGGAAGGTACTTCCACTTCTTCTACCGTTAAGTTTTCTATACCGGGATAAGTAAACTGAACATAAAACGGTCCCTTCTCAAATTTATCAGACGCCAAATCATACGAATAGAAATTTCCCGGCAAAGCCCACGAACCATTCCAGATAACACATTCATCCGTTTGGTTGCTTAATGATGCAATCCATAGTGTCCCGTTCAGCGGCACTGGTATATCATCAATTTTACCGGTTGCAAAATTCAATTTCTTTGCTTTAAACTGGACGCCATTTTTAGTGAGCGTAATAATAAGGTAATCTTTTGCGTCGCTGATGCTTTCAATCTTCCAGTCGCCGCCGTTGAAAACTTCTTTTGCTGAAGCTACATCGCCAGCGGGCAGCGTTAGCTTGAGCAGCCTGTTATTATTATTGCCTTTAGAGGTAAGGCAATATACATCGTCGCCATGTACGGAGAAATTTTTAACCTCATCGGCATAAACGCACAAAGGTTTCCAGTTAATCACAGGGTTTTCAAGTTCACCTTTAGGGGCAACAAACATTTCGTTGTTTGAGTTGACATTGCCCTTGCCGCCAAAAATATAATTACTGTTTTGTGATGTGGCGACATAAGGGTAATCTTCATGCAGTATATTCAGCGCAGGGTATTTATCGCGGCTTAAAATTTCCTTGTCTTTATCTTCGCTGGTGCCAATAACGTGCAATTTATACTTGGTGTCCAATGCATTGCTCCGGTCATGTACATCATCATTTTTGCGCTTGCAATACAGGATAGCTGTATTACTTCCATCCACAAAACCACCGACTGAGTATAGTAACTTTTCAGGCATGTATTTGCCGGTGCTTATATCCTTAAACACCATAAAGCTGATTTCCTTTCCCTGTTCCGATAAATTAAGCGCAAGCAAATTTCCATTTGCGCTTATATCAAAACTCACATCATACACCTTGCCTGACTCATAGGTAAGAGGGTCAAAAACCAATACGTCTTGTCCGCCTGCACCATCGCGATAATACACCTTGCTTTTTTCTTCATCAGGGAGTCTTTTTTCAAAAAAATAACGGTCGCCTTTTTTCATAATGCCGCTATATTTCACACTTTTTACCTTATCGAAGGCTAATAGTTCCTGCTTTATTTTATCCTGCCCGGGTATTTTGGCGAGTACGCTATCGGTAAAATTCGCCTGTGTTTTATACCAGTCGGCTACCTCTTTCACCTCCAAATGTTCCAGCCACCGGTAGGGGTCATTGATGGTTTGACCGAACAACACATCGGTACTGTCACCGGTTTTCGTTACCGGGTAGGAGAGTTTGTTGTTGGTATGAGTAGTGCATGAAGACATGCAGGCTGCTGCAATTAGAACTATGAAGTATTTCATACTACAATGTTTTGTGTGTTTTTTAAATATATTTTCAACTAAATGTTTGCACAAAATAGTCATTTATTTGATTTTACGAATGTTATTTACTCCAAAACAATGTAATTTTATATCGTGAGTAAACCTGTATTGAATAAACGCATCTTTTGGGATGTAAATTTTGAAGCGCTTGATTATGATAAAAAAGCGGCGTTTATCATTGAGCGCGTTTTTGAAAGGGGGGATGTGCCGGATATACGTGCTTGTAGACGACATTATGGAGATGAAAAAATCAGGGACGTGCTGACTAAAGCAAAATGGCTACCACTTACCGCTATTTATTTAGCCTGCGCCTTATTTAATAATGAACTAACCGATTACAGATGCTACAATACAGCTCAGTTGGACACTACATATTGGTTGCACTATTAAAAGGGGAATTTCTAATTTAGTCTTTGTGACCTTCGTAGATAAGACTTACAAATTCTCGTAACTACCGCTCAATTTAAACAAAGGCGCATGATTCCAGTTAAAGGAAGCGCTGGCATTATAGCCATTGTCACCCTCTTTCCAACTGATTTTTACCATCGGCTGAACATCGGCAGTGGTGATTTGAAGCAATTTTACATTGCCGGCATCGCGAAGCCATAAAGATTTACCGAGTTGGGTTTCAAGAAGTTCTTTTACTATTTCCATCATACAGATATCCGGTACTATCGGCTTGCCTGGAAAATGTTCCTGGAAAACGTCGTGCCCGCTGTTAAACACTACCTGGCAGGAGAATTCATGGTCGCCCTGCTTAAAACTGCGGCACGTATAAAGGTCATTCATTAGCATAAGAAATCTGTTTTAGCCTTAAACAATGGTAATAAACAAGGTATATTCGAAATAATATGTAACAAATACCTTGCCAAATATTGCAAATGCTGAATTTTCTTAATACTTAGTTACCTAATTATTTCAGGTTTTTGATAATATCTTGTGCAAACTCGCTTGTTTTCAGCAAGGTTGCGTCGTGCATGAGGTTGTAGAAGTCTATGGTTACCCGTTTGCGCATAATGGTGACGCCGAGCGCCTGCTCTATGTTTTCAGCCGCTTCATGCCATCCTATATATTCCAACAGCATCGCTCCGCTCAGTAATAATGAGGATGGGTTCATGCTATCCGTATTGGCAAACCTCGGCGCAGTGCCATGTGTGGCTTCAAATACCGCATGACCGGTAAGATAGTTGATATTGCCGCCGGGTGCTATGCCTATGCCGCCTACCGCCGCCGCAGCAGCATCCGAAAAATAATCGCCGTTCAGGTTGAGGGTAGCCACAACGGAATAATCCTTTGGTGCTAATAATATCTGCTGGAGAAAATTATCAGCTATCACGTCATTAATAATGAGCTTACCCTGCGCCTGTGCCTTCTTTATTTTTGCATTTGCTGCATCTTCACCCTGTGTTTTCTTAGCGTTTTCCCATTGCCCCCACGTGAAAACCTTGTCGCCAAATTCACGTTCTGCAAGTTCATATCCCCACTGTTTAAATGCTCCTTCGGTAAATTTCATAATGTTGCCCTTATGCACTATGGTTACAGATGGTAAACGATGGGC
>Ga0207047_1191_pt1 | contig 14522 bp, 8 predicted proteins | sample Alteio_BWMinCont_67_FD_153302 | JGI IMG/M metagenome (GOLD analysis project Ga0207047, IMG submission 153302) | Enriched cells from forest soil in Barre Woods Harvard Forest LTER site, Petersham, Massachusetts, United States -... | ecosystem: Environmental > Terrestrial > Soil > Temperate forest >...
CATGTATGCTTGTTGTCGCACCCGTTCCTACTATATAGGCTGCATAATCGAAAGTGTTACCGTAATAATAATGGTTAGTTCCGTCGGAAGAATTACACGGGTCCATAGCGGGTGAAATGGTGCATGAGTCTGTCCATGCTTCCCGCACACGCATACGATGCAAGCCGGAAGGTGCAGTAGGTGGTATGGCGACAGTGCCGGAAGTAGTGTTGGTAGTGGTGAGACATTGAGTAGTCAGGGAAGCATAAGGTCCTACTACGTTTTGTATTGCTTCCGAAGTTTCAAACGTACCGTCATTATTAAAGTCAATCCATATTTGTGCTTCCCAATTTTGAGCATTGTTATTAATATTTAAAGACCAGGAGTAAGAGGTGCCTGGGTAAAAACTAACAGGTGATACACTGCCGCTTCTATCCAAGTATCCGGAAGCATTGGTGCCGTAAAAATCGTTGATTGCCGTGCTACCATAACCTGTAACGGAAAAGTTGGTCATGGCGTAAGATAAGCCGGGACCGGAATTAATATAAGCTGGTGGATTGCATGGGCAGGATGATTCAAAAGCTATTTGCGCACCGGCAGTATAAGAAGTCATACCGCTTACCGTGCAGGTAAGCTTGCAACGATAGAATGCATTGCCCGATGGGGTATAGTTGAATAGCTCGGTAGTACCGCCGGATAGGTTGCTCCATGTCGCGCTGTCGGGCGATGATTGCCATTGATAGGTCAGCTTGCTTGCTGATGAACTACTTGACAGACCAAGCGTTAATAAAGATGAGGGACATGCTATAAAGGTACTCGGTGAAACTGTTCCAGCGAGTGGGGCTCCGGCACAGGAAGCGTATTGCATTATATTAACGGCATAATCAAAAGTATTGCCATAACTATAAGTATTGCCGGTGGCATCAGAGGAATTGCACGGGTTCATTTGCTCAGAAATAGTGCAGCCCCCTGTATATGCTTCGCGCACACGCATACGGTGGATACCCGATAATGTAGTGCCCGGGATGCTAAGGGTACCGGAAGTGCTATTATAACTTGAGGAGAGGCACATAGTGGTGTTAGAACCGTTGGGGCCCACAACACTTTGTACTGCTTCTGAAGTTTCAAACGTACCATCATTATTAAAGTCAAGCCATATCTGGGTTTCCCAATATTCACTTGTGTTGTTATTATATAATGACCACGAATAAGTAATGCCGGGAAAAAAATTAACCGGCGGTACACTACAACTTCTATCCAAATATCCTGACGGATTAGTGCCATAAGCATCGTTGATGGATGAGCCGCCGTAACCTGTAACGGAAAAGTTGGTCATCGCATAAGAATCACCCGGGTTTGTATTTGCATAAGCAGGTGTGCATGGGCAGGATGGTTCATAACCTACGTTTACAGAACTTGAAGTAGCGGAGGTACTGCTTGTCGTACAAGTGACGATGCAGTGATAGTAATAAGAGCCTGTTGGTGTGAAACTGTAAGAACTTGTAGTTCCTCCCGAAAGATTTATCCATGCAGCGCTATCGCTTGAGTACTGCCACTGATAAGTAAGTCCGCTTGCTGTTGTAGAACCTGTCAGGCTGATCGAAAGGGTAGCGGCTCCGCACGCGAGGGGGCATCCTGTTGCTGTTCCGGCGGTGGGTGTGCCGCTGCAAGCAGTTTGGGCGTACATGTTAGCAGTTGCTACCAGCAATGCAAATAAGATAGAAATCTGTTTCATAACTTTTAGTTTGAAAAGTGTTTTAAAAAATAAATGAATTATTTTACAGAAAAGGTTTCCTGTTTTCAGTGCTCCGTTATCGTCGTATAGCCCTCAAAATACTTGTACCTGCAATTGTATTGAAAATAGAAAACATTCAGGATATTACATCCGGGACAAAAATAAGCTTGATTTTTCCCCCTTTAGGTGGTGTTTTAGCTAAATTTTTTACCGTTAAAAGACGGTAATTTTCTAAATGCCTGTGAGATAGGGGTAACGAATGATAAATATTTACTCAGTATCATATAGCTATGAGGTCTTATCCTAAATATTCCGCTCGCTACATTTTTATAAATTTCTTTACTTCCATTCCGCTATCGCTTTTGAGGAAAATGTAATAAACACCTACCGGAAACATGTTCACATTCAGATTGGTTTGTGTTCCGTTTATTTTTTGTTGCAATATTCTTTCGCCTATGCTGTTGATTATTATGAATGAGTTGAATGAAGCATTGTCCATTTTAATAGTAAGTATGTCGTTAGCGGGATTTGGATAGATTTCGATTTCAGCATTGTTGCTTATTGCGGGTGTGCTTGTGGTACTTTTTATATTCGCTTCATAATCAAAAGTATTGCCATAATAATAACGATAGGTAGCATCAGAATCATTGCATGGGTCCATAGCGGCAGAAATGGGGCATAAATTGGTTACGCAGACTTCCCGTACACGCATACGGTGGATGCCCGACGGTGCAGTAGTTGGTATGGCGAGTGTGCCGGATGTAAGGTGAGCAGCATAAGCGCACAAAGACGCAACACCGGCAGGTCCCACTACATTTTGTACCGCTTCTGAAGTTTGAAAGACGCCGTCATTATTAAAGTCAATCCATATTTGGGCTTCCCAATGTTCATAATTGCCAATAATGCTTAAAGACCAAAGATAGGCAGCGCCCTGATGAAAATTGACCGGCGACAGACTGCAACTTCTATCCAGGTATCCCGGCTTAACGAGACCATAAGTGTCAACGATTGCTGTGCCGGCATAACCTGCGACAGAAAAGCCATTCATGGCGCAAAATGACCCGGGATTTGCGTCTGCATAAGATGGTATGCATGGGCAAGATGATTCATAATAAACATATACACCGGCGGTATAGGCAGTACTATCGCTTGCAGAGCAGATAACCTCGCAGCGATAGTAATAAGCGCCTGTGGTTGTGAGACTATAATTGCCGGTAACACCTCCTGACAGGTCCGTCCATGCAGCGTTGTCGTTTGAATACTGCCATTGATAAGTAATGCCGCTGCCGGTTGTGCCGCCGGTATCCTCAAGCACAAGGGTGCTGCTACCACAGGCTACACATGCGTTTGCAACTGCGTTGCCCGCATTTGGAGTGCCGGTACAGGAAGTTTGGGCGTGCAGGTTAGCGGTTGCTGTTAAAAAAGCTACCAGGGCATAGATGTGTTTCATGACTTTTGTAGAAATGAGTTTTATTTGAAAATGGGTTTTAAAGCTAAACAAATTTGTTCTAAAAAATTAGTGCTTTTTTTGCAAATGTACAATCTGTTATTTTAGAATGATAACAAAAAACTGTTACCGTCTCACCGCTCCTTTTTACTTCGTTGGCAATTATTTTGTTTGCCTCAGCAAGGGCGTCATAGTGCCATTTTTTCTGCGTCATGAGATCTTTAAATTTTGTGTCATTTATTTTGACATCGCGTCTAAAATAGTTAGTTCAAAAATCATTATACTAAAATATATGTTTTGAATTTAAAATTTATTTTATGTAGTTTCACATCCGTTTGTATAAACGAATTACCTTGATAAGCAATCTGTGCTAAAACAACGTATTATTTTACTTACTTGTCTTTTTATATTCTTCTCTTGCCTCATAAAAAGCATTGGAACGGCAGAGGCAAATCCTGTTTTCCTGCATATTTTACCCGGTAATTTTGTTGCTGCGAGAAGCCAAACCTCTCCTGAGAGCGGCGCTGACGAGGATATACAGCAAATGGATGAGCACGAGCAAATAAGTTACTTAAAAAAAGAAAGAGCCAGGGCAAAGATATATTTAAGCATTGCCATACTGGCGGCAATAACTGCTATTATTATGATGCTTCTGGAAATGAGAGTGTCGGGAAAAGCAAAAAAAAATATTAAAATGCTTACTGAACTCAACAACCAGATTAATGAGCAAAAAGAAAAATTAAAGATTGCAGTCGATGAACTGGAATATAAGGACAAGGATAAAACGAGAATACTGCGCTCTGTAGCACATGATGTGATGAACCCCATAGCAGCGATAGCGGCATTAACGGAAATATTGCTGAGCGAATCGAAAGATTATTCGGAAGAGCATATAGAGATAATTAAACTAATTGAAGAGGCTTGTTCTAACTCTTTAAATCTCAGCAGGGACATTCTGGAAGCCGCTGCCAGAATAAATCCCGTTGAAATGCAAAAAAGTCCAACAGATGTTAATGTATTAATAAACAATACGGTAGAACTTTTAAGCTTTCGCGCCATTGCCAAAAGACAACAACTTATATTATCGCTGCCTGATGAACCTATTATAGCCTGTATTAACAAAGATAAAATGTGGCGTGTTATTAATAACCTTATTGCAAATGCCTTAAAATTCAGTTTTGAAGGTGCTGCAATTGAAATAAAGCTGGAACGTAGCGGTGATAATTTTCATGTAACAGTAAAAGACGAAGGGGTAGGGATACCTGATAAAAATAAAGATAAGATATTTGATATGTTCACAGAAGCTAAGCGACCGGGAACATTAGGTGAAAAACCCTATGGGTTGGGATTATCCATTTCTTCCCAGATAGTGCAGGCGCATGGAGGTAAAATCTGGTTTGAAAGCGAACAGGGAAAGGGAGCAACCTTTCATATTTCCATTCCATTGGGGCAAGTCAATTAAAGATTGTTTTTTTTAAAAATTAAACGTAACTTGCCTTCATGAAAAAGTGTGCTTGGAAAGTTTATGGTTAAGGCTTTGTTATGACAGGTAGATTTGTGGGTAACAACTTATTAACATTTTTTTAAACATAACATGTTATTAACAGAGGAGTGTATTTTATTTTAACTTTATTGTTACAACTTTGCCTAAGCAAGTTGTTATTATAATTATTGAATAAAACCTAAACAGCTTTCAAAAAAAAAACAAATGGTTGTTTAAACTCAAACCCAATCGCAAATGTTAGTTACTATGTTGTACGATGTTTTGGCTAAAGAGGCAGAGAGTTTTCCGGGAAGGGAAACATTATAAGAAGTAATTAAAGTTATATTTCATAAGCTATGGGAGACATTCTGGTTATAGAAGATGATGAAATAATGCTTAAAGCCATTAAGAACATTCTCAGTAAGGATGGCTATAATGTACTTATTGCAAAAGACGGTAAGGATGCTTTTGAAAACATTCAAACTAAAACATTCGATTTAGTGCTTACCGACCTCATGATGCCTTATGCAAATGGTTTGGAGATAGTAAGCCGTATAAGGCAGGAGGAAAAAAATAATAATACAGGCGTTATTGTTGTTTCATCTGTAGGTAATGAGGATACCATTACGGAAGCATTTCGTCTTGGCGCAGATGATTATTTGAAAAAGCCTATAATGGCAGGAGAATTATTGATACGTATCAGAAGGCTGCTGAATGAGAAAGCAAAAAACGCAGCAGCTCCGGTCGCTCCTCCCCGCGTTACAAAAACGGTAACCGCCGCAACCCCACGTCTTACAAAAACTACAGCCTCCGATGGCGATACTGCAACTCTTGTAAAAAAGAAAAGAGCAAAAACTTTAAAGAAATAATACTTTAGCCATGTTCAGTTATCTTAGGGACCTTTTATATCAATCTTATGTAGAATTCGGCTACTTACCACTTTTCATTGAAATAGCTTTAACGTTTATTATCATAGCCATAACCTCTACTATTTCAGCTTATCTGGTAATCATTACAAAGAGATATAGAGGTTATGTGAAAGAGAAGAGACTTGCGCATATCAGTCCCATTGTAGAAGCGATGATTACCGAGCAAGTGCTGCTCAATGAAGACCTTGAGAAAAATGTGCCGGTAGAAAATATTGAATTTGACTCCAACGCAATCTCCAAGCCAATGTATAAAAGGGCATGGGTGAGGCAAATACTGATTGATATTCTGATACAATACCGCAAGAATTTTGGTGGTGAAGTGGGCTTTTTGCTTAGGAAATTATACCTTGATATGAATCTGCAAAAAGATTCCTTCGCAAAACTGAAATCGTTCAAATGGGAACGCAAAATAAAAGCCCTGAGCGAATTAACGCAATTGGATATTCCGATATCAGATGCAACTATCTTACCATTAACCAACAGTAAAAATCCGTCTCTGCGCGTAGCAGCCCGTAACGCTTATATACAGCTTAGTAAAAACGAACCCTTCAAATTTTTTGATATTGCCACCGAACCATTGCTGCCATGGGACCAATTAGACATGTTCCGTATTATTACCAGTACAAAAGAAATCGCCATACCAAGTTTTTCGAGGTGGGTAAGCTATTCCAATAACAAGAGCGTAATATCCTTTTGCCTGAAGCTCATAGCCCATTATGACCAGCAAACCGCTATACCGGCTGTGATGGATTTGCTGTCCAACCGCGACCATTATTTCAGGGCGGACGCTATCAATTGTCTTGGGAAATTGTCTGCTGAAGAGGCGGAAGGAAGATTAGTGAAAATGTATAGTAACCAACCGCTGAATTGCCAGATTGAGATATTAAAGGCATTAGGTCGTATAGCATCCGGCAGGCACCTTGATTTTCTAAGGCATGAATTTATCTACTCTACAAATTTTGACGCGCGAATGAATGCCGCACGTTCCATCATCAAACATAATACTGAGAAATCGCGCACGATAGTGGAGGAATTGATAAAAACTGTAACCAGCGAGAATCAATTAATATTAAAGCATTGCAATAACCCCTTAATAAAGTATTAATGTTCAGGATATTTTGGGAATACACGTCAGCTTTTTTTGAAGGGTTCGTCTTTATATATGGCGTTACCCTGCTGTCGATATATGCATTGCTCGCAATACTGTCTTTTATAAATATCCGCAAATTTGTGAAGAAAGACAGTTATGTTGACTACAAAGTAATTACCAGTTCTCCTTTAGCTCCCGGCATATCGGTTATTGCGCCCGCTTATAATGAGGGTGTTACCATTATCAATAATGTGCGCTCACTGTTGACATTGGATTATCCGAATTATGAGGTGATAATTATTAATGACGGAAGTACAGATGATACACTTGCACAACTTGTTGAAGAGTTTTCGCTTGTTAAGGTTGATTTTGCTTACAATGTGAAAATAGTATCAGAGCCTGTAAGGGGTGTTTATGCATCAACAAATCCGGCTTATGCTAAATTACTTATAGTTGATAAGGTAAACGGAAAATCTAAAGCTGATGCAAGTAATGCGGGTATTAATGCAGCTTCATTCCCGTATTTTTTGTGTACAGATGTGGATTGTATTTTGCATGAGCAAACCTTATCAAGGCTGGTAAAGCCCATAATGGAAGAAGAGAGTAAAAGAGTGATAGCTACCGGCGCTACATTAAGGCTTGCGAACTCATGCGAAATTGACAAGAGCGTTATAACAAAGGTGAGGGCACCCCGCCAATTGCTTCCCCGTTTTCAGGAGATGGAATACATACGGGCTTTTGTACTTGGTAAAATGGGATGGAGTTACATGAACGCGGTACCCAACGTATCGGGCGGGCTTGGATTGTTTGATAAGGAAATTGTGGTACGAGCGGGTGGTTATGACCCACTGGCATTCGGAGAGGATATGGAGTTATTGCTGCGTATGTGCCGCTATATGGAGGTTAATAAGCTGCCTTATGCTATCCGTTATATTCCCGTTACGCTTTGCTGGACAGAAGGACCTACTACATTGAAAGTGTTTATGCGGCAGACAACGAGGTGGGGGCGCGGACTGGTGCAGCTTATGTATATCCACAGGATGCTTTTTATGAATCCCAGATATAAAAGAATCGGGCTTATCGTTTTTCCTTACAATTTTTTCTTTGAAATGCTGGCGCCTATTATAGAATTTGTCGGTATCATTTATTATATCCTGTTGATTTGTTTTGGTCTTGTAAACTGGCCTTACGCTATAATACTGCTGATATTTGTTTATACCTATTCTGTGATGATTACCACACTCGCAGTTTTGTGGGACCAATTGACATTCAAATATTATAAGGACTGGAAGGATATTATCAGGATATGTATGATGGTGTTTGTGGAATTAATATTATACCATCCCCTGATAGTTATTTTTGCATTAAGAGGGTACCTTTATTTTGTTACCGGGCGTAAACATACTTGGGGTAATATGCAAAGGCGGGGATTTTCCCAAAAACAGCCTGCTGCTGCAACTTCTTAGTAAAACAAAGATGGCATGAACACAATAGCAAATTTATTCACCAGGAGTACTTTTTGGGAAACCATTGGTGTCTTTTATCAATCTGCCATATTCATTTACGGTACGTCATTGCTATGCATATACGCCTTACTTGCTATAATGTCTTTGATATCTATCCGCAGGTACATGAAAAAAAATGCTTCGGTGGACTATAATCTCGTTGTTGATTCTCCGCTGGTGCCCGGTGTATCGGTTATTGCACCGGCATATAATGAGGGGATAACTATTATATCCAACGTCCGGTCACTGCTTACGCTTCATTATCCGAGATTTGAGGTAATCATTATAAATGACGGCAGCACGGATGATACACTTGAAAAACTTATTACCGAATTCCAACTCGTACATGTTGAATACGCATACCTGGAAAAAATTGCTACACAACCTGTAAAAAGAATTTTCAAGTCCACCAACCTTGCTTACGACAAATTAATTGTAATAGATAAAGAAAACGGGAAAAGTAAAGCGGATGCATCAAATGCAGGTATTAATGTAGCCGCATACGACTATTTTATTTGCACAGACGTTGATTGTATTCTGGATAAGGACACGATTATTAAACTCATAAAGCCATTCATGGATGAGGAAGCTGTGAGAATAAAGGAAGTCGGTACACCGTGCACGGAATGCGGGTATGTGCACATAAAAGAATATCATAAGAAGGTCATTGCCTCAGGCGCTACTTTGCGAATGGTAAATTCCTGCGAGGTGGATGAAGGGCTTATAACGCGTGTACGCCCGCCAAAGCAGTTTTTTCCGCGGTTCCAGGAAATGGAATATATCCGTGCATTTGTATTGGGTAAAATGGGTTGGGACTTTATCAACGCAATACCTAATGTATCGGGTGGGTTGGGAATGTTTGACAGAGATATAGCTTCAAAGGCGGGAGGTTATGATCCGAGGTCTTTCGGCGAAGATATGGACCTGGTTACCAGGATGTGCGCCTACATGAAGATTAACAAGCTGCAATATAAATTGAAATACGTACCCTTAACATTATGCTGGACAGAAGGACCTGCAACATACAAAGTGTTCAGCAGGCAGCGCAGGCGTTGGGGACGTGGTCTTGCACAGATTATGAGCATTCACAGGAAAATTATATTCAATCCACGTTATGGAAGATTGGGGCTTATTGTTTTTCCTTATAACTTTTTCTTTGAATTATTGGCTCCTATAATTGAATTCACCGGAATCTTATTTTATATATACCTTATTATTACCGGGCAAATTAACTGGCCCTTCGCTATCATCCTGATAATTTTCGTTTACACTTATTCAGTAATGATAACTACCCTGGCGCTGCTCTGGGACCAAATCACTTTTAGATATTATAATAATTGGAGCGAAGTAATCGGATTGTGCCTGATGGCTTTTTTAGAACCATTTGTGTATCATCCGCTCATTGTGCTTTTTGCTATCAGGGGTTATTTCAATTTCATTACAGGTCGTAAGCATGTTTGGGGAGATATGCAACGGCAGGGCTTCGGTCAAAAGAAAAAAATGCGACCGTTGGAAGCTAATGGTTAATGCCATATCCCGAATTCTTAAAATGATGTTTATGAAAAAAGTTTTATTCCTTTTTGTATTGGTATTTTCTGCGCTGCACATGGACGCACAGTGGCTTAAAAGCCTTCAGTCGTCTGATGAACTGTACCGCGAAGCCAAGAGAGAGCTTGACCTGAAGCATTATCAAAATGCTATCAATTTATGTCTTAAAGGCGTTGATATTTCTCCCCGCAATCTGGATATACATTTACTGCTTGGCAGGTCTTATGCTGCCGCCGGTAAAATTGATAGTGCCCGGATGGAATTGAACCATGTTATTTCTAAAGACCCTAAATACAGGGATGCCTACATTTATCTTGTAAACATGGAAGCTTCTATCTGTAACTATTCACAAGCTATTGAATATGCCGATATGGGCTTGAAGTATTTCCCTAATGATAAGGACCTGATACTGAAAAAAATGGATATTTATGAAAAGCAGGGAAACTGGACGGAGAGCAACAGGATTGCCGAGCTTTTATTTGAACTCTACCCTAATGATAATTATGTAAAAAGCGTTTACGTTGACTACAAGCTTTCATTGGCAAGAGAATATTCTCACAGGGGGTTTGTTGACATGGCAAAGAAAGCATACGAAGCAGTTTTAGAACAAGACCCTTTGAATAAAGAAGCGCTTCAGGCTATTAATAATCTGGATGTGAGGTCGGGTAATTATGAAAGTTCCAATTCCTACATAAACAGGGCGTTGCAATCAAGTCCTAATTCTTACGAGTTCTTAATGAAAAAGATAGGAGTTCTCGAAGCAATGGGGCGCTATAGCGATGCTATAGAAGTAATTCAAAAATTGGTGCGCCTTTATCCAAACAAGCCTGAGGTGCAAAAGCTTAATATTTACATGCGGATGGAAGCCGGTAGATATTATATGAACATGGACCCCTACCTCCTTTTTGAAAGCGTATTGGATAAAGAACCTTCAAATCGTGAAGCACTCAACTATGTAATAAATATAGCTGCAGGCAGGGGATTGATGAACGATGCGTTGCATTGGACAAATGCTGCATTAAAACATTATCCCAATGACCAGGAATTTATCAAAAAGAAGATAGGGATTTTAGAAGAAATGAAAGAATACATACCTGCTTCACAACTTGCAGAAGAAGAATGGAAAAACAACCCCTCCGAAGAAAACAAATCCACTTTTCTTGAGCTAAGGGCTTTGGGAGGCAAACAATTCATACTCGACCAAAGTTATGATAGCGCCATATACGCACTCAAATCAGTGCTTTATTATGACCATACCAATATGCTCGCTATAAATTATCTCATAAGCGCTTACGAACAACAAAAAAATTATGATGAAGCCATTCGTACTATTAATGAAGCGTTGACTTATTATCCGGATGATGAGGGATTGCTTTTTAAAAAGGCAGGATTACTTGAAAGCTACGGACACAATGCCGAAGCTGCAGAGGTGTCAAGACAATTGTTACAAAAGCATCCTGAAAGCAGGCAATACCTTCTTTCTTTCGTGGACCAATCACTTGCCGCAGGCAGGCAATCTTTGCAATACAACGACTACGAGAATACAGTAAGTATTTTGAAAGAGGTGCTTGATAAACAGCCCGATAATGTTGACGCTTTGAACTATATCATCAATATAGAAAGCGCGTTCAAGCAATACGACTCTGCACTCGCATACACTGACCTCGCCTTGCATTATTATCCGGATTCAAAGGATTTCCTGTTTAAAAAATCTTCTGTTTATGCCGATGCAAAACAATTTCACGAGGCTTACGAAATATCCGGAGAACTTTATCATGAATTTCCTTATAACAACCGTTACAGGGATGCTTATGTTGACCAATTGCTCGGCTCCGGAAGGCAATATGTTTTTAAAGAAAATACCGATAGTGCGCTTATAGAGTTTAATAAAGCTCTTGCGGCTTCCCCAAATGATACAAACGCTTTGACTTATACCATCAATTTACTGGTTGATAAAAAGCGATATAAAGAGGCTTTGGTGTATATAAGAAAAGGCAGGAGTGCTTATCCTAATGCCCCCTATTATTTATTGATGGAAGCCCGCGTTTATGAAAATATGAAGCAGTACAACAATGCCTGGCTCGCCTCGGATACTTTGGCAAAACTTAATCCAAGTGACTTATCGGATGCTAATTACCAAAAGTATTTATATAACCTGACTCTGAAAAATGAAATAGGGGTAGGATTTCTGCATTCCACTTACGATTACCAGTCTTTGGTAAGTAATGTTGCAACAATATTTTACACCCACAAATTCGAAAAGTGGACCTTTACTCCAAGAATAGACTATGCAGGACGTCCCTGGGGAACGGGTTTTGAAGCTGGTCTTGAAGCTTATTATCACAATGCTCCTAAATGGTATTCCTATTTTCTTGCAACTTATGCAGGACCCAAAAATGTTGTTTTCCCAGATTTAAGATTAGGTTATTCTCTTTTTCATGGTTTGAATAAGGGCTGGGAAGCTGAACTTGGAATCCGCTATATCAAATCTGATACTGTATCCATTACGGGAGAACCTGCGGGTAAAATAGTTGCGGGTGTTGCATCCCTTTCTAAAGAAGCGAATGATTTTTATTTCAATTTACGTGGTTATTTAATCAACTTCAACTCCAGCGATTATTGGTCGGCTTTGCTGACATCGCGTTATTATTTGAATAACCACTCCGATTATTTTAGCGTGCTTATGGGTTATGGCACCGCTCCCGATGATTTCACCCTGAACTATGAGATTACAAAACTGCTCGCGTACAAGACAGTAATAGTGGGCGCGGGATATTCGAAGCAAATCAATTATAGAACCACATTTGGTATATTTGCCACATGGGATAATGAACAAGTCAGGGAAACTCAATTTCATAACGAATACGATTTGTATTTCTTACTTTTGCGAAGGTTCTAACAAAAAAAATGTGAAGAGTAGGAATTTTTTGTGCATCCTCTTATTCATTGTTCTCTTATCCGGATGCAACAGCACGGCACAGGATATATCTATTGTTAGTGGCGGCAATTCAAAATGCACCATTGTTATTCCGGGAGAGCCTCTCGCGGCAGAGCAAAAAGCAGCTACAATATTGCAGAATTACATTAAGCGTATTTCGGGAGTGCAACTTCCCATTATACCTGAAAAACATTTTGCTAAATCATCTCCTTCCATATACATTGGTCACACGCGTAGCGCGGGGAAATTTGAACATATAAAGCTAAAGCCCGAAGGCTACATGATAGAATCTGATGGCAGCGATATTTTTATTTATGGCGGAAGCGGCAAGGGGGTTGTATATGGCGCCTATGGCTTTTTGGAAAAATATTTGGGCTGCAAAAAAATAAGCAGTGACCCTGCGATTATCACTACAACCCAAGAGATAAAAGTACCCGGCGCTATACATGACAGAGAAGAATCCCCGTTTATGTATCGTGAAGTGTATTATCCTGCGTGCAGTAATGCCGAATATCTTGAGTGGCACGGGCTGCATCAGTTTGAAGACCTTTGGGGATTGTGGGGACATTCTTATGATAAACTCGTTCCTGCTAAAACTTATTTCAAGTCGCATCCTGAATATTATGCCCTCGTTAAAGGAGTACGGCAGCCCACGCAATTATGCCTTAGTAACGATACAGTTTTCAATATAGTAGTCAGTGAGTTTAAAAAAAGAATCGCTGATAATCCCGATGCCATTTATTGGTCGGTCAGCCCTAATGATGATATTGGCTATTGCCAATGTGATAGATGCAAAGCTACAGATGCAGGGCAGGGTGGTCCGCAAGGCTCGCTGATAAAATTTGTGAATAAAGTAGCAGCTAAATTTCCTGATAAGTTTATTACTACATTGGCTTATGGATATACGCATCGCCCGCCTAAAGACCTAAAGCCCGCAGCTAATGTGTATATTTTCCTAAGCGACATAGATGCTTATCGCGACAAGCCTTTAGCAGACGAAGGCTCTGCCGGCGCTTTCAGGAATGATTTGAAAGGATGGAGCAAATTGACGCCCAATATATTCCTTTGGGACTACATCACTCAGTTTACAAATTATCTGGCTCCATTCCCGAATTTTTACACACTACAGCCCAACATGAAGTTTTTTAAAGACAACAATGTGAAGGGTGTTTTTGTGCAGGGGAGCGGAGACACTTACGGCGAATGGGCTGAGTTGAGAAGCTATATTGTGGCAAAATTGTTGTGGAACGACACGGCAAATGTAAAACAACTCACCGCCTCTTTTCTCAAAGATTATTACGGCAATGCAGCAAAATATCTCCAACAATATATTGACCAGGTAGAAGACGAAATGCTTACTTCCAAACGTAAGTTGGATATCTATGGCAACCCCGTGAACGAATGGAACTCATGGTTGACGCCTTATTTGCTTGACCAATACAGCGCCTTTTTTGACCGTGCAGAAGCCACAGTAGAAATGAATCCTGTATTAGCCGACCGTGTTGCCGCGGCAAGGCTGCCATTGGAATATACCGTTTTGCAGCAGGCGCGGTTTTTCGGCATCGAAAAGTTTGGCGTATTTGAAAAAGACAATACCGGCAAGTGGGTAGCAAAGCCCAAGCTGCAGGAAAAAGTAAAGCGCTTTGTAGCCAATTGTAAAAAAGCCGGTGTTAAGGAATTATCAGAAGGAGGCTTAAATCCAGACCAATATCAGGCTGAATGGGATGCCATATTTAAGGCTGGCGTAAAATCGACAAAAGCACTCGGAGCTACTGTTGCGTTACAATATCCATTTGTCGAAGACTATCCTGCAAAAGGTAACCGAACGCTTGTGGATGGTACCCCCGGCTACAGTGATTTCAGCTACA
>Ga0207047_1193_pt1 | contig 14372 bp, 13 predicted proteins | sample Alteio_BWMinCont_67_FD_153302 | JGI IMG/M metagenome (GOLD analysis project Ga0207047, IMG submission 153302) | Enriched cells from forest soil in Barre Woods Harvard Forest LTER site, Petersham, Massachusetts, United States -... | ecosystem: Environmental > Terrestrial > Soil > Temperate forest >...
ATATAAATACAAATTCTTTCGAAAAAATTTCTCCTGTTGGAAGAGATGTTGTCGAGGTAATATGTGGTCAGACATATACTTTCATAAAATTAAGCGATGGAACTTTGATGAGTTGTGGGTGTAACCAATTCGGGCAATTGGCGCTTGGTGATAATTTTAATAGGAATGTGTTTAGTGAAATAAAAAATGTGGGGAAAAATGTGGCGGCGGTAACGTGCGGAGATTCTCATACGGTTGTTGGATTCATGGATGGAACGTTGATGAGTTGTGGGGGGAATAGTAGCGGGCAATTGGGGTTGGGTGATTTTAAAAATAGATTCTTGTTTCAAAAGATTGGGTCTGTTGGAAAAAATGTTGTTGAAGTGAAATGTTTTGCTGATTCGACGATGATTAGATTTGGTGATGGGATATTGATGAGTTGTGGAAATAATTGTGTTGGACAGTTGGGGGTGGGTCATTTTGAATCGATAAATTCGTTTAGGAAGATTGAGGGAATAGGGAAAAATGTGGTTGAGATCGTATATGGGTTATTGAGTGTTTTTATTAGATTTAGTAATGGGACTTTGATGGGTTGTGGTTATAATATTTATGGAGTGTTGGGTCTTGGAGATTATTACAATAGAAATTCCTTTGTGGTCATATGTGGAATACCAAAAAATATAGAAAAAGTGACATGTGGATCGTATCATACCGTGATAACGTTTACTGATGGAACATTAATGAGTTGTGGGTATAATGGAAATGGACAATTAGGGCAAGAAGGAATTATGAAGCGAAGTACTTTTTCTGTTATTAAAATGTAATGAAACGATTGATCATGCCAAATAACTCCATATGATGTTTTCAACAGCTACTGGAATAATCGATCTAGATTCAGCAGCAATTTTCGATAAGGTTCTTTTTAACACGTCTCTTAATTTATCTTCCACTTTCATACATGCCTTCATATATTTAGATAATGAAACTTTGTTGTTAAATTGATAGAATGCTAGTGAACGCCGATGGTTTTCAGACATGGGTTGCTTATCACCAATAACAAGTCCTTGAAATCTTGGTGAAATAGGCGACCACTCAATTTTTCCTTCTTTAATGGATTTTATAATATTTCGTATTGTTATGTGAGGAGTTTCATCATTTTCGTTGAATCTCAATTCTCCGACGGGGATACTAGTTAGAAGCGGTCCAATCGGAATTAAAAGATCTTCTGTTGATTTAAGTGGTTCCCAAGTTAAAAAACAATAATGAGGCTGCTTGTCTGGAATCATAGTTCTATATGTATTATTATTACGCTCGTGGATACGAAATAGGATATTTTTGCCATTGTGAACATACATCTTTCGAATTGGGCCTTCAACTACTCGAATGGGTAGTTTTTTATCGAAAAATTCTTGTCGGTGCCAGTCTCCGAACCAATCAATTGTCGCTCTGATTTTTTCTAGATCATCAAACGCATTGCTAATAATTTTATCAACAGATAATGCTTCTGCCATGATTATCTAGTAAGTCTAAATTTCCCCTAAAGCATTGGTAAAACGTCGCGATATCAATTTTTCTGTGATCAGCCTAAATAACTCCATGTGATGTCTTCTACAGCTGTGGGAACAATCGATCTACCTTCAGCTGTAATTTTAGATAACATTTCTTTTAACACGTTTTTTAATTTACCTTCAACTTCTTTACATGCTTTCAAATATTGTGATAATGGAACTTTATCGCTAAATTCGTAGTATTGTGTGTTAAATTCTCGTTCATTGGGGTAGTTTTTCCTATCGGGTTCCTTTTCACCTATAACTGATCCTTTAAATTTCGGTTCAGATGGCGCCCATCGTATAATTGCTTCTTTAGTATTAGATTTAATCATATTTCGTATTGTTATGTGTGGTGATGTATCATTTTCATTGAATCTCAAAAATTCTTTCGCGCTGCTAGGTAAAAAACGCCAAGCGAGATCCGTTAGAGGTGCTCGTATTGGAACTAAAAGATTATTAGTGATATCTTCTTTAGATTTTAATGATTCCCAAGTTATACGGCTATCGCGAGCGTTATTGGGAATAACAGCTTCGTATACGTTATTGCCAATTGGGAATAACATAAATAGGAGGTTGTGCCCATCATGTATATATATGGTTACCAGTCGACCATTGTCTTTCTCTGCTATCATCGGTGGTTCTTTATCGAAATAATCATCCCTGCCGTATTCTCCGAACCAATCGATTGTCTTTCTGATTTTTTCCAGATCGGCAAATATATTGCTAATAATTCGTTCATCTGCTGTTTGTGCAGCGAGAACTGGTGCTGCAGCTGATCCGGGCATTCGACCTCCTTTTTGTTTTTTAAGTAATAAATATTTAGTCTTATATTTATGATATTTTCTTTCCATATATTTATATTGAGATATAATTAAATTGCGGAACATCTATTTTCGGATTTTGTAACCAAGGAGGCGTAGACCAGCGAGAGCAGTTGACGCCATAATTGATTACCCCCGATGACATTCAATTTTTTTAAATTTGAAAAAATATTTAATTGAAATCGGTTCAATTAGTTATATAGTTAAGCATGGATATTGTGTCATTATTTAAAAATATTCCAGTAGATCTACAGTGTATTGTTGTAGGTTATCACCCTAGGGGGATATTTAATCTACCGGAATTGGAAAAGTATGATTGGTTCAAATTGATTAGGATAATTTTTCGTTTGAGTTATGAAAGGGGTTTGTGTTCGAATGAGGAGATGATGAAAGTGTATTTGCATAATTGTCATAGGAAATCAAATGTTGTGTGTAGTTCTATGTGTACGATTATTAAGTCGATTGATAGAAGATTAATGATTTGTGGATTTTCTTCAAATTTTAGATTGAAAGAGATAAAATTTTCTGTGATCAGCCTAAATAACTCCATGTGATGTCTTCTACAGCTGTTGGAACAATCGATCTACTTTCCGCTGTGATTTTAGATAACATTTCTTTTAAAGTTTTTTTTAATCGTGCTTCGACTTCTCGCACAGCTTTCAAATATTCTGATAATGGAATTTTTTCACTAAAAAGATATAATTGTCTCTCATATTCATATTTTTCGGGGTAGGTTATCTTACTGGGTTCCTTTTCACCTATAACTGAGCCTTTAAATTTTGGTTCCCATGTGGGCCATCGTGGAATTTTTCGGTAAGATCTAAACAAATTTCGTATCGTTATGCGTGGTGATTTATCATTTTCATTATATTTAAAATATTCTACCTGGCCAGGCCATGATGGAAAACGGGAAAAATCGATAATATGTCTCGTTATATCTGGTCCTATCGGAATTAAAAGATTATTAGTAATATCTTCTGCCGATTTTAGTGATTCCCAAGTCATAGGGTAACGATAAACAGTAAGTGGAATAATAGCTTGGTATATGTTATTGTTAATTTCGTACAAATAAAATTGGAGGTTTTGCCCCTTATATACCACTATGTCTCTTAGTTGACCACTATCTTTCGTTTTCTCGACTATCATTGGTGGTTCTTTATCGAAAAAATCATCTTTGCCGTATTGTCCGAACCAATCGATTGTGTTTCTTATTTTTTCCAGATCGTCAAATATGTTGGTTATAATTCTTTCCTCTACTGTTGGTGATGGGGTAAAAACAGGTGCAGCGGCTGATAATGTAGACACAGGGGCTCCAACAGCAGCAGGGACAAAGATTGGTGCAGCAGCTGATAATGCAGATACAGGAGCAGGTGGCCCAGGCATTTTACCTCCTCTTTGTTGTTTTAATGATAAATATTTAGCCTTATATTTATGATATTTTCTTTCCATATATATTGATACATAAATAAATTGCGTAACATCTATTTGCAGATTAGTCACGGTCGCGTAGCTATAATTATTTTATTGGTTATATAATAATGAAATCAGGGAAGATTTATGTTCAGATAGCATCGTATAGAGATAATCAATTGGTGGAAACAATTAAGGATTGTATAAAAAATTCGGGTAAGCCTGAGAATTTAGTATTTGGTATTGCGTGGCAGCACGCTAGAGAAGATACATGGGATACATTGGATGAATTTAAAGACGATCCGCGTTTTAGAATAATTGATATTGATTATAGGGATTCGCGTGGAGTGTGTTGGGCAAGGAATAAAGTACAACAGTGTTATGATATGGAAGAATACACGTTGATGTTGGATTCACATCATCGTTTCGTTAGTGGTTGGGATTTGGAGCTTGTTGCAATGATGAAAGATTTGCGGGATGGGGGTCGTGAGAAACCATTATTGACCGCATATCTTCCTTCGTATGATCCATTGAATGATCCTTTGGGGAGAGTATTGAGACCTTGGAAAATAAATTTCGATAGATTTACTCCGGAGGGGGTGCTATTATTTTTTCCCGAGATTATTGAGGAATCGTTTTCTGCGCCTATTCCGAGTAGATTTATTTCTGCACATTTTTGTTTTACTTTGGGGATTTTCTGTAAGGAAGTAGAATATGATCCAAACTATTATTTCCATGGAGAGGAGATTTCTATTACGGTTAGAGCATTTACAGCTGGCTATGATTTATTTACTTTGCATAAATTAATTGCTTGGCATGAATATACGAGGGCACATAGGAAAAAACATTGGGATGATTGTGTGATTTGGCCAGAGATGAATGTTGGTTCGTTTGAGAGGTTGCGTAAGTTGTTAGGGGTCGATGCTACGGTGAATGATATCGATTTTGGAAATTATGGATTGGGGTCTGTTAGGAGTTTGAGTGATTATGAAAAGTATGCGGGTGTGTGTTTTAGTGGGAGGGGGGTGCAGCAGTATACGCTGGATAATAAATTACCGCCGAATCCGATAATTGGAGAACCGTTTATCAATGTGTTCAAAGATTGTTTGAATATTCATAAATCACAGTTGCAGTATAGTGATTATAAATTTTTGGCGGTGATATTTGAGGATAGGGAGGGGAAGGTTATATTTAGGCAAGATGTTTGTGATGAAGAATTGCGAAAATTATTAGGGGAGAGGGATCAGTTTTATAAGATATGGAGAACTTTTGTGTATGGGGAGAGACCGTATAGGTTTATTGTTTGGCCTTTTTCGGAGAAACATGGGTGGTGTGAGAGGATTGAGGAGGTGATTTATAAGCATATTGTGTAAAAAAAAGCTACCATCGGAAATTTTTGTAGATTGGACAGTTTAATTGATGTGCGCGCATTGCGATTTGAGTATGAGTGATGTGATGGCAATCGTGGGCAAGGCAGTGATACATGAGGGAATTGGTGCGATGGCGATAATTGATCGTTGGGCGCTCTGGAACAAGGGGAGCGGCATCTGGAACGGCATCGGCAGAGGACTGATGAGCCATTGATGATGCGAAGTAATACTGGGTCAAAAGTCAACCGACTGTTCAAATGCTAGGAATATCAATTTTTTAAAATTGAATTTCGTTTTGAATGAGATGTTCATTGTATTTGGATATATTAGCTGTGTGCAGATATGAGCGGCCCTAGGCGTGAAGTGCTATTGGGATGTGTCTTAATCGGCATGACAATTTATGCTGTGGTGCTTAATTCAACGTATTCTTCCATGGAGCGAGTTTTATGTGAGAAGGAAGAGGAGTGTAGGACAAATTATGATGGAAAATGTGTTAAGGTTCGTGATTGGCAAAATAAGGAGTATAGAGTGATTTTGGAATCTGGTGGGTCAATGGAATTTCCTCAAACTTGTTGGTTTGACGGCTATATGGCTGTTGGTTATGATCCATATCCATATAATCAGATTTTCTGGTTGAAAGTGATTATTGGGACGCTTGCCGTAAGACAAATTTGTTTCTTTAGTAGTCTTTATTATATGTTGAGTAGACCGCTACGTTGGGGAAGTGCCGACGCTAGAAATTTAAAGGAGGAAGGCTGGATTTGAAAATTAGAATTTATGTTTGTATTTTTTTATGAATTTTTTCACCGAGGGTTCGTCAGTTTTTTCGAGATTGATTTTGTAGATGAACGTGGGATAATGATCAGAGACGAGGCTCCAGTGTTTGCAGATTAGATATAATTGATTTTTCTTCTCTTGATCATTGAGGGAGGCGAGTTCTGTGGTAGATAGGTTAGATTCAGGATTAAACCAACTGAAATCGATAATCGTTAATGGACAGGTTGCATTGCCGTCATATGGTCTTTTCTTTTTAAATAATGCCCACGACGAATATTCATCATTGGGATAGAAATATTGCATAGCAGAATCATCTTCGTATAATTTCGTCATTTGATTTGTATATCATATTTTTGTTAGAGCAGTGAGATTATTAGTCAATTTTTTGAAAAATTTGAATATGGAAGTATTTGTTTGTCTTTATAGTTGGATTTAGTGTAGTTAAAAATGGTTGATACTAAAATAGATGATCGATTACTTGTTATGGCTATGTGCGAAAATCTGGCTTGTTCGCATGGTCCGAAAGTAATTACTCATTATGATAGTGTTTTGGCTTTGTGTAAGGGCTGTGAGCATTTTCATTTTTGCAGTAGGGAATGTCAAATAGCGTGTTGGCCGATACATAAAGCGCAGTGTAAAAGTGGTGTGTTGCCAAAGCTTAGATATAAAGTTATATTAAAAAATATTATGACTGATGGACCGCCGGAGAGCAAAAGTGGGAGTGATCTTATTTTGTTGAATAGAAACGAAACGTGTTCTGTGGAATTCGAAATGGTGAGAGAAGCCGTGAATTTTCCATTTCCGCCGGAATTTTGGGAGAAGGTTGGTGATCGTCCCGGGAGAGTGATAATTGTGCGATCGTTGTATATGTTTATTCCGAGTGGTTTCAGTTTTGATTGTAAATCTGAAGTTAAAGTTAGTGATGAAGAGGTAAAGAGGCATACGGTGTTGAGGGAATTTAAATCTAGGGTGGAGGCTCTTGATAGTGGCGGTTCGGGAGAACGCGTCATTCCATTATTAGGTGAAATGTTGTTTGATTTGTACAGGGTGAAAAGTAACTGGTCGTTTAAAATTCCCCATCTGATTGAAGAAAATGTGATGCCATTGGTGAAAAGTAAGTGGGATAGTTTAGCAGACAAAGATGAAGAATATTTGTCTGATAATTTAATGAATTGGGCCAAGAGAATGGATGTTTTGACAGCGCCTATGTTTCGTATTTGGGTGAATAAATATTTGGATATCGGAAAAGATACAGTTCATGTGCTCGATTTTGGTGGTGCGCATTAATTATCAAGAGGATAAATACAAGTTGAGCAATGTTTACATTGCCGAGCGAAGCGAGAACTCGAAGAGTTGCTTGGGTGAATAAATATTTGGATATCGGAAAAGATACAGTTCATGTGCTCGATTTTGGTGGTGCGCATTAATTATCAAGAGGATAAATACAAGTTGAGCAATGTTTACATTGCCGAGCGAAGCGAGAACTCACTCTAAGAGTTGCATGGGTTTTTTATTGTTATTTTTACGTTTGGTTTGACATATTTCGAGAGTTCTTTTAGTGTATGGTAACACATGTAATCAGTAAAGGCTACGAAATTTGTTGAAACGCCTACTAAAATCGCGGTCTTTTGTAAAACATTATAAAGTTGATTTGTGATTAGGGAAATATCTTCGCCTTCATATGTGAGATGTAATGCAAGACAATCTTTGTATCTTTTTGTAATTAGTTTTTTTTCTTCGTTGATGATATTGACTTCTTTGGTGGAGAAGCGTTTTTCAATCTTGAAACATTTAATATCCGTGAATAGTTCATCTAGAACGACTTTCTCTTTTTCGGGATCAATGATTGTTAGTCCGAGGACTAAACAGTAACGATCTTTTTTGTGAGTGCAGTACATGTTGACACTGTTGTTGACTAGAAGGGAATAAATTGGACTTTCGTTGAGAATATTTTTAGTGTATATTTCGAACGGTTTGGTTAGATATTTTTGTAATTCTTCTTTTTGGTTTATTTTTGTTTCGGTGGTGATGATATCGCTGAGGTCCCATTTATCGTTGCAAGTTAGTGTTCCACGATCATCTACTTTTACACGGCCAGTTATTACGTGGACATAATTTGCTCCATCGAAAGTTTCATGGTTGTTTAAAATTAGGTGTGCTCCGCCGGCTACGTGGATATTGCCGGTGCATCCTGGTTTTTTATCGATGTTGCTTAGAGTCATTGTTACACCTTTTGGAATATGGATGTAGGGTTCATCTGGGACAGCAGCAGCGGGAGGAGTTAATGATTGCATTTGTGTGTTGGTGAATCGGATAAAATAAAATGAGATTTTCAAGCGATAGATATTTTCAATTTTTATCCTCGGAAACTCCAGAGATTCATCTTTTTTTTCGTCGGGAATCGTTTTTTGGGGGAGGATTTCAGTGGGTTTGGAACAGTGGGATATCCAATGAAATTTCCGTCTATCGTGAGGGAATAGATTTTCGATTGTGGTTCTTCTTTGTATTCCATGGGATCAACTTCGTATGTAAATTTTTGGTCTTCTTTGGAGAAGCGGACTTGTTTTTTGATTTTGGCTGTGAGGGGAGCTGCTGCTGGTTCTGGTGATGTTGTTTCGATTAGGGAGGATAGGAGCTTCGGGCAATTACCCAATTCATAGTATAAAGTCTGCAGCATACTATGAATTTTTTTCTCTTCAGAAGAACGAAAATCTGTTCCGTAAACATTAATTGTTTTAATAATTCGGTATGCTTTCGCGATGGTCCAAATTAGTTTCTTTCCTGTGGCAATTTCTGGTTGAATGTGATCTGAAGCGCCCATTGTTCCATTCAATGACTCCCATTTTAGTTCGAGAGAGATGCAAATATGGAAAAATTGTCTGTCTTCAGCGGTGAATGAATCTCGATGGGAGAATAGAAATGGTTTGAGCCTTGCGTAGAGATTTAGTACTTCGATTAGTGCTGCCTCCCCGATGCCAATTTGAGTTTTGAACTTTGCGATTAGGGCTTTTTTGGCAGTTTCTTTTTCGTTGATTTCGTCCTCCATTAGAAATGCTCGCAATTCAGTTTCAAGCCGGTCGAGAATTCCATTAATTATTTCCCCCTCTTTTCGATCGGGAGTTGGATATTTTGATCGTTCCTGCCGTTTCAACAGATCAACTCGCAATTCCGGACGCCATCTATTCAACACAGTCCGCTCTTCAGGAGAGATGACAATTGCTGATTTCCTTAATTGGAGCATGCACAGTCTTAACGATAAATAAAACATTATGGGATATTCAATCAATCACAATATTCAATGTTTTAGATTAAATCATATATTCTGCGACGATCATTAATAGATCATCGGGGAGATATTTAAAAGATTTGGCTATTAAATCGCATATTTTTTTGTTTAGATATTTGGTGTATTCGTAGCATTCGGTAATTATATTAGGGATTGTTGTGATTGGAACAGTTAAATCATAGGGTTTTGTGTTTGGCCAATAGCCTCGAGTGTAGGTTATCAAGTTGTAAGTACAGTCGAGATCTGGTAGTGAATAATTATTTTCATTATTGGAGGGTGCATCGAGTTCAGTTGAATCCAAGAAATGTATTAGACATCGATTTAATTGAGTGTGTGTTCGTATTTCTGATTGTTTCGAGAAGGAAACGGCAGAATCTTCGGGAATTGGAATTTGAATAGTTCCATTTTCATAGAATATGGTTCGTGATAGGGCGTGAGACCAATTGCCATCGTGTTCTGTATATTCTTTTACATCTAAGCGAATAGACATTTGAATTATATCGGATTTTGATATGTGGAACTCTAAATCATATTCGTAGCGATTTCCATCATGTAGATTGGGGTATTTATCATAGTTATATTCCGAAAAAAAATAATGTCCGTGCTCGTGTTCAGATGGATAAATATAATATTTTTTATTCATAAAATCGGGGGTACACGGTAGATAAATCCATTCAATCGTATCTAATATTTGTTTCTTTTCGTTGAATAATAAAGATAATCTGTTAGTGGTTGTGTATTTATCGTTCAGGCTTGTTGATTGGAGCCATGATAAAATTTTTTCTTGAGTGGTCATTATTTGTGTTTTGGTAGTGAGATTTAATTGATCTGAATATAAATTTTTCAATATTTTGTTTCAACTGATCAAATAATTGAAATACTGAATTGATTGAAAGATTCGTTAATTTTGGATTATTGTAGAGTTTTTCGCTTGTTTGTTATGCGGCGTAGTGGTGAAGTTGGTTGTGTTGTTTCGAAGAAGGCTCAAATCGCTGACGCTGGTGGGAAGCGGCCAGACGAGGCAAAACTTAAGCAGTTCCTTGTAAAGAAAACGGAGAGGGCGGTAGAACATAAACAACGAATGGAGCAAAAAGAGAGAAGGCGTGCAGAAATTGAGGATGATATGAAGTTATGGTTTCATCAGAGTGCTGGCATGCGACATCGTGTTGTTTTGCGGGCTTCTATTTTTGTGCTTGGGCGAAAAACTACCAAGTGGAAACATCGAAGTAGCAATTGGAAGGAGAATAATGTATTTAATCACATCGATGGAAGTCGTCGGCATAAATTTCCCGATTGGCATTTGAGTGTGAAGATGACGGGAGAGGAACGGGATAGGGAGGCGATAATGAGTCGTGATAAGATTTGGGCCTGGGTTCAATCGACGGCAGATTTGATGGATGGACTCAGGCAAGATGATGATTCCTGGAACCATAAAGAGGCAATTTGGAGCAGCAAATTTGTGATAAATGAAGGTGATTTGCCACGGAAAATAAAGATTCATTGGGTAACGAGATCGATTTTTTAATTTATTGTTATTTTGTTGCGGTAGACATTAAAAATGAATTGATCGTAGTCGTCTGTCGGAATTATTATTCCATCAGCTGATACCACAAAATGAACTACACGGGTTTGACCCGAAATTAAAGTATTGGTTAAATACGGTTCAACAGTAAGATCATAATTTCTCCTTTCGGTTAAAAGAAGTATTGCGGGCATAGGATTCGAGACTTCATAAAATTTTAAAGATCCAGTATATGGGGAAGGATTGTTTATTAATATCCGTGCCATTTATATTTATCACTCATTAAAATAATTAATATGGCCGGGATAAAATATTATACGTTAATTCAAATAAGACTTTGAATATTGAATGACCTGATTCGACAATATACATTTCTTTTGATAAACAAATGAACATTTATGATTCTAAGTCGCGCCGTGAGTGCTATGTGAATCGACAATAACACATAGTGGGTACGGCGTGAATCATCTGTTTGTTGGAACGCCGCAGTCAATGTGTGCTTTCACAAAAATATGCTTCCGCACATCGACCACGGCGCGACTTTTTTAATATTTGATCAGAATAGAAATGATATTATGCGCTGGATTTCGCAATTTACTATCTAAAGTCGCGCCGTGAGTGCTATGTGAATCGACAATAACACATAGTGGGTGCGGCGTGAATCATCTGTTTGTTGATGCGCCGCAATCGATGTGTGCTTCGAGAAAAATATGCTTTCCCACATCGAACACGGCGCGACTTTTTTAATATTTGATCACAATAGGAATAATATTATGCGCTAGATTTTGCAGTTCACTATCTAAAGTCGCGCCGTGCAATGCTATGTGAATCGACAATAACACATAGTGGATACGGCGTGAATCATCTGTTTGTCGGAACGCCGCTATCGATGTGCACTTTCACAAAAATATGCTTTCCCACATCGATCACGGCGCGACTTTTTTAATATTTGATCACAATAGGAATGATATTATGCACTTGATTTTGCAGTTCTCCATCTAAAGTCGCGCCGTGCAATGCTATGTGTATCGATAATAACACATAGTGAGTGCGGCGCGAATCATCTGTTTGTCGGAACGCCGCCATCGATGTGTGCTTTCACAAAAATATGCTTTCCCACATCGACCACGGCGCGACTTTTTTAATATTTGATCACAATAGGAATGATATTATGCAGTGGATTTCGCAGTTCACTATATAAAGTCGCGCCGTGAGTGCTATGTGTATCAATAATAACACATAGTGGGTGCGGCGTGAATCATCTGTTTGTTGGAACGCCGCTATCGATGTGTGCTTTCACAAAAATATGCTTTCCCACATCGACCACGGCGCGACTTTTTTAATATTTGATCACAATAGGAATGATATTATGCAGTGGATTTCGCAGTTCACTATATAAAGTCGCGCCGTGAGTGCTATGTGTATCAATAATAACACATAGTGGGTGCGGCGTGAATCATCTGTTTGTTGGAACGCCGCAGTCAATGTGTGCTTTCACAAAAATATGCTTTCCCACATCGACCACGGCGCGACTTTTTTAATATTTGATCTCAATAGGAATGATATTATGCGGTGGATTTCGCAGTTCACTATCTAAAGTCGCGCCGTGAGTGCTATGTGAATCGACAATAACACATAGTGGGTGCGGCGTGAATCATCTGTTTGTTGATGCGCCGCAATCGATGTGTGCTTCGTGAAAAATATGCTTTCCCACATCGACCACGGCGCGACTTTTTTAATATTTGATCACAATAGGAATGATATTATGCAGTGGATTTCGCAGTTCACTATATAAAGTCGCGCCGTGAGTGCTATGTGTATCAATAATAACACATAGTGGGTGCGGCGTGAATCATCTGTTTGTTGGAACGCCGCAGTCAATGTGTGCTTTCACAAAAATATGCTTTCCCACATCGACCACGGCGCGACTTTTTTAATATTTGATCTCAATAGGAATGATATTATGCGGTGGATTTCGCAGTTCACTATCTAAAGTCGCGCCGTGAGTGCTATGTGAATCGACAATAACACATAGTGGGTGCGGCGTGAATCATCTGTTTGTTGATGCGCCGCAATCGATGTGTGCTTCGTGAAAAATATGCTTTCCCACATCGACCACGGCGCGACTTTTTTAATATTTGATCTCAATAGGAATGATATTATGCGGTGGATTTCGCAGTTCACTATCTAAAGTCGCGCCGTGAGTGCTATGTGAATCGACAATAACACATAGTGGATACGGCGTGAATCATCTGTTTGTTGGAACGCCGCCATCGATGTGTGCTTTCACAAAAATATGCTTTCCCACATCGATCACGGCGCGACTTTTTTAATATTTGATCACAATAGGGATAAAATATTAGGCGTTAATTTCTCCTCTTTTAATAAACAAATGAGCATTGGAACCATGAAGCTGTCATAATAATAGCTTGTTTCGGCGGCTGTTGTCGTGGCCATGAGTTCATTCGCTTTGCCACCCAAGTTCAGGACCATTTGAGCTCGTGCCCCAAGGGCAACGTCAAACGCTGATGTTCCCAGTTCTGCCCAAGAAAAAACTTTTCGGTCTTTTTGGTAGATTCGGGTCCACACCGTCCAACAAATTGTTCATTATTTCAATTTTTGCTGCTCCTTATCGTGCCTCTCTCGGAAAGCATTAATGAAAGCATGGAGCCCGTCTTCATCAGTTAAGGCACCTGCTATGATATTTTTATCGAAATCATCGAATTTCAGCAAACAATTCCTAACGTATGGAGCCCACGCGGTCAACACACGAGCAACTCGCGCCGCCTCTTCCCTTTCGGCTTCCTCATCGGCATCTACTTCTGCTTTCCTTTCAGCGGCGGCCTTGGCAACAACTAGCTCTTGAAGTCGCTTTTGATGCAATGCGAACCCTCCATAGTCAAGCGATTGAATTTCATCAATTAACAGTTGGAGTAGCCTTTGATGCGCCGTAATCGCTTTAGTATGAAAAGCAATGGCTTCATCAACGTGAATTGGTTCACTCATGTTCAGAAGAGATTTTAAATATTAAACAATCGAAAGGACCGTTCAATAATTTGGGATTTTCAAATTTTTAATAATATTATCTTAAATATTATTATAATGAATCTCGATCCGAAACTTTTTGGGAAGGGATGTACGGTTGCTGAAATGAGGCAGTTGATGAAAGATTATGTGTCAATTAAAGGTGTTGATCAGAAGCTATTGCTTAAGAAAGAGTTATGTATTTGTCGTGATAAACTGGAGGTTTATAAGGAATCTATTGCCAATTATGATTATCGTGAATTTAGGATTGGTGATGAACTTATAACGCTTAATGACGAACAATATAAGATTGTGGTGGCGGATGTGGGTAGGAGTATGCGTATTGTGGCTTGTGCAGGGTCGGGCAAGTCAACGACCATGTTGTGTAGGATTAAGTATTTGGTGGATAGGGGAGTGGTTCCGAATAAGATATTATTGTTGACATTTAATAAAGCAGCGCAGTTACATTTGGAGAAGAAGATTCGGGAATTATTCGGGTGGGCGGTAAATGTTTGTATAAGGACCATCGATTCTTTTTCTTGTTGGCAGTGTTTTAAGTATAGAAATGTTATTGCGGGGTTTAGTGAAACTATTTCGGTGAGGGAATTTGCTCCTTTGGTTGCGAAATTCATG
>Ga0207047_1195_pt1 | contig 14264 bp, 11 predicted proteins | sample Alteio_BWMinCont_67_FD_153302 | JGI IMG/M metagenome (GOLD analysis project Ga0207047, IMG submission 153302) | Enriched cells from forest soil in Barre Woods Harvard Forest LTER site, Petersham, Massachusetts, United States -... | ecosystem: Environmental > Terrestrial > Soil > Temperate forest >...
TTCCCACCCAAATAATACCTGCAAATGCGGAGTCAGAAAATCCCAACTGCTGCCCACGTCATAGATGAATGAACCGCTGCAATATTTCCAATAGATGAGTTGAGGTAATATGCCGATGATGCCACCCAATGCGCATAAGTATATGTTGCGTTTGTTTTGCTTGACCAACTGCCATTTTTCTTTTGCCGCCTCTTTTGTATGCGTGTTCCACATTAGCGGTATGAACAGCATTATGGCTTCGGTAGGCCGGCTCATGGTAGCAAGTCCTATAATATAGCCTGTAAGTACAGCCCACAATGCTCCCGGTTTTTGGTGCCATTTTATTGTTGTGAACAACACCAGCACATAAAGCAGGAAAATATAACTGTGACTTTGGGCATTGTCAACAGCTGCGTATTGGATGAAATTTGTAGCCAGGCATACCATGAGAATGGTTATAGTAACAGTAATATCTTTAAAATAAACCAATAGTATTTTGCGTAGCAGCAATATTGCGAGCAGAGCATAAAAGATTATCCCGAACCCAAGTGCATACTGGTAAGGCGGGGAAAATCCATCGGGAGGGTAGTGGGAATGTTTTGCGATAAAATGCCCGATACAAAAGAAAGGTATTTCCATTATGGCTACACCCCCGAGGTATTTAAACACGAAATTGCCGTTATCTGATTTTATAGCCTGCCAGCCATTGCCGCCTGTAACGCTATATTTTTTATCTATTTCCGTAAGCCATTTGAGTTGTGTGCAGTCGTGATAAATAAAAATAGCAGGAAGGTAAGCATAGTAGCCGAAAGCATCCCATGTGGTAACTTTTAGTGGTGGCTTTCCATTCAGGTCAGACTCGGATATTCTATATTGAAGCAGAACAACGCAGACTAAGATACAGGCAATAAATGAAAGTATATTTTTCATAGTGCGGCAAAATGCCTTTTGTGTATAAAACTAAGAAAATGAAATGATTTATATGCATTTCCCGGCTTTCACGAATCGTTTTATAAAAGTGGTTATATTTGTCCATCCCATTACTACCATGCGAAACCCGGTTTTTTATTTTTTATTTTTTATTTTTTACTTTTTACTTACCACTACCTGTATCGCCCAGGATACAAAACCCTGGGAAGGATTTGGTATTGAAGTTAATGCTTTTGAAGGCAGGGTAATTAAACATAACGCCAAATTTGAACTGCCCCTGCCATCATTAACTACCGGCTTGGACGTTAATTTCCAGTACAAAACTTATGGAAAAAAAGAATGGGAACAGCGCAGGAGGTACCCGATTATAGGCGTTGGAATTGCATATACCAATTACGGCATTGATTCCGTTTATGGTCGTTTATTCAGTATTTATCCAAACCTGGTCATTCCGCTTATTACCGGCAGGAAGCTGGAATGGACTTTGCGTATAGGCGATGGCATTGCCTACGCAACCCGCGACTATTCCCGCATTCACCCGTTTGATACGATTAATAACGCAATCGGCAGCAAAATAAATGACTATGGCTCATTCATGATGGACCTTCGTTATCATGTCAATACCCATTGGGATGTGCAGGTTGGCGCTAATTTCTCGCATTACTCCAATGCATCTTTTCAGCAGCCCAACCTTGGTGTAAATTTATTTGGCGCTCATGTTGGCGTAAAATATTTCCCGGTATCGTCTGAGCCTAAACATATAGTGCGCGACCTGAAACCCCTGAAGAACCGCTGGTTGTTCCAGTTCCGCTTAACGATGGCTTACGACGAAGCAAATGCGCCCCTTGGTCCCCTTTATCCCGCTTATCTTGCCACAGGTTATGTAAGTAAACGCTGGCTCAGCAAGAACAAATTTATCGGAGGTTTTGACTACTCCTACCATACGCTTATTTATTCATTTCTGCGAAACAACATAGGGTTTGTTACCCCCGGCACAGAAGCGCAGCACTCTTATAAAACAGCTGTATTTGCGGGCAATGAATTTTTATTAGGCAGGGTTGGCATTGTATTGCAGGCGGGCTATTATCTCCACCAGGCATTCCAGACACAAGGCAAGGTGTATGAAAAGATAGGCGGCAATGTTTATCTTGTTCAAAAAGAACATGGACTAATCAAAGAATTCTTTTTATGCACGTACTTAAAGACCCATTTATCTGTTGCCGAGTTGGTAGAGTTTGGGTTCGGGATGGGGTTTTAATTTCATATACAATTTATGAATTTGGAGGAGCTAAGGAAGTATAGACACCACGGTGGGGTAGCAATAATTATTATTGCGCTTATAATTTATAAATTCCGTTTCCTTTCTTTACCTTATTTCTGGGATGAAGCTTGGCCTTATAGCGTTGGTGTTCATAATTTATACGATAATGGATTAAGTCTTATGCCGGGTGCCATATCCTCTTTTGTAGCCAGGGGGCATCCTTTAATGTTTCATTTTCTTGCTGCTGCCTGGATGAATGTATTTGGAACCAGCTTGCTTTCCGGTCATAGTTTCTCAATGTTTGTTTCTATTTTATTAATTATCACGATTTATGTATTCTGCAAAACATTCTTTTCAGAAAGAGTCGGATTTATTGCATGCCTTTTATTTAGCTGTCAGGCTATTTTTATTGCGCAATCTGCTTTCCTGATGCCGGAAGTATTAATGGCTTTATGGACTATGGTATGTTTCTTAGCATTTTTCAGAGAGAAAAATATATTGTTTGTAGTTTTTGGTACCGCAATGTTATTAACAAAAGAATCAGGAGGTGTTTTTTTTATTGCTTTGTTTTTTTATGAGTGTTTTGTTTTTATTGCCGCTAATGAAAAAGACTACAAAGGATTATTTAAAAAACTTTCACTGATTTGCATTCCTGTTTTGCTTGCCTCTGTCAATTTTATTATTCAAAAAATAAAATTTGGCTGGTTTCTTTATCCATTTTATCTAGACCATGTATCCTTTTCGTGGAGGAATTTTACCGAAACCCTACCTTCTGCGGCTGCTTATTCATTCATATATTATGGCAGAAATGGCTTTAGCATTTTTTTTATTATTTCACTTTTGGTAATCTTTATTTTCAGGAAAATTAAATTTACTCAAAATGAGAAAAAGGTCATTTCGTTTTTCTCTGTTTTCATTGCCTCATATTTGATATTTAGTTCTGTGAATTATTACATTCCACGTTACCTTATGTGTATATTCCCTCCTTTTTATATTATTGGCACAGTATTGATTGATAAAGCATTTTCACGAATAAAAATTATTTATCCGTTAGTAATTTCAGGTCTTATTATTACAAGTATTTTTTTCTATCTACAGCCCAGGAGATATGGAGATATGGATTATTCACCGTCTGTTAATACTGATTTACAAATGGTTGAATTTTGCGAAAAACAGAAGTTATATGACGAACATATTTTAGTCAGAGGTCTTTTGAGCGGTGACCTTACTGAGGCATATGATGGGTATCTTTCAGGCAAAAAATTTAATCATATTGAGTGGGGATTTTCTGGCGAAACGGAATATTGTATTTTCTCCGGAGATGAAGACAATAATGCGGAATTCGATAAAATTAAAAATGAACATAAACTTGAATTAATAAAAAGGTTTGAACAAAAATATGCGTGGTGCGAAATTTATAAAGTAGTTCATTAGGGTTGTGTCCAAATATCTTATGCCACTGTAGGAAGTCATTATGGGGTTATCCTGTAAATCCCTCCATTATCCCCGGCAACAAGCAAGTCGCCATTCGGGCATAAGGCTATACTGCGAAGCGCGCTGGTAGTAAACCGGTCATATTCTTCCCAATGCTGCCCACCATCATCAGAGTGAATCATCTTCCCGTTATCACATACCGCCCATCCGTTTTGTCCGTCTGTAAACAAAATATCCAGCAGGTTGTAGCGGGGCAATGTAATATCGTTGCCATTACGCAGCCGTGTCCAGTTGTTCCCTCCGTTTGTAGTATGGTATATTCCCCCGTTATAACCGCACATCCATATCTCATCGCCATGAATATCCATTGCGGTAAAATTATCGTTTTCCACGTTTTGGAAATTCCATATCTTCCCTGTGTTAGTGGTTTTCATTACAGTGCCGTAGCCGATAATGTAACCGGTTGTGGGACTTACCATATAAATATTATTCAGCCCGAACGAAAGTGTTTGCTCGTCTATGATATTGAAACCGGAGTCAACACGGGTAATGGTGCATTGTCTTTGCAGCACACTGCTTACAAAAATGCCTGTGTCGGGCGAGGGGAAAGTGCCTCCGAAATAATGATACCAATTACCGATGCGGTTAAACTGCCACGTATTGCCTGAATCTTTAGAATGCAAAACATCTCCGTCAACCCCGCATAAGTAAATAATACCGTTGGGGGAGACTCCCATTCCATACATTTCTTTACCTGCATCCGCATCAGAATAGGCAGTCCATGTATAGCCACCATCTACAGACCTCACTATTTCAGATTGTATAAACTCAACGCCGCCCGCGGCAATACAAATGTTGCTACCTATGAATTTGATATTATCCAGTTTACAGATAGTATTACTATTTAGTTGTTGCACTTTCTGCCAATGCAGCAGGTCTTTTTTACAAGTAGTAAAAAGGGGAATGCTTAAAATAAGATAAAGGAAACGTAATCTTCGCATAAATAATACGATGCAATATAAATAAACATCTCTTATTGATTATCATTTTTACTATCCGCTTCAAGTTTATCTATGCGCTGCACGATAGCATCAAAGTTGCGGAAATAGACGTAGGATTTACGGCACTTATTGGCGTCAAATGCGGGTGAGCCCATGTATACTCCCCCGGGTTTTGTGATGCTTTTGGAAATACCGGATTGCGCGGTGATGATAGTATGGTCTGCTATTTGCAGATGCCCTACAATACCTACCTGCCCGCTGAACATACAGTTTTTGCCGATTTTTGTAGAGCCCGCTATTACATTGCAGGCGGCAAGGTAGGAGCTTTCACCTACTTCTACATTGTGGGCTATATGTATCAGATTGTCGAATTTGACGCCCTTACGAAGGATAGTAGAACCCAGTGTGGCGCGGTCAATAGCGCAATTGGCGCCTATTTCCACGTCGTCTTCGATAATTACGTTTCCTATCTGCGGCACTTTTTTATTGCCTTCGTTTTGCGGCTCAAAACGGAAACCGTCGCTGCCGATGACGGTGCCTGAATGTATGATGCAGCCTTTACCTATCAGGGTGTCGGAATATATTTTTACCCCGGCAAATATTGTTGTATTGTCTCCCACCACTACATTGTCGCCGATATATACCTGCGGGTATATTTTTACATTGTTGCCTATTCGCGAATTATCACTGACTACGGCAAATTCGCCGGCGTATAAATTGCTGCCCACCTTTGCGCTTTCCGAGATATAGGCATGTTTTGAAATACCGGTTTTATTGAGTTTCACCTGGTTATACATTTCCAGCAGCTTTACAAAAGCATTTGCGGCGCTTTCCACCCGTATCAGTGTGGCTGCTACAGGCGCGGTAGGTGCAAAATCTTTATTTACAATCACCAGCGAAGCCCTGGTGGTATAGATATAATGCGTGTATGCAGGATTTGCAAGAAACGATATAGAGCCTGGTTCACCCTCTTCAATTTTAGATAGCTTGGTTATTTTCACATCTGCATCGCCCTCTACCTGACCGTTCAAAATATCTGCTATTTGTTTTGCAGTAAATTCCATATTAATGTTTTAAAGTAGTTATTGAAATAAGTGAGGTTCTAAATATAGCGAAATAATTTGAAAAGGGTAGCAGGGGAGAGGCGCCTTATATCACCTTTATCCCGCTCTTGGTAAGACCCCCATAAATATCCTTGAGCAATTTACTTTTTATAGATGCGGCTTTATTCACATCATTAATCCACACCAGCACATTCAGATTCATTGCTTTGTCGGTAAGGCTTACCAGTAAAACTTCGGAGGCAATGGTGCTGACCACATTCTCGTCCTTGCTTAATTCATCAACGATGAGCTTTTGCACTTCCTCAAATGTGTGGGTTGCTTCTACTGATATGGGGAGGGTTACACGCATGTTCTCATTGCGCAGCGTCCAGTTAATGACGCTGCCGGAAAGCATGTCGGCGTTGGGCAAAATAATCTCGGCGCCTTCCTCCATGATTAATTTGCTGGAACGGATGCCGATATTCAACACCCTTCCTTTTTTATCTCCTATTTCTATATAATCACCTATCCTGAAAGGCTGTTCAAAAATCAAAATAACCCCCGATACAAGGTTATTCACTATGCTTTGTAAACCCAAACCGATACCTACGCCCAATGCGCCGAGTACTATCGTGATTTTATCTATGGGGAGTCCCGATGCGGCTACTGCTATCATAAACCCGATTACAATAACGATGAGGCGTGTCATGGCAAGACGCGAACTGTTCTTTTTAATATCGGGGTCCCAGGCGCTTTCCGTTTTGTCATAAAGGGAGCCGATGATTTGCTGTAGAATAGCGGAAATGTAAATGATGACAATAAATAAGGCAATATTGCCGATTTGAAATGATGTACTGCCGATTTTTCTTGGTGATGCAAGCAATGTACCGAGTTGGTCAAACAGGAAATTATAGATATTAAGGCTGATGCTAAAAACAACAGACCAAATTATTACAGCGACAATCATCAACGCTAAAATCAAAGACTTCTGTAGTCTTTCAAAATTCAGCTTGGCATACAACCCGCCCCTTTGCTTAACGACGTTTGCCTGTAAGTTGAATGCTTCAACGACAATCTCAATAAATACAGAAAGGCCTATTATTTGGGTGAGACCGAATATAGCGGTGACGCTGAATATTTTTGCAAGACTGAGCCGCCCGAAAAGATTGCATAGAACTGCTGCGAGATTCAGGGCAATATATATTATGGAAGCTACTTTTATCATTGCAGAGAATGCCAGTGTAATTTTTTTAAGTGTTCTCAGCCAGAATATGCCAAAAACAGCAGAGACTAAACTCAGGAGCAATAACAAAATCCTGAACCCCGGCGCCGGCGTAAGTAAAGCGCCCGCAAAGGAAAAAGTGATGTACAGCGCACCAATCGCCAGCCAGAAGTAAAACAATCTCCGCGACCACGTATTCCATAATATGAAAGTGAGCGTGACAACAAGAAGAAATTCCATTGTCTCTATATATGCGGTAGGGGGGTGGAGGTCGAAAAATGAAGAGATGTTGAACAGCACGACCAACGTTGCCGGCAACGGGAACTTTTTTATGTAACTGAAAACGGGTAGTGTTTCTTTATCCTTTTCCGCTTTTTTGAAGTTGCGGAATACCCATAAGAAAAATAGAACTCCGGTGAAAAGGAGCCAGTACTGGCTATTCGCGTTTCTTTTGAAATAATAGTGTAATATTTTTCGCTGGCCGCCGTACGCCTTTTGTGCTAACTGGTCTTGCTCTGCAATCTCGCTTGCTTCATTATGTCTCATATCCCACAGGTAGTCGTACTCTTTGCCAAGCGATTTAATACTTATTTTTCGGAGCAGGCTCTTGCTTTTATTTTGCAGGTCTATTGTTTCAAAAAACAAACTTGATACAGTTGCCTGTAGCTGGTTTAAATGTTCCAGGTTATATTTTACTTCTATTTTAGCGGTATCCCATTTTGTCCGGAGGTCAGTTATTTCATTCTGGTACAGGCTTCTGAATGCTGAATCTGCAATGAGCGCTCTTAAAATAGTATCCTTTTTGAAGGCATTCATTTCTGCCTGCATGCCCAGCAATTCCTGATTGTATTTAAACAGGGTAGTGCGCCAGTCGGTCAGTTGCTCCTGCAGGTTAGTGAGCAGTATGTCGAACATCTGGAGGTTCTTTACATCAAGGACATGGTTGTACAGTGTAAGGCTTTCATCAATCAGGTCAACGTTAGAATCAATCTCGGGCATATTGGTTACGATATCCCGTGTATCGTAGCCGATGGCGTTGGTGTTATTTATGCGGTCGAGAGTATTGTGTACATTTTCAATTTTATTGAGGAGACTGTCGATGCCTATTGCTTCCAGGCTGCTGTCTGATAATACTAATTTACTTTTCTCGGCTACTGACCTGCGGAAACGGACTGTATCCCTGAAATGGTGACGGGCATAGGCACTGCCTGTGCCTGCTATCATCAGCAGCAACTGAAGTGATATAAACAGCAGGTAACGAAAATGATATGCGCGATGCCCGGTTCTTATTGTCTTAGTCATTCAGGTCAAAAGTATTAAAAAATAAGAGGCAATGCAATATTGCTCGCTATCATTTTTGCGGGTGTCGTGGCGGTTGAAAAAGTGACAAAAGGGCTTTTGTAAACAATTAAGAAATACAAAAGAGGGTTTTATAAATTTATTTATTTCAATTTGTTATAATTAGTAAATAATAATTATATATAAATAATAAACATTAAAATATGATTAAAATTTTATAGATTTATTATTTTAATTTTTTAGCGGTTGTTGGTGTTAACCGTTCGGCGTAAGACATACCAGCGAGGGCGAAATGGGGAGATAATAAAGCTTTGTTTAATATTTTTGTTTTTAGCTTGTCCCAAGTTGAAGTGTTACCTTGTAAACTAAACTGATGCTGCATATAATGAACCCGGGTTTGCGTGCAGCATCAGAAAGTATTTAAGGTCATTCACCAAGATATGTAATCATGCCAGCTAAAGAAAAATCAGTGTCACGGGTCATTGCTCTTGAAGAAGCTTTTTTGCATCCGAAGCTTATGGAGTTGTATCCTCCCTCCTACATGAAACTGCTCGACATGATAAAAGGGAATCTCACTGACGTTGGACCTGAAAGAATCCGCCGCATGGATGCTGCAGGTATTGATTTACAGGTACTCTCTCATGTGCAGCCGGGTGTTCAGTGTCTCGATACTGATACGGCTATCCGCATATCCAGAGAGGTGAATGATTGGCTTGGTGGCGTGGTTAAACAATATCCCGAACGTTTTGCAGGTTTTGCAATGCTACCGACTCAATCGCCGAAAGATGCAGCAGATGAATTGGAACGGACCGTGCTACAGTTTGGATTTAAAGGGGCACTTATCAATGGTCATACCCATGGGCGATACTTAGACGATGACCTTTTCTCCCCGATTTTGGAACGGGCGCAAATGCTGGATGTGCCCATCTATATTCATCCCACTGACCCGCCGCAGGCTATAACCGATATTTATTATAAAGACTTTCCGGCAATGACGCAAAGCTGGGGGTGGCAGGTGGAGACGGGAACACACCTGCTAAGGATAATGAGTAGTGGTGTTTTTGACCGATACCCGCGCCTGAAAATAATTATCGGGCATATGGGTGAATTGATACCGTATAATCTGCAGCGTATCAACAAAGCCCTTACCTTGGGTAACTGGCTCTTAGACAGCCAGCGGGAGGGAACAGGGGTTGTAAGTGTTATGAAAAAGAGTGTTTACTACTATATGCGCGAAAACGTATTTATCACAACCAGTGGTGTTTGTGATCATGCGGCTTTAAATTGTGCAGTGACAGAATTAGGTATAGATAACATCTTGTTTTCGGTTGACGACCCATTTGGGGATAATTTTGAAGCTATGGAGTTTCTGAATACAACGCAGCTATCAAAAGAAGACCGGGAAAAGTTAGCGCATGGGAATGCCGAGCGCGTCCTGAAACTTTCACCGGGAATTCATGACCGCAAGCGTATGGAACGATTATTTTTTCCACGTTTGAAATCTTCTGTTTTTACTTTCAAAGCAAGGGCTAAATCGAAAATAGGGCGCATGCTGCTGTCTTTTTTAGTGAAGTAGCCCATAAAGGCAATAGTACAAGTGGCTGCTGAAAAGAATGCGATTTTTAGAGCGGAGAAACAGAGCGGAGAGCGGTGTTACTTGTTCTGTATGAGGCTTGTACCTTAGAGAACACCCCCCCCCTCCTTATTTACTTTACCGGAGCCAGCAATGAATAAATAGCGCTGTCGTAAAATTTGCCATCAAAGAAAAAATTCTCTTTAAAGTATGCCTCGCGGATAAAGCCATTTCTTTCCAAAAGATTTTGGGATGCCCTGTTCTCAGGGTCGATATTTGCTTCTACAGAATGGAATTTTAAGGTATGGAAACCATAATGGAGCATTGTGGATAGCGCTTCATTTGCTATGCCTTTTTTTTGGTGGGACGGGTGCAATATATAACCTGCCTCTGCGCGGTAATTTTCCTTGTCTATCTTCCAGAAACTGAAGATGCCGGCGAGAATTGGCTCATTCTTCAGTGTTATAGCCCATGTTATGCCTTCGTTTTTTATACGGGAATCTTCAACCATCTCTATCCATTTTACGGCTTCCTCTATTGAGGGGCACTTGGGTCTGCCCACATATGTCATCACCTCATCATCAGAACGGAGAAAGTATACTTCTTTTGCATCGCCGGGATTCATTTGCCTTAATATTAACCGCTCCGTGGTCAATAACGGGAAGGGATCGAAGTTAATATCCAGCATTGTTGGTTGTTTATGACTGTTTTTTGCTTGCATAGCGTTATATTAATTTTAACCGCAGAGAACGCAAAGGTAAGGCGCAAAGAAGGCGCAGAGTTTTCCATTTTATTTCCTGAGGAGTATAGTTCCACAAAAATAGTTATTATCCGGGTTGCGGGTGCTTTAAAATTGACTAAATTTGTAAAAACAATAAAGATGAGAAAAGAAGCTATCAGGGAGCAACTTCATCAATATATTGATATTGCAGATGACAAGAAAGTGGAAGCTATATATACCCTCCGGCAAAATGATATTGAACACAAATATTCTTACTCTGCCGAAGAAATAGGTATACTACATGAAAGAGCCGAAAAGTATTTAAAAGGCGAAGGCAAAACTTATTCTGTGGAAGAAGCGCATAATGAAACCGTGAACAAAAGAAAAAAATAAATTGATAGCTGAGAGTTGCGCAAGGTATCAAATAATTTCAAAATATTTCCCGCGTTTGGATACTCGTTTCGTGAGATTGCTTCAGCCCGCAGGCTTGCTCACAAGGCTATTTGCGGGTTCAGCAATGACGGGTGTTTTTATATAGGAGACGGGAAGCATCCCGTCTCTACAGTTTTTATCTTCCGTATTCTTTTGGGCTCCACTTGCGAAACACTAATATTCCTTCACCAGCGATTGCAAAGGGAATTTCAAATGGATATCTTGGGTAGCCCCCGCTGGGGCAAAGGTTTTTTTTATACTGTATTTGCTACAAACAGGTAGCCCCGCTGGGGCACATCATATTTTGTAAGGTTGTGCTCACGCTTGCAAAACATTAATACTCCTTCACCAGCGAACCCGCCTGCACAAAAAAAGCTAATTTTGCAAGATGAGGATATTCCGGGATTTTGGATCATATAATGCCTATGTAGGGTTGCCCGCACCGTTGGACAACAATATTGACATTGGATATTATGATGCTCCAAAGATGCGTTTACAGTCCGAACCGGTATCGGTTGACTTTTACCGCATCTCTATCAAGGGTAATTTCATTGACAAATCTTCTTCCAACTTTAACCCAAACAATCCCAAACCTATAACAGCCATTTTCTTTAATAGTCCTGAACGACCACTCGGCTGGGATGTAGAACCTACATTCAATGGAATGTATTTGCAACTTTCTAAAAAACTCGTTGAAGAACACCGCTACCTGTTCAAAAATTATCTTGACTATGGCGAGCATGCCGCCTTGAATTTAACAGAAAAAGAAGAGCAGGAAATAAGAACAATTTTTGACCTCATGCTGAAATATTATGATAATAAACAAAGCCATTTTGGCGTGTTGATTTCTTATGTGCATGTTTTGGTTTCGTTGGTAGAAGCATTTTGCAAAAGACAATTTTCTACAAATCCTAAACAATACAATTCCATCTTATCAGGCTTTCAGCAGCTCCTTAAAGACTATTACAACCAGCCGGTCAATCATCTTCCGACTGTTCAATATTTTGCTGATGAACTGCACTTAACTCCCAACTATCTTGGCGACATTGTTAAACACTTGACTCAAAAGTCAGCGATTGAAAACATTCACGAATCTGTTATTAAAAAAGCAAAAGAAATGCTTGAACAAAGAAGTGATTTGAACAATAAAGAAATTGCTTACGAACTCGGTTTTGAGTATCCAAACTATTTTGCCAGGTTTTTCAGAAAACAAGTTAATCTAACTCCTAAAGAATACAGGCTGCAAGTAGCCAACAAGCACCCCAATTACCAACGCCTTTAAACAAGTCGTTTTTTGTTATCAGTAATTTGTTTCCTTCTTTCCGGTAGTATTTACCCTACTGCTTTGATGATACCATCTAATTTTGCGGTGTCAAAAATTCAATAATCAAAAAATAATTATGAAAAAAAATAAAGTATGGTTAATAACAGGAACAAGCAGTGGATTGGGATTAGAGATTTCCAAATCAGCACTTGCAGCAGGTAATAAAGTTGTGGCTACAGGTAGAGATGCAAATAAAGTATCTAAAGCAATTGGCAAAGCATCCGATAACTTGTTAGTTGTAAAAATGGATGTTACTAACACAAATGAAATTGAGACTGCAGTAAAATCAGCAGTTGAAAAATTCGGAACTATTGATGTATTAGTAAATAATGCAGGCAATTTCTACGCAGGTTTTTTTGAGGAGTTAAGTCCACGACAAATGGAACTTCAATTGGCTACAAGTTTATTTGGACCGATGAATGTGACACGGGCGGTGCTTCCTGTTATGAGAAAAAATCGTTCGGGGCATATCATTTCCATTTCATCAACTGCCGGACTTGTAGGCTTTGAATATTGTTCGGCTTATTCAGCTTCCAAATTTGGTTTGGAAGGCTGGATGGATTGTTTAGCACTTGAAGTTGCCCAGTTTGGTATTAATACAACCATTGTAGAACCTGGCTTTTTTAGAACCGGATTATTGACACCTACTTCAACTATCTGGGCAGAAAACTCATTGGAAGATTACGCTGCGAAGAACGCCGAGCTTCATCCATTTTGGATAAGTATGAACGGAAAACAAGGAGGCGACCCTGTGAAATTAGCGGCTGCGTTAATTAAGATTGCAAGCAAAAAAGAACCACCAAAACGTTGGTTAGCCGGCACAGATGCCATTGCAACAGCAGAACAAAAGGTGGCTGAATTTCAAAAACAAATTAATGCTTATCGTGAACTATCATCATCTCTTGCATATTAGGAACTTTGTAGTTAATTAAAAAAATGATGCCCCAGAATTATTATCTGAGGTAGATAGCATAAGAGAAAAATTGCTCAATCAAAAATCATAAAAAATAAAACTGTATGGCAAAAACAAATGTTTTGATATTAGGTGCAAACGGGCAAATTGCGCAATATGCAATTAAAATGCTGTTGGAAGACAAAAATGTGCAACTGACGTTATTCCTGCGTAAAGCACGTAAATTGAAGAAAGAAGAAACAAGCCATGCACACGTAATTGAAGGGGATGTTTTAGATAGTAAGAAATTAAAAGAAGCCATGCAAGGTCAGCATCTTGTTTATGCAAACCTTGCAGGAGAATTAGATAAACAAGCTGAGAGCATAGTAGAGGCAATGAAAGCAACCGGTGTAAAGCGTTTAATCTTTATTAGTTCTCTTGGCATCTATGATGAAGTACCCGGCAAGTTTGGTAAATGGAATAAACGAGAGATCGGCGACATGACCATTAGTCCATATAGAAAAGCAGCGGACATTATTGAAGCATCAGACCTTGACTATACCATCATAAGACCTGCGTGGTTAACAGATTATGATGAAGTTGATTATGAGACAACAAAAAAAGGTATGCCATTTAAAGGTACAGAAGTGTCACGAAAAAGCGTTGCTGCGCTGATTGTGAAACTGATTGAACATCCATCGTCAGAAGTGCGGAGTAATTTAGGAGTGAACAAACCAAACACCGATGGAGATAAACCGGCATTTTATTGACCTGTTTCGTAAGATTGCTTCAACCCGCAGGCTTGCTCACAAGGCTATTTGCGGGTTTCCACCACCTTTGGCGGGGCGGGCTGCAATGACGGGTGTTTTTATATACGAGACGGGAAGCATCCCGTTAATTACCCTCTGCGGCTGACAAAATTGTTATTATCCGGTTGAGCAATTCTTTAGCTTGTGGAATCAATGGCAATACATCTTCTTTTTCATAGTCAATCCCGTCTTCATAGTCTGCCTCTTGCCTCATTGTGAAAAGTGTGGAATAAAACTCGCCAGATTTTTCATCAATGATGCCGGGCTTGATAAAATGCAATGCGAACATCCGTTTAACTCCGCTATGTGTTTTGGTATTCAGGTCGTAATTGTGAAGCAGGGCA
>Ga0207047_1196_pt1 | contig 14240 bp, 13 predicted proteins | sample Alteio_BWMinCont_67_FD_153302 | JGI IMG/M metagenome (GOLD analysis project Ga0207047, IMG submission 153302) | Enriched cells from forest soil in Barre Woods Harvard Forest LTER site, Petersham, Massachusetts, United States -... | ecosystem: Environmental > Terrestrial > Soil > Temperate forest >...
GGATATATATTGAAAAAAAGAAATATCGTGATGCGATGATATGGTTAATGAGAGCGCATCAATCGGGGGCTTATACGAGTGCGACTATTAACAATGAGATTAAAAAATGTTTACATTATGACGAGGAGTTGATATTTTACTTGATTGGATGTTCCGTTGAGAATTATCAATTGAAGAGCAAAATAAAAGAACAGGAGATAGAATTATGTTATAGACCCGGTGGAGTTGGATATGAGAAAGCGAAGGAACACTTCTATAGCGAGTGTGAAATTTAATCGATTTCGAACTTGAGCGAATCGGAGAAGGGGAAGTGACTGGCTCCTATTACAGATAGGAGAGAAGCTAGTGAAGGAGCATATCGTATAACATCGGCGTGAATCATAGATAGCAGACGTTCAAGATTCCACAGCTGCCACGGTAAATATTCTCGAATAATATGGCGTAGTGGCGCTATAATATTTGTTTGAGTTAGTGCGATATCCAAAAGAGCGACTTCTGTTCGGATTTTTGCAAGCAGTTTTGCACCTGGTATCGGCGTGGCTTTAACTTCTTCAAATGTACGTAACCGCCTTAGTGAACCATCACCTATATATAATACTGTATCCCAAATATTACGCACGATGCTAGTTGTCTCAAGAAAAGAATCTTTTATTTCTTCAAACATGTCTTGCCTCAATAAATCTACGAAGAACTGTGAATTTTCATCATCATTATCATAAGTTTGAATGGAGCCGAGTTCAGAAAGATGAAGAGTGTCTCGCATAACATTTGGTGGAATATATGAGTCTAATGGATAGAGATCCTTCCTCGTCATCATACTCGTTTGCGTCGATTGTGCTTCTCTTAATGAATAAAAAATCCGTAATACTTTTTTCTCATCCCAATCCGAACATCGTTGGCACAATTTATTTTTAATTGTGTATCGTTCAAGAATGATTTTTTCAGGCATCCATCGGCGCCCTCCTTCCCATTGAATCATGTCAAGCAATTGATCTGAAGTTATATTTACAGTATCAGATAAAAGTTCACCTTTTCGAAATACATGGCTGCATAGTGGACACCACTCACCACCTAATAACGCGCGGTCAACAACAATTGATCGCCCACGCCACTGGCCATCGTCTATGTGCATAATTTTTGTGTGACGAATAAGACACGACACGCTACAAATTATATCAAGACAAAATGGACACGACCAAGATTCCCCGCGTATTATTGACATATATTTTTTTCTATCACAACAAATATTATCTACACGAATTCTCATCTCAATTTTTGCCAATGGTATTATCGGCAAAGAATCTGTTTCTGGCTTGGGGCAAAGACATTCGCTTATCGGATCACCAGTCCTCTTTGATCTTTTCGTTATTGGTAATAGCGCACGTAGGCGTTCTATTTCAGTTTGAGGTAACCGTTTAATCTCATCAGGCGCTCGCTCAAGAACAGCAAGATCAGATAAACTCACTGTATACGGTTCATCGAAGGGGAATCCTCTTTGACATTTATTACACCGCTCGAAATAACAAGGATAAATTCCACAGAGATTCTGAGTTAGGTGAAACCCAACTAATTGAACAGTTGACATCGGATTAAATACCACTTAATCAATTCTATAATACAATTATTGACAGATTCAATTTTATTTAATAAGAATTGATGAGTTCAAGCAAAACGGAAAAGCCACCGCTATTGCGAGGAGTCGTACAATCGTTTGCATTTTTATCGTTGATTTCTGGGATTTTAACAATGAAGGTTTCATCGAGGCCTGTGGAGCTAATTCCGTAAAATTGTAGTATGTCGCCTTTGACAACGTTTGTAGCCGCAACTTCTGCTCGCGTGGCAACACCACTAAAGTTCGCGGCAGTATCTGTTTGTCCACCGCTCCCATTTATAATTTTTCCATTGAGTGTCGCCCAATACTTTATTGTATCTGCAGCTTGTGGAAAGCTAAATGTTATGTTGAAAAAAATGAGAAGCCGTCCCGATTTACGTAGCTTTATCGATTGATTATCAATAACTTTGAATTCATTCGTGGCATCAACTATGTCCATTCTGAATGCTGTGGGAGCACACTCGATATATTGCGGTTGCGTCTGATACGCGAATAGATTAGGGACAAAATTTGGATTACAGTTTGGTTCGGTCATTGTATATATATAACTATATATATTATTGTTCAATCAAAAAATTGAAATATCGTAGTGTTTGATAGTTCTTTAACAAATTTCGTGATTAGTTGGTGGGATGGCTGCAATGGCTGCTGAGGTCAAGGAATTCGTTTTTGACTGGCGTCGAACACCAAATATTGGGAGTATCACCGTGCTGAGGGAGAGGTTCGCCGCGCCAACTTTTCGAGTTGCTGCGATGACAAATTCTGAATTAACTGCATTGATGGAATGGATCGCTTCAGCTAAACCCTACCATCGAGCTATGCTAGAACAATTCTTAGTTGAACGCTTAAGTGGTGATTGGGTAGTCATATGGTCGCGATTTAAGGGTAGTACAGATGGAAATACTCTCGCCTTTTATGCGAGATACTATCGAAGTCAAGGGGATTCGGAAGAGGTGGATAGGATTCCGTACTTTAAGCAAGCTTATGCTTTGGGAGAAAGGTATCATTCAGCTTTTGCCTTAGCGGAGAATTCTACGAGAACGGAGAGATTTCATGATATGTTTGATATGCGGGAGGATTTTTATTCTGCAGAGGCGGTTAAGTTCTTGGAGGAAGCGTGTTCTGCTGGGAATCCGGATGCTTATATTATTTTGATTGATTATTTCCGCTTGTTTAGGAAGGATTGTATGATGGCTGCGAATTTGATGTTGAAGCGGATTGGTCTTGGTGAGAGGCTTGCGGAATGTTCGGATTATTCTGAGGGGATAGAGCGGTTTAGGCTGGATAAGTATAATTTGGGAGTGTTTAGCGCGGCTATTGATTCGCTTCCAAATGCGGAAAAGTTGTTGGGAGCAGTTGGGGCGACGTATATTGCAATTGAGGAACAAATTGCTTCGAAGGTGATGGATCAGTATCCTTTGCGCTATGAGGAAAAGTTTGGCGGGTGGGAAGAAAGTGAATTTAACTCTCACTCACAATTTCTTGTTGTAATTATGAGTAGTATTATCGAAAAATTTGGTGGTATTGGTCTTAAAATGATCACCGATTATTATACGGTTTTGAATAATAGTGTTTTGACTGCAGAAATTTTATTGTTTGTGGCAAATTTTCAGGTGGCGAAAGTGTACGTTATTATGGATCATGCGGAGGCGTTTAAAATGGTTTTTAGGTCTGCCAAACTCAATAATCGTTCTGCGTACAAATTCTTGACGAGAGATCGACCGAGTAATGAACGTCAGATTGTGATGTGCAATAAATTTCGCCATTTGGCACTTAGCGATTGATGAAACAATTTATTTTATAAAGAAAATTTATTCTGAAGGTCGATTGGCATAGCGACCCCATTTGAGACCTTTCACGGGAATTATCTTGCAACCGAAGGTGACTTTATCTTCGGTGCGAGAATAGGCGCCTTCACGTTCCATTGTTTCACTTGAGGTGAAATTGGCTAACCCCCATGCTTTTTCTTTGCCGAATTCTGTGCGGAAGACAACGGATGCGCATACTCCGAGGTCATCATTCCTTTTCCTTAGCATTAATTGATAGTCGACGGAGACTGGGAAATTGCCTTCTGCTTCGCAACATAGATAGAGACCGATACGAGTTCCCTCTTTTTCGATCTTTAGATACCATTCATGTCCCCAAATCTTTAACGGTTTTTCGGAAGTGTATTTAGTTAATTCCTTGAATTCGGACCACTTTGGTATTTCAAATTCATACATTTGTACATCGATGGCGATAAACTGTTCTGCGACTCGGGCATCATATCGAGCGTCGACTGCTTGAAGTTTTGTCGCAGTGGTGGCAGGAATGTTTGTAATTAATGGTGAGATTTCTTTGAGTTCGGCGCGATTGTTAGTGGAGGCGACTTTTTCTTTATCGAGGTCCACTTGGAGTTGTTCGAGTTCTTTTAGGAGCGTCATACACTTGAATGTAGATGCTGAATGATGCTGGGTAGACTGGAGATGAGCATCCCAATCCATTCGGGGTATTGTACAGGCGCAAACACTACAAGGCAGGGGCATCTGTAAACATGGTGACGAGTCAGGTTTATGATCTTCATATACTGAGCGTTTCAGTGATTTTTTACAGTCGGTACATGATACGAGTGCATCGCAGCATTTCGTAACGTGTTCGAGAATATTTCTTCCATCTTTACCGATTGTTGGTTTGTCGTCACATTCCGCATGTGGGCATTTTACCATGAGGGTGCTAATCATTTTGGTAACGAATGATGCAGGCTGTATTTGATTAGGGAGGCCGCATGGTTCACGACAGTAGGGACATTTAACATTCGCGCCTTGTTCGCGAACCCAGCGACCGAGGCACTCTTGGCAACTGACCTGTCCGCAACATTCTGGAGTAACTGGATGTAGTGGTACACGGTGACAAATCCCACATTGATAATCCGTATTCAAAATTCCATGGATGTATTCGTGATCGATCGAAGTGAGAGAGACTGGTTGTTGAGAGATGTCGTCGAGGACATAGAGTGGAACTGTTGCAGCGATGGTTGAAGTGGTCCTCTCCTGCATATTTCGAGGTGCGCCGCCACTTGTGGTTGTTCCCTGTACTGCCGGAACCACCCCACTGTGCGCTGCCGTCGCTATTAGACTTTCGGGTTTAGTCAGGAGGGGATGGTCTTCGGGTTTATGTTTGACTTCCGCTAATGCTGACATTATCACCTCGGCGCTCATCACAACGTTTGCTAATTCACGAATTTAAGAAGAGAAGGACTATTTAATAGTATCACATTTCAATTTTTTATGCGGTTTCAATTGTGATCGTGTTGCCACCTGGATTTACTGTTACGTTTAATGATGCTGCGATGAGTTTTAGTGTAAGCTTGGCTGGATTGGCGATGGTGGCTGTATCGATTTTAATCAAGCCAGCGTATGACGTAGTGCTGCGATCTACTCCAATAAATTGTGCCATGTTTGATAAATCCGTGATGTTCTGGCCGTCGATGGTGGGCACAATAGTATATCCGATAGTTTCTGTGCTGAGATCATTAAATAGATTCGTATGATAAAAACAATTGTATTTGCCAGGTTTTGTGATATTTATCGTCGTTGGTAATAGTATTGATGTATCTAGAAAAATTCGGTTTGAATCGGTGATTATGGGAGCAAGAATGAAAGATTGTGATAGAGAGCCAGGTGCAGTGAGTGCAGTTAAACGAAACATGGCACTTGCTGGAGTCAATTTAGCGATTTGTTTTTTAAGTAGTTGTATTTCGCATTCAAGGAAACTTTCATCAGTTGTCATTTATTATATACTAGGAAAATTTAATTGATGCGCTGAATAAAATTGTTCGTGGAGTTTCAAGTTGATCGGTGACCCATCTAACAACCAATGATACTAAATCGCCACGGTTTAATTCAACTGTATTGCATCGATCAGAATTATAGAATTTGTTTGAATATAGCCTGCAACTTAAATTTGTAAGACGGAAATCATAATTGCATCTGTTAGTTACGAATACTCTGACTTGAATATAATCGTTTTTGTTGAGATGTTTGATTTGTGAATTGGTGCTGAAGGTGTAGTTGGCGAATAGATTTGATAGTTGTCCGGTGTGTGGTGCGATGAAGTAACTAAATATGGGTGTTGTCGTGTCGTAGTGAATCGTGGTTCCTGATTCAACGGTTCCGGATAGATTGGGAAGGAGTTCTGTGGGATTTGTATTGTAACGTATTAGGGATGTGGCCATGTGGAAATTTGGGATGTATTGCAATCCTGCACCTGTGATTGTGTTCAGTATTGCTGGAGATTCGGAGGGAGCGAAAAAAACTCTTAGGCTTACTCGATCTCCTTTCGCAACGGGGACAACGGTGTTGCTGTCAGTTTGGCAACATAATATGAATGGAGCAGTTGTGGGAGGTGTAGTTTGTCCAAGGAGAGTACACTGCAATGCCGTATCTGTAAAACTATCTGAGCATTGTTTGGCAATTCTTATTGTAAATTGTATCGTTTGTCCTGTTCTTAAAAAATTGTCGATATCTCTGAATGTTACTGCAGCGTTAAGATTTCGTAATATGCCTGAAGAAGGAACTGTCCAAAATAATTCGTCGGCGTGATTACCACCTCCGAAGGTCAGAAAGAAGGGATTATGGTTTACGGGGGCAGAACCAAAGGTACTTGGCCCTCCGTTGCAATAATTGATTATAGAGGATCCGTAGTAGTTATCGCAGGGGATGAATTCAATCGTTGCATTGTAGATTAGTTCTATTTGTGTGATAGAACTTTCGGGAGGATCTGCCGTATAACGAACACGGAGTGCAATGGATTCTCCTTCTTGAACATAAAATTTCTCAGTTGTTGTGTTTTTACATTGATTTGTTGGGCTGGTTGTGACTTTTAGGGGTGTGTCTGTGAAGATATTCTGAGAATCGTGAGAATATTCTATGACAGATAATAATGAACCCGGAGGAACGTTATCGGCGAATATTGAACTAACGTAAAAATTTTTTATATACCCGCTCTCACCGATGGGGAAAGCGATTGTTTCAGTTTCATAACCTGAGCTTGACCAAGACATATATTGATTGAGGTTCACGGTAAGAAATCTGCTTGAACTTTTACCTGGAGAGAAATTAATTATTGACATTTATAATTGGGATATAGATTTTTTTCATATATGAGGGTATTGGTGTAAAAAAAATTGAATAGTGGAAATGATTGGTATCTTTCGCTGATAGGTTGTGGGGGGAGGAAGAGATGTCTGGAAAAAAGGGGGCGGTTTCTTTTGAGCTATCGGCGGAAGAAAAAAAGGTTGCGATGGCTTTTTTGCTACGTAAGAAACCTGTTGTAGAGAGCAAGGGAATCTATCGTATTCGAACGAACTCAGTTGGCGTTTCAACTTTGGGAAATACTTATGTAGGGCAACGGTTTGAGACTCTCGGGAAAACTCGAGAATGGATCAACAAATCAGAACCACATGGTCAAAGCTTCGTTATTATGAAAGGATCTGAACACGTAGAGCAATGGATATATATGGATGGTTGGCGTGCTGTCCAATAAAAATTGAAATAATTGATCATTGTGAACTTCATGGTGTTTTTTCTAATTATCTTATGCAATGGTTGCACCTGATTGGATTCGTTCACTTGCGGCTATGATGATAACATGGGATATTGTCAGAGGGATTTTAAATTGCGAGAATTCTGATCTTTTGGATCCTGCTGCTGAATGCGGGAAAAGAGTGGGTGGAATGTCATTTAACGATTTTATGCATAATTTTTCAGTTGATAAACTGGTGAAAAAGATTATGAATAATGGTATTCATGGGATTGTTTTGAATGTGTGCAAAAAATTCGCTATTACTGATCGTCCAAGTCATGCGTGGAAACATGCAATTCTTATGAGAGATACTATTTATCGTGAAATCGATATGGCTACGGTGGATATGGTTAATTTTAATGGAGGGCACATTGAGTCTCTTCTTGAAGTGGATAGAATACTGAGTGAGAAGGACCCTACGTTATTGCCGGAAGCGATGGGATTTTTTCTCTATGGTGTAGGGGAAACACTAGTTTATTATGGAAATGCTGATTTGATCGATTGTTGGCACAAAATTGTGAGGAGAAGGGAACCGAGTTTTTTTGACTAAAATGGTTATAGCGAAACCCTCCATGGTGGATATACAAATTGATATCCCCGTTGTGCTACGCGAAATGATCCATGCGTACACGAATTGGGAGCTTCAGCCAAGGGAAGAAGTTATGACTTGGCTACTCGCGATGTAAATTTGAATAATATGCGATGTTGATGGGAAAGAAGGAAGTTTGTGGCCAAAAATGTTATTAGTGCATAACATGAAATCGTTGTGAACATTAATGCGATGGATAAGACAATTCCAGATGGAATCATTAATGGGTTCATCCGGGAAGTAAACAGTTTATAAAAATATTCGAGCGCAGGTAAAGGATAGATTAGATTGATCATGTTGAGAAATATGTGGAAGAGATTTAATTTTAATGTTGTGAAGAAGATGTAATCGGTGGTGGATTTGCATTTGACGTATATGTGGGCGATACCATATCCACAAATTTTGGCTTTATTGGTGAGGAAGCCCATTTCTTCTAGATAGTATATGTAGTCATCACTAGAGATGGGTGTGCTCATCGTTTTGAGTTGCTGAGAATGTATGAACTGATCATTCGGATCAATGATCAATTTTATGTGGCAATGAATTGGGTTTCGATATAAACAAATGGTAATTGGAGGTCTTTTTCTTTGAGGATATCGATGAATTTAGTTAGACAGGTTCCTGGCTTTAGGCTTGGGTCTCGACATATTGTGTATGAACCCAATTGATAGTACTTCGGGGAATCGCCAACGTATCGCGCCAAAGATCCGCAAATTTGGCAGCGGCGTCCATAATCTGTACACATAACCCCATAAGTCATAGCATCTTCACAATCCGAACACCCGCAGTTTTTTCCATGAATCGCTTTCGGAAAAACCATTTCTCTCAAACAGGTTTCTATGTCCTTACCTGGATATTTCCACAGAAAATATTTCGCCAAATCCTTTTGCGGAACGCACATTTTATCAAATTTATCTGACGTAATCGTTTCAATCGTGATATTAAACTTTTTATCTTCGGAAGAGTAACTTTTCTTTTCAAATTCACAGATCGTTTCAAATTCGACTAATGCGATCTGGTTATCTGTTGGATTCGTAGCAAAACGAATTGTTGCCACTGGTGGATATCTCAATTCTTCCAACAGATGCCATAATTGATCGTGTTCGATTATTCCTGTAGTGCATTCCACTAGGGAAGTTTTGAATTGAATTAATTCTTTTTCCTTCGCTTCTCGAGCTATTTGGATTTCATTCTTTTTATCCTGAAGTTCCTCGATTTGTTGATCAAGAATTTCTTCTGCAGACTTTAATGATGAAATTGTTGCGGAGATTGCTGCTGACATTGTCAGTGGGTAACTAGAGAGATTGGAATTAAAGAAGTTGGTAAGGAATTAAATGTTCAATTTTATTGATCCTTATCTGATCCAGAAAATTCATCAGATTTTTCTGAGTTATCATCGGAATTGACAAAATCATTGGGATCGGATGATCCACTGGATGATATTTCATTTATCTCTCCTATGAGTTCCGCAATTCCTTTGAACTGAGAACACAGATCTTTCAATAATATGGACTTCTTCGATGTCATAATTTGTGATAAATATCCTAAATTTTTCCTATTAGGATCCATGAAAACATTAAACGATATAATTTCAGCAATATCAGCAGCTTTATAATTCGAAGCTCGTCCGACAATAAACTTATTCAATGAACGATCAAAGGTCATGATTTCTTTTATTTTATCCTTCATTGAATTACTATCTATAGAACTCGAAATTTCTGTCGACTGGTCATCAATCTCGTCCACCAAACCAATAAATTTATTCGTTAAGATCGAAGAGATTTCTTCTTCGGGATTCGGCAGATATGATAGTATTTGTTCCACTGTGAGATCAATATCAAATTCAATTACTATAGTTCCATCATCTTGATCCAATAATTCTTTCATTTTCGCCATTCGTTTTATATGGTCGCGCTTGGTGATATAATATATACCTCTTGATCGATCATATATTGGATCTCCTTCGAGATCAATGAAGGCTATGAATACTCTATCTAGCATATTTTCCGCTAAGAATTGATATATCGCTTCTATGTTTTGATATGGTTGGATGATTTCAATTTCTGATGTCACATGTTTCAAATTTTCCTGTAACGTTTCATAGGAAGCATCTTCGAGAGTATTTTTATGAAGTGCTACCATGAAAACTAGTAACTTCTTCGATCCTTTCCACATATTTTCGAAAAATAACTGGTATAAATTATTTTTTTGGCACCATCCACGTTCTTTTCTCTTTTCCCATTGCTTCGAATATTCATTCATTAAATTTATGATTGTTGTGATATCATCCTTTTTATGCCAGATTTTAAATTTGTCGGTGTATTTCTTGTCATCGCGTTTATCTCTTGGAATGTAGAAGGGATTCACTTGGTTCTCCTTGATGGCAATTAAAAAGCAAAGTGTGAACCAATATTCTTTTGGTAATTTTTGGATTGCGTGATAGATTACATAGCCGTTGGGGATGGATGTGGGTAATTTGGCAATTGTTTTTCCCATGTGGGTGATGTTATATACTTTGTCATTTAATTCGATCAATCCATACTCCAAAAGCAGATTGCTATCTGTTGCAATTCGTTTTTTGGAGATATTAAGGAAATAATCTTCTATTTTGACATTGGCTTTCTGATATAAATATGACGCGTAGAATTTTAATATAGGATGAAATAAAGGATTTGTATCTATTTCTTTTTCAGGTGATAGTTTTAATTTTTTGTATTCATTTTCCGTTGTTAGGACTAATGTATATCCTTTGATTAGTTGTCCTTTTTTGTCATATGCCGGGACACGTCCGATACGACCATGACGTTGAATAATGTTTCTTTTAGAGCAGTTTGTTAATTCGAGAGTTAGATAGCTATCGGAGGTCATTTTGGGAATCTTGTGGTATGGCATGCAGATGCCATATGAGACATCATCGATGGTTATACTGCTTTCGACTATATTTGTTGCAAGAATGATTTTTCTTTTTGAAGATTTAGATAATGCTAGTATTTGTTCGTCCTTGGGTAGTTGGGAATAGAGGGGATATATGAGAACATCGGTATTATCTTTTTTAAATTGGGCGAGTAGGAGAGAATATATGTTTTCGATTCGTTCTTGACCATCGAGGTGAACTAGTATATGATTTTTTTCAGTGGTGTTGAGAATGTTATTAATATGAGTGACAATTGAATGATTATATGAGGGGCTTTTTATGTTGACAATTTCGTTAGCTTTTAAGAATTTTATTTTGTGAATTGATTCGTTTTGTTTCTCGTCGAACCATTTTAATTTAGGGTAATGCTTGCAGTAATCGTTGCGATCGATCGTGGCTGAGGATATTATTAATTGGAATGACCGTTGGAGATTGTTTAGTTGGTAGAGTGAGGCGAAGAGAAGACTGATGTCGACATTTGTTTCGTGCGCTTCGTCTAGTACAAAAATATCGAATTTAAAGTTAGGATCCCCGAGGATCTTGGACGAGGACCAACCTGTCGTAGTGAACGTGACCAAACAGGTCTTTGGAACGTAACTTTCACCATGAATAATATAGCCAAATAATTCGTGGGGAAGTCCAGCATTCAAATATTTGCACATATTGATCGCTGAATTCCTTTGTGGAATAGTGATAATTGTAGTGATAGTTTTTTTATTTTGCTCTAGGGCAAGTTTGGCACAGATTTGAGCAATACAAGTAGTCTTTCCCGAACCTGTTGACGATGAAGTCCCCAACGTGTTGATGCCTTTTAATAAGTTATCATAAATAAAACGAGCTCCTCCGCTTTTACCGAATTTCGTTTTGTTTATTCTTTCATCGAGAAATTTTATGATGTCCATTATATATTTTTTTATATTTTAAACATTGTGTCTTTTAATGATCTTTTCAATTTTTTTCGATAGCGGGGTAGATATTGTCTGTTGTGTCCGCCGCATATCGATGTGTGTTATCATTATAAATATGCTTCATACATCGGACACGGCGCGACTTTTGTTTAAATGATATCGTCTGTTTAATATCTTAATTGATACGATGCTTCATTGAGCTTGATTAAACAAAGTATAAATTATTTAACAAATTTTTATATAGTGTGAGTCTATATAAAAATGCCGGAATATATTTCTAACAATGATTCTGAAATAATAGGCAACCCTTTCTTTTGTTTAAATTATTATGAAACTCCATCGCCATCCCCCACATTTCCATTGCGAGGGAAATTTGAAGTAAACTCGTCATTTCCAATAATTGGATTCAATTCACAAAACTTTTCGATGGCAATATATTCAGATCGAGATTTGAAAGATGTAAATCTATTACGTGTAGTTGTTAGTTTATTTGGGATTGATATTAAATATGATAATTTAATCCTGTTTTTTCCTATACCGGCACCGGGAAACGAAGAGGACGTATTCACCGCCTCCAATGTAAATACTTCTTATGGGACAATAATTACTGGCTTTCGTTTAGTTTTTAATAATATAATACATCGCGCCTCATTAGATTTGTCATTCAGAAAAAAAATTTATTTTTTCCGGATTAGAACATCAATTATGCCACTTACAGAACATCTATTAACCCTTAATGAAGACACTAATCCTATTTCTCTCACGATGTTATTTTATCTTACCGATGTGAATGAAATGATATTGGCAAATATTGTAGGTCCAATGCCGCCGCCAGAATCTGATATTAGGTGGCCATTTGTATTAATGCAACCAAACGCATCGCCGCAAGAGTTAAAATATAATGAATGTGTGAAAGAGAATAATTTCAGTGCGGATATATTCGCAAGATTATTACCCGAATCAGAAGAACAAATGACGCTTGATTTAATAATAACATTTCAATATAATTGAATTCAGATATTCTATCATTTGTTTATTTAGATTGTTTGTTCTTTTGATGGCGCGGATGCATTCACCCATGGCATTGCGAAGATGAAAAAATGCGAAGCGTTCGGGATTTATTTTAACTTGGTGAATAAATATTTGTTGAAGTTCTTGGATTTCAACAGATTCAAGGCCTAATTGTCTTCCGTGTGATGCTAATTTATGAACAAAATTCGATGTGTCGCGTTCTGGGCAACCGCGCCCTTCTCCATTGGAAGATATTGAAAGAAGAGCTGTTGAGACATCAATGAAAGTCACACGATTGGTCAGTTTATCATAAAATACATTGCTCGGATGAAAATCGCCATGAACGATCGTGCCCGGCCCGGGGTTATTTTTGAACAGCTGGGAAAGATCATCTACTGTTTTCGTTAATTTGGTCAGATCTAAAATTGTTCCAAGAGCGATAATGCGCTCACAAAGTCCTTTCTCCCACCATTCTCTGAATTGTTCCATTAAACGTATCATTTGATTTATAAAAATTGATATGTATTTATCGGATACGATAGATTTGGAATGTTTGTGTAAATCACTAATGCCGCGACCACATGCTTCAATAGCTGACTTACATTCAGTGAACTTGCGTTTACGCTCATCTGTTCCCAATGGAGATTTTCCCAAAGTTGCAAGCATGTGATTTACTGACTCGCCCGTAGCCGCACTTTGAATGATGATGCCTCCTGTGGTGATATAAATCGCATTAATCGGATAAACGACAGAAGCGAATGCGGAATGCTCGAGCGTTTTCCTCAAATAATACATCGCTGCAAGTTCCATCTCAAACGTCACAATTTTATTATATTCTTTATACACGGCTAATAGTTTTTGCTGATCGAATATCAATGACACGCTATCTCCAGAATGACCAGTGAGCTCCAGTGGACCACCAATTCTTTCTAAAAGAACAGTCTCAAACTTTCTAATCAAACTATCTTCAATAAATTTAGCTACGTTGAAGATTTCATGGTCAGCTAGTAATGACTTGGGATCTCTATAATAATTATCACCTTTCGCCATCTGCGAAATCGCTAAAGCCTGAATTCGTTCCATAGTTGACCATATAATCAACTACAAACATCTTATAAATTTATAAATCATTTTATATTCAAATTTATGGTACTCAAAATCTATTAAAAAAAAATGACGACTTTTTTTTTAACCCAATTATTATAAGATTTTGCCGATAGAGTTGCCAGGAGCTTACCCACCTCTCGTGTTAATTTCATTCTCCTAGTTGTATTTAGCTTCTTTTCTTGTTCCTGTGCCAATACTTTCTTGTGATAGTAATATACGGATTTTATGTATTCTCTCGCAGTTTCTGCAGAAATATAAGAACCATCTTTTTTCACACGATTCGTTAATTTCGTAATCTTTTCATTGAAAAAAATATTAATATCATCTATACCATCATAATCGATATTTTCCTTTTGAAGACGATCTAAATTTACCTGATATTTGTTTTCTAATCGTTTTTTCTTTTCTTCATCGCTCATCGTTTTTGATAGTATATATATATTAATGTGAGATGATGAGAGTGTATTTGCATAATTGTCCTGGGGGGAGATCAAATGTTCTGTGTGGTTTTTCGTTTACGGTCGTTAGATTGGTTAA
>Ga0207047_1197_pt1 | contig 14154 bp, 10 predicted proteins | sample Alteio_BWMinCont_67_FD_153302 | JGI IMG/M metagenome (GOLD analysis project Ga0207047, IMG submission 153302) | Enriched cells from forest soil in Barre Woods Harvard Forest LTER site, Petersham, Massachusetts, United States -... | ecosystem: Environmental > Terrestrial > Soil > Temperate forest >...
ACGTGTCCCTATTGCTCGGTAAGTTGCGGCGTCATCATCTACACGCTGGGCGACAAAGCGAAGAACGTCACTCCGCAAGTGATCCACGTAGAGGGCGATCCCGACCATCCCATCAATCGCGGGACTCTCTGTCCGAAAGGCGCTTCGCTCGAGCAGGATATCCTCAATGAGCGCCGCTTGATGAAGCCGCAAGTGCGCCGTCCCGGCGCCACCGATTGGCAGGACATCTCCTGGAACGACGCGCTCAATGAGATCGCCCGTTGGGTCAAAAAGTCCCGCGACGATTCGTTTGTGGAGAAAGACGCGCAGGGACAAGGACTACGTCGTGATCGAAGGCGCGCTGCACAGCTTTGCGCCCTGCGCCGCCTGCGAGAAGACCAAGGGGCAATATTCCAATACGGTGAAGAATCTCTTCGATTACATCCGCGACTGGACCAACAAGCGGTTCTAGAATTCCGGGGCAGGCGCCGGAAATTCGGGCGCAAGGCCTCTCGTTTTTGCACTGAAAACGCAAGCTCCTGAGCAGGACAACAGAATCAACGGGACCTACGGATTTATGGCTTGAGTAGACATTCATGTAGCCGGCAAGGCCGAAAAGATCGGCTGCGGCTGCGATTTCGTTCTGTATGGATCTCGCTCTCATCAATTAAATGTCAAACGGGCAGAACGACCTTATCGTTCAATGCGCCAGCGGATCGGGACGCATCTGAACCTTGTAAAGCTTGGGGCGCGACTCCGTTCCGCCTTCATTGTGGAATACCGTGCGCGTGCCAGTCGTGGTCCACAATTCTTTGCCCTTCCAGCCGGCCTCCGGATCGTCAATGCGGCCATCCACGTTCTTGCTGAAGAAGCCCATCGGGTACGGGATGTGAATGTTTACAAATTTGCCGTTCACGAGCGCCAATAGAGCCTCGTTGCCGTTGGATTCCGCGATGGGCACGTTTGCGCCAAGACCCAGCGTGTTATAGCGATCCACCCAGACGAAATAGGCGTGGTCCGCACTGCCTGGATCGGCAACGCCTTTGAACTGCGGCCCCGGAAATTGATACAACGTCCAACCTTCGGGGCACTGCTTGCCGGATGCCGCGGCCGGCCCATTGAGCGGACCTTTGCACTTGCGGCGGTCGAAACTGGCAAGATGGCCACTCGCAAGAGCAGTCCAAACGACACCGTTCGTATCGAGGTCGATACCGCGCGGCCCGAACCCGATGTCCGGCGGCTGGTAGATCTCCGCCAGAGCGGTTTCGGGAGGATTGGGACCGGGCACGAGGCGGATGACGTAGCCCGGCTGGTTCATGCGCGAAAACCCGACGTCCATCGATTGTCCCCAGATCGAATCATCCACCGGGCTAGGCTGAACACCATAAAATGCGGCCATGATGCGCTTATCCTTGTTAGGATCGAGCGGCTGGTTGGCGTCAACGTACGCGTCGCGTTTGCCGTTGCCATTGGTATCAATAATCAGCGGAGTCCAGCCCTGCGATTTCTTCGCGTCGCCGGTCTCCAGGTACATCTTGGTGTTCAGCCAGCCGACCACGCCGCTATCCGGCCCTCCTGCACTGGTCCAGAGCGTGTTGTTTGCGTCATGACCGAAGTACAGATGCTGCGTGCTGAAGCACGTGTCGATCATCGAAAACTTGCCGGTTTTCGGATCGTACATCGAGAGTTGGCGCCCCGAAACATCCAGCGGCGCAACTTTGGCCGAGGGAAGATCGGAGTCCGCTTTACAGTAGGCCGCGTTCTGTGGTGCACGGATGCGCGCAGTGAACCAGACGCGCCCCTTTTCGTCGAAGATCGGATTGTGAATCGTGGTGTGACCGTCCCAAATCGGCTGGTCGTCCCAGTACACCGAGTGACCGTGGGGATAATCGAGCGATGAGGGCGTGTTCGGGTCACGATAGGGGTGCTTGATCTGCGAGGCTTCGTTCGTGATCGGATTGAGCACGGGAACCATGTCCGTGCTTTCTTCCGGGGAACCGTAGATTAGACCATTGGCGTTTACGCGAGGATTGCGCTTGTCGGTGGAGATCTCATCGTGCAGGTAGGCCTTGGGCGTCGACCATTCCCACATACTGATTACAACGTTTCGCTCGACGCCTTGGGGCCGCTGCGGCTTCGCGGACGGCAACTCGCCGGCGACGATGCGATCGGTCCAGTCCGCGAACAACGTCAAAGCTTTCTTGGAACCGAGTTGATTGAGAGTGGTCAACATGTTCGCTTGTGCTTGACCCGCCTGTAGACGCTTCGTCCAGGCCTGAACGGAATTGTCGAAATGCCCCCAGGCTTTGGGAATCCTGCGCACGCCCTGCGAACCCAGGGCATGGCAGGACTGGCAGGAATTCTTGATCGTATCGATCCAATCCTGCTGCGTCTTGATTTTCGGCGAGATGCCGTTCCCGTCCGGACCGGTCCCGGGGAATAGACTTTTATCCGGGATTTGCAGCATCGAATACCAGTACACGCCTGGATAATATTCGGCGCCTGCGGCCGCGGTCGGCGCCGGCACCGCTGTCAAATCGAGATGCCGGCCCGGAGTTACCTTCACTTTTTGCGAATCGACGAGACCATAACCGCGCACCCAAACGTCGTAGTTCGCCTTCGGAAGTTCCGGGATGACATAACGCCCCCGCTCATCCGTGACGACCATCTTGGCAAACTTGGTGGGCAGGTCAGCCGTTTCCGCGATGACCCATACGCCGGCTTCCGGTCCGTTGAGGCTGGAAACCACGCCGCCGACATCGGAGTTGCCAATGGCGATCTCCACCGCAGGACGTTGCTGGGCCTTAACCAGCGCAAAAGCTCCCGCGAGACATCCGGCAAGCGCCAGCAGCGCGATCTTTGAGTGTCTGCCGATACCTGTCTTCATCGTTCTTTGCTCCCTTACAAACCCTTTGCCGTCTCAGCGTTTGAGAGCGGCCCCTATTGCATGGGGCACATCGCACGCGCACGCGACAACCATTCGCTTCAGGACAGCTTCAGCACCCGCTCCATCGCAAGCCGCGCGGATTGCGCAGGATCCTGCTCGACGTTGCATTCGTTGTTGAGCAGCATGGTGTCTCGACGCGCAACGGAGTAAGCAGGCCAGTGCGGAAGCTTCGGCGTGTTGGGATTCCCTGTGCGCGCAAACGCCGCCCAGCTCGAACCGACCTTTTCGGCCAGAGTATACGCTTCGGCCATCTTGGAGATGAATTGACCCGCGATTCCGATGTTTTCGAATACAAACGGAATTTCGACAGTGTGGGGCGAACGCATGTGTCCGCCTCCCTCGGGGGTTTCCCAATCGAAGCGATAGACGAAGGCCGGGGCTACCGCCTGCACAACCTTACGTTTGGCGAGTTCCCGAGTGTAAGCCGCGCGCGGATGATCGGTCGCAATGAGAATGTATAGATCCCATGGGGACGCATGCGGGTACGCTTTCTTAAATGCCTCGATCACCGGATGGGGATCGACCCCGAGACGCTTCGCGGTACGTTCTGCGAGTCCCGTTTCATCCAGGGCAAGCTTTTCGGGTGTGGGCCGGTCATAAAACGTCTCCTCGGTGCGCGCCCAACCTATCAGTAATGGAATGTTTGCAGAAACCGCTGGCGCAGATGGGTCCCAGGGCTGATTCGGCAGCGCCTTGCCGTCGACCATCGGTGAATCTGCCACCATACCGGGTTCTCGCAGGTTGATTTCCCTCTGCACTTCCGCATCAGCGGCAAGCAACTTCTCGACTGGAATATTCTGTAGGTCTCGAGCCTGGCGGGGCTGCAGACCCAGTTTTCGCAGCAGCAGCTCGGTCTGATGGATCGCATCCTCCTGCGCAGTCAGCCGCAACACAGCGCCACTCTCGATGATTGCTCTTTGGAAGAGCCCCTTCGCGTCGGGCATGGACATCAGCGTGGCTACTTTTCGTCCACCTCCCGATTGGCCGAAAATCGTCACCAGGTTCGGGTCGCCGCCGAAATTTTCGATATTTTCGCGCACCCAGTGCAGGGCAGCGAGGATATCCAGCATTCCCACGCAACCGGAAAGAGCAAACTCGGGACCAGCTACCTCGCCCAGGTAAGTGGAACTCAACACATTCAACCGGTGATTGATGCTCACCAGTACCAGGTCATTTTTGTGGGCAAGATTGACGCCGTTTAGTATTGCTTCCGAGCCAGAACCGGTCGAGAACCCGCCCCCATGCAGCCATACCATCACCGGCCGTTTGCTGCTATCGCCCAATTGCGGGGTAAACACGTTTAGCACGAGGCAGTCTTCACCCTGTTCCGGAGTTCCAGAAGCACCGTTCGTAATTTGCGGCGCGGTGGGCCCGTATGCCAGGGCGTCCCGCACGCCTCTCCAATTCACAGGCTTCGTCGGTGGCATGAAGCGATTCTTGCCAGCCGTTGTGCCACCGTATGGAATGCCTTTGAAGACTTTGACATCATCCAACACAAGGCCCCGTACCTGGCCCGCCGAGGTTGCGGCAATGACGTTATCGGCGGCGGCCGCCGTGACGATCCTCGCGAGAAAATCTGCCTGGGCGGCCGCGAACAGGGCCAGCGCGGAAGTCCCTCGTAAAAAGCTTCGCCGATTCAAAACCGTGTCCATATACTTTCCCCCAGGATAAGCGTGCTAATGCTGAACAACGGGAGCATATGAGCCTGCCATCAAGCAGGGCGGAACCGCCGGCCATCTACTTTGCCCGCGTGTCAGCAGGATTGCGGATTCGTTCATTGAAAGCGCTTTCGTCAATGGGCGCGTAAATAATCTCCCCAGGATCGACACCTTGCCGAAGAGTATACGTCAAAGGCCTAACTCCATCTCAAGACATCCATACCTAATGCCAGGCAATAAAGGCTGGGGCGATTCCGGAGCACGGGCAAGCCGGAAGCAATCCCGGTAGACGCGCCAGTGTCAGCGCTAGACGATTCCGAATAGTCAAGGATCTCGGATCCTGGCACAAGGTGAAATGCTCGGTATAACATCAGGCGTGCACCTTCCCGTGAATCCGCCTGTAATGCCAATGCTTGCCAAACGAGTAAGTGAATTACCACACAGTGGAGATTGGGTTTTCGAACCGAAATGGGATGGGTTTCGGGCGCTGGTGTTTCGTGATGGGGATGAGATCCTCATCCAGAGCCGCGACGAAAAGCCGCTCAACCGCTACTTTCCTGAGCTGCTTGGGCCCTTACGCTCGACGTTGCCTCCGCGCGGCGTCCTCGACGGAGAGATTGTGATCGTCAAGGATGACGGACTGGACTTCGAAGCGCTGCAATTGCGCCTCCATCCCGCCGCGTCGCGCGTGAATCTGCTCTCCCAGCAAACTCCATCGTCGTTTGTGTTCTTCGACCTACTGTGCAGAGGAGACCGCGATCTGCGAGGCGAGCCATTCGAGACCCGGCGCCGCGAACTGGAATCGCTGCTTGCATCGGCGGAGCCACCTATCCATCTAACACCGGCAACCTTCGATCACAGCGTTGCCTCCGACTGGTTTCGTCGTTTCGAGGGCGCAGGCTTTGACGGTGTCATGGCCAAGTCCGCGTCAGGAACGTACGAGCCAAACAAACGCGTGATGCTCAAGGTAAAACACGAGCGCGAGTGCGATTGCGTGGTGGCAGGATTTCGCTGGTACAAGAAAGGGGATCACACTTTGCTCGGTTCATTACTCCTGGGCCTATTTGACGACGCCGGTGCTTTGCAGCACGTCGGGGTTTGCTCGAGCTTTAGCGTCGAGAAGCGCCGGGAATTTGCGAAATTTCTTGACTCTTACCGAAGGGACGCGCTCACCGCTCACCCTTGGATGCACTGGGCGGAACACGGAGGCGAGCCCGGTGAAAGCGAAGTCGCCCATCGCATGCCGGGTGGCCAGAGCCGCTGGAGTCATGGCAAGGATCTGTCGTGGGAACCACTGCGGCCCGAACTGGTGGTGGAGGTCGCTTACGATCACATGCAAGGCAGCCGCTTCCGTCATATCGCGCAGTTCCGCAGATGGCGAACAGACAAAAAGCCGAGCGACTGCAGCTATGACCAACTCGAAGTCGTAGCGCCGCAGGAACTGACAGCGATTTTCCCCCATGGACGCTAAGTCTGACGCCAACTACTTCTTTGCTCTTTTCCTGTAGCTTTCACGCCATTCGCGTGTCGGATCATCATCGGGGTCGGGAACCTCTTGCGCCGGGCGAAGCGCTTCTGGAACATGACGCAGGTTGACTCGGATGCGGGTCCAGGTCGATGACCTGCCTCGCATAGAGTCGATCAGGACGTCGTCTAGCGTAAGAAAATCGGCTATCTCCGCGTGCTTCCCCTTCCACCTTTCGAAACCCGCCAGCGCTGCTCCTTTATCTGGAGAGTTGGCAACCACGATGAGCGGCATCTTGATCCGCGGCTTCTTTACCGCAGATTTAGCGCGGGATGGAGTTACTCGAGGTGATTCGCCTTCCATCTTGCGAAAGTGTGGCGGCCAGGGCGCGTCGCCGAGACCGGCAGCTTCGTCTTTGGCCGCGAGTACGAGCAATTTTTCAATCGAACCAGGCGCGGCGTCCATATCCGCGTGAGGATTGCCGATTTTCGCGAAGCGTTGTGGAACCGTGAATATCGTGAAGTCGGCAGGATCACAGTCAGGGACCTCATGCCAATGAAGCGGAGTCGAAACACGGGCGTCAGGAAGCGGACGTACCGAGTACCCAGAGCAAGTCGTTCGATCCTTCGCATTCTGGTTGTAGTCGAGGAACACGCCATGTCGCTCCTCTTTCCACCATTTCGAGCTGGCCAGAGCGGGCATGCGGTGCTCTACGGCACGCGACAACGCGACAGCCGCGCGGCGTACTTCGGCGAACGTCCAGCGGGGTTCGAGACGCACATTTACATGCATGCCGCGCGAACCGCTGGTCTTGGGCCAGCCGCGAAGCCCTACCTCTTCGAGGAACCCCCGCACTTCGAGAGCAACCTGGAGCACATCGGCCCAACTAACACCAGGACCCGGATCGAGATCGATCCTCAACTCGTCGGGGTGCTCCAGATCGCCGGAGCGAACCGGATGCGGGTGCAGTTCGATGCAACCCAGATTAACGATCCAGGCGAGCCCTGCCACGTCATCGACCACGATCTCTTCCGCAGTTCGACCGGAAGGGAATGAGAGCGTAGCGGTTCGCAGCCAAGGAGGCCGCTGAGCAGGCGCACGTTTCTGATAGAACGCTTCTGCCTCGGCGCCGTTTACGAAACGCTTGAGGACAATCGGGCGATCCTGGATTCCAAGGAGTGCACCGGGCGCAACGGAGAGATAGTAGCGTACGAGATCGAGCTTAGAGATCCGTGCCTGTGAAAAATAAAGCTTGTCGGGATTCGTTATACGGACTTCACGTCCCTCGAGCGAGAGCGCCTTGCTGGCTGCTTCTTTTGCCACCCAATCAGGCTACCACCCTCATGCTGCAGTTTGGCGTTGGAAGCGAGTCCCGATTTCGGTAAGCGGCTCAGACGTTTGGTACAAATCTGACCAAGGAGCTCAGTATCGCGGGAACAACACCTTTAAGGGGTTCGCTTTCGGAGCAGTATTTCAAACTGGAGCACACGGTGCTACGCTTTTGAGTGGGAGGTGCATATGCGCAGACTGCATGTCGTCGTGCCTCTTGCGCTTTTGTCAATAGGCGCGACCTAATCGACAGCCCCACTTTCGGCTCAGAGCGCAGGTTTGAGCGTAAAGCACCCGCAAAGCGAATCCAGAAACGGCTCCATCAGGAAGAACGATGACTCATGGAATCCGTTGCTTGCTTAAAGGCGCGGACACCAGCATCAACGGCGTTCTGGACGCGCTGAACCTGATTTTTCGCCTCATCCGCGACCCGAATTGCTTGAGTCGTAATCTCACGGACTTTGGCTTGCCCACGTTCAAGACTGCCAGTTGCCTTATCAGCTAACCCCTGTCGTATTCGTCCAATTGATTTAGGGGCGAAGAGGATGGCAAGTCCGGCTCCAATAAGGGCTCCGACACCAAATGCAACCGTCGATCTCATTTTTGCCTCCACATTCTGACTTTCATTCTACGCTCGTCTCCAACGCTTTAGTGGAGTAGTGTCTGCTTTGGGCGATCGGGCAGTGGCTAAAGAAGGGCAAAATTGGTGACCACATGAATTCAACCACAAGGTCTTGGTGGATGGTGGCGATCCTCAAGAGACTGCCCGAGTCAAGAATGTGATTGGGTATGTCGATAAACAACCAACTCGACTCTGATTTCCAAAAATCCTGAAGTTCGACAACTTGTTTCATCCGGCCAGAAATTCAGTTTCCGAGGAGAACTGGATGAATACAAGAAGATTGTTCAAGCAATCTCACCGCTGGTTGGGGATGGCGGCGTGTCCATCGAGGTGTTCGCTGACTTCGACACCACTGGCGGGCCGGGGAGGAGTGATCTTCCGAGGCCCGCGGTTTTTGTCCGCCAAACGCCGAGCGACCGTCAGCGGACTGCCAGATAAAGGATGTCGTTGCGCTCAGAACTAGCCGAGTCAGATCGCGCGGTAGTTACCAGCTACAACCCCCAACGTTGTGTGAGGGCACTTCTTTTGGGCCTAAGCTTGCATCGTAGCTTCGAGCGATGCCGAGCTTTTTCATCCGGAAGTAAAGAGTTGAGCGGTTCAATCCCAGACGCGCTGCCGCGCCACTGGGCCCGGAAAGAACCCATCCGGTTTCTTTCAGCGTCGCGACAATATGGTTACGCTCAACTTCTTCCAGTGTTTGCGGACCTCTGTCTTGGCCAGGCGCAATGCGCGTGCTTAGATCGTGGTGCGAGATCTTCAGAACGGGACCAGGGCTTAAAATCACCGCACGTTCGATCACGTTTTCCAGTTCCCGAATATTCCCAGGCCACGGATAGCGCCTCAAGGCATCCCCTGCCGCTGACGGGATCGTGTCTATTGTTTTGCTCATTTTTCTGGAGAACTTCTGAACGAAATGCTGTACCAGCAACGCAATATCCTCCGGCCGTTCCCGCAAGGGCGGAAGGAATATAGGCACAACATTCAAGCGATAGTACAGGTCGCTGCGAAACTGTTTTTCGAGAATCAGCCGCTCCAAGTCGCGATGGGTCGCGGCGATGACGCGGACGTCCACTCTCTTTGTCCGCGTGCTGCCTAAGCGTTCGAATTCTCGTTCCTGCAAAACGCGAAGGAGCTTTGGCTGGAGTTCCAGCGGAATATCGCCAATCTCATCCAGGAACAGTGAGCCTTGGTCGGCGAGCTCGAGGCGACCAATCTTCTGACTGATGGCTCCAGTGAATGCGCCGCGCTCGTGCCCGAAGAGTTCGCTTTCGAGCAGGCCACTCGGGATGGCGGCGCAATTCAGCTTTACAAGGGTTCGGTCCCTTCGATTGCTGCGATTATGGATAGAGCGGGCGATGAGTTCCTTACCGGTGCCTGTCTCGCCCAGCAGCAACACAGTCGAGTCGCCCACAGCGACGTATTCGACCAGTTGCAGCACCTTTCGCAGCGTTGAACTGTGACCGATGATTCCGTCGAATCCGATCTCGTGGGAGAGAGGCTCACCGACGACATCGAACCGGACCGACTGGTTATTGAAGCGAGAAGCTTGATCACTCACATCCTCAAAAGCAAAACTGTACAATCCCATGGCACCCCCCCCGCGTTTAATTCGAAATCGTTATCGATTCACTGCTTTCGTCCGGACTTTTGTTTTCTATTTACAGCGGCCCAATTAGCGTCGATGCGATTTTCTCGAGACATCGAAACGACTTTGCGCATCTGATTGCGTTTCTTAAAGGTTTGCCCAGGTCCGAAGTCGGTGGGCGTTGATGCCCCTGACCCTGGACGGAGCACGCGGACAGTCCCTTCAAAGACGATCTGAACATCAAGTTTTCCGGCCATTGCAGGGATATCGAAAGCCTGCAAGCCCAATCCCCCAGTGAAGCGTTCACCCAATACGCGACCTGTTGCAATACCGTCGTCATGTTGACTGCGCTGGTGTCGAAAGCCAGGCACATAGCTGCCGAGCCGATAATGAATAAAGACTGGGTCATCCTTACCGGTGGATGCGTAATATTCCTTCAATTTACTGCGGAGCCTGCGAGCCTCGCTGCGAACAATCGAGTCTTCATTAGGATGGTATGGCGGTTTGCGATCGTATACTTCCGTGCCGATCAAGTACTCCTTCAGCATCTCCGCATCGCCTGCCAGGGTCGCTTCGACCGTGAAGCGAAGAAACCGGCCAAGCCGGTCCGATTGGATGAACATGGGGCTCTCCAGAATGCGTGAGAGCTGTTCACGAATCGCTCCTTCGGAAATCTTCTCTTCGCCCCTCGGTTCGCCGATAACTAAGTTTTGCCTCATAACCGCTCCATTCATCAAGCGTGTCGAACAACGATATGCCCCCACTCGCGGCGCGGCCATTCCAGCCGGCACCGTTCCAGTCGTGCCGGAATTCACGAGTCTTTCATCGAGTTCGTTGGCGCCTGGTTCGACGTTTTACCCGCCCGATCCACTCTCGGATATAGGTAGGACAATTCTCGAGTTTGACGCTGTCCGCTTCGCAGCTTGCGAGAAATTTCACGGCGTCCTGGTTGACGAGTGTCAAATCCTTCAAATCCAACACCAGCTGCTGCCCCGGTGTCTCTAGGGCGAGCACTTGTCGCAACTCCTTAAGATCTTCTGCTTCAATTCGGCCACTGAGCGTGAAGACGACTCGGCCATTGGCTGATCTCTGAATCTTAAGCATGCAAACTCCCAATGTTTGAAGCTTGGATGACCGAGTTTGATGCTGTGCTCAAGTTTTGCTCCCGTTTCTGATCGCCAGGACTTTCCAGCATGGCGGTGGACACCGCTTAAATTGAACTTCCGCCGTCATCAACCGTCCTGAGTTCAGAATGGGAAAGTCAGTCTTTGCACTGGAAGAGCGCTTTCCCGTGTCTCTTAAGAAAACAAGCCCTTCTTCGCCACGACGCCAATCGATGAGCAATACATCGCCCTGATGCAGTTGCCCCGTGGCCAGCAGCCTCGAGAGTGCGCAGACGACATTCCGCTCGATGGCGCGCTTTATCGCCCAGCGTCAGCGTTGCTTTATCGAGCATTCCGAGCAGCAACTGCCACAGCGCGTCACTCGCTTTCTCAATCTCGTCAAACATTTGCCGCTGGGCTTGGCTTCAATGAGATTCGCGTAGGAGAGGGGCAATTCTGTATCCAAACGCAATTTCTTGAAGAGAAGAGGGTTAGTCAGGGCCGCGGTAGCCGGATTTTCGGCAAATGGCGAGATTCCGGGCAGCGCGATAAGCCGAAGAGCTTGCTTGGTGAAGGAGTTTTGCGAAGGGCACACTTGTGGACTGCACGGGTTGTTCCTGCGCTGTCTGACCGAATATCAGCCGAGAAATCCGATGTTCTCGCCTAAGCCCTGAAGCGATTCTTATTAATCTTGAGTGACTGAATCTTCGATTCCAGCGTGGATCGCGCGATCCCTAGCTTCGCGGCGGCTCCCGATGACCCGGAGACCCGTCCTTGGCATTCTCGAAGGGCTGCTTCGATGATTTCCTTTTCTTGAGTTGCCACCTTCTCCGAGAGATAAAGCTGGCTCTCTGTTTTCCTCTCCGGCGGCTTTTGAGACAGCCAGCTTTCATCCACGGAAAAATTCGTCGTTTCACACACGATGACGGATCGTTCGATGACGTTCTGTAATTCGCGTATGTTTCCGGGCCAAGGGTACGACTCCAGCAATCGGAGGGTCTTCTTTTCGACGCTCGTAATGTTCTTACCAGCTTCTCGTGCGTAGCGATCGATAAAGTATTCAACCAGCAGACGGATGTCCTCTTTTCGTTCTCGAAGAGGAGGGATCTCGATCGGGAAAACATTCAAGCGGTAAAACAAATCGCTACGGAACGACCCAGAGCTGATAGCAGCTTGCAAGTCACGGTTCGTGGCTGCGATCACCCGAACGTCAGCGCGTATCGGGCGTGTCCCGCCGACACGTTCAAACTCATGCTCCTGCAAAACACGCAGGAGGGCAATTTGGGTCTCGGCTGGCAGTTCACCGGCTTCGTCCAGGAAGAGCGTACCCCCACTTGCTAATTCAAACCTGCCCAAGCGCTGCTGAGTCGCGCCCGTAAAAGCTCCTTTTTCGTGACCGAACAGTTCCGAGGCAACCAGGTCGCGCGGTATCGCTGCACAGTTCACGCTCACGAATGGGCGCGAGGCACGAGGTGATCTCCGGTGAATCGCGCGTGCAACGAGTTCTTTGCCCGTTCCGGTTTCACCAGTTATGAGAACCGTGGAATTACTTGGAGCAACTTTGGAAATGCGCGATAGCACAGTTTGCAAAGCTGGGGAGGCTCCGACAATCTCCTCGAACATCGAGGCCTTATCGATTTCTTCACGTAGAGCGACGTTTTCGTGTTTGAGTCTCTCTTCGGCCTGCTTGCGATCCTCGATGTCAGTACCAGTGACGTACCAGCGCACCACACGCCCTTCGGCATCCCGCAGCGGGTTGTAGCGGACGAGAAACCAGCGATATTTTCGGTCTTTTCCCAGCGCGCGTAGTTCATTTTCAAACGGCATTCCGATGTCGAGACCGTTGTGCCGTTGATCGCGAACTCTTTTTGCGTCGGCGGGATGAAATATGCACGAATGAAAATCGTCCTGCCGAGTATCCTCCAACGTAACACCTAGGTACTCGAGCCCTACTTCATTCATGTACAGGATGCGCCCATCGGGTGCCAGTACGGTGACCTGCTGAGGCGTAAAATCAAGGAGCTGTCGGAGTTCCCTTTCGCTTTGCCGTAATTCGACCGTTCGTTCCGCCACCTTGATTTCTAATTCGTCGCGGGCCTTGCGAAGCTCTTGCTCATTATCCCGCAGCGCTTCTTGCGCCCTCCTTAGCTCGTTAATAAGGGATGCGTTCTGAAATGCTATCGCGGCGTTATTCGCAGCTACGGAAAGCAGTTGCTGATCGATCTGGCTGGGGAAATCGGAGCGATCGGACGCCGCCGCAATGAGACCGCGTTCGCTGTTGACACCGATAGGAATCACGATACCGCAGCAGAATTTCTCGACCCCGCCAACGTTGGTCACAATTTCCTTCCTGGAAAGTTGGCCGAACACCGCGAGGTGTTGTTGCAGCCATTGCGGAAATGCCTTCCAAAAATTCCCCCGCGTCACCTCGACCGCCTGACAGCCTGTGGGATCGCGCAAACGCACAAACGCGAAATCCAGCTCGAGCGATCCAATCAGCAAATCGGCGACATCGGCGGCAATAGCGGGCGGTTCTCGTCCCACCCATGCCTCCGGGATCGTCGAAAGCGCCAGGAGATCCCTGACCGTTGCACGCAGGCGGGGGATCTCCGCAGAGGAATGTACGGTCATTTGAGCAATTCTCTAGGCTACGGTTGTCCGAGCTAAGCGTTGTTCTCGCATCTCAGCGAGGAACTGCTCCGGAGGAACGAAGAACGGGTTTTCCCGCAGTAACCCACCGATGATTACGAGCGGGTGCGTCCGCATGATGTACATCGCTTACAACAGGAGCACCAACACAACGGAGGTACCGAACTCCGCTTGTCTAGCTTCATCAATCTTGAGATCGACCCCGATCCAATAACAGCAGCTGTCCTTGTAATAGACAGTCGTTCCACCTACCACGATAATCCTGCTTATCCTGGGTTTTCGTCAAATTACATAATCTGAGAACCACCGCTAGATTGTGCGAAATACGGTGAATGCTTGACCAAATGGAGTGTTTTTCGCTTACTACTTGGGGTCCTATGCGGATACCACTTTTGAGTTAAATAGCTCGTACCCTGCCGATTTCTCTCGCGTCGAGCTGCTAAGACCAATGAAATTCGACATTACCGCTGTAGCCAGCTACCTGGAGAAGTGGCGGCCAAGTATTTCAATTTTCCGATTACGCCGTCAAACCGCGCGGATTTCCAAGTTGGGTTTGGGCGCTAATCAGGAAGCTAATCGCGCTGACGCCAGGGCCTGTTTCGATTCGCATTCGTTCCGGCTGAAACCATGTTCGCTTTAACCCATTGCGCGACGAACAATGGACACGTGCGAATCTCCAGCCTTAACTATGCGAGTCTCTCTGCGAGTTGTACAATCGACGATCCCCGCCTCCAGGTCGCGGATCAGACTTCCACGACAACAAGCGACATATCGTCGGTTATTGGCCCCTCCCTCCGGGCCGCCACGCGATCGAGAA
>Ga0207047_1199_pt1 | contig 14032 bp, 9 predicted proteins | sample Alteio_BWMinCont_67_FD_153302 | JGI IMG/M metagenome (GOLD analysis project Ga0207047, IMG submission 153302) | Enriched cells from forest soil in Barre Woods Harvard Forest LTER site, Petersham, Massachusetts, United States -... | ecosystem: Environmental > Terrestrial > Soil > Temperate forest >...
ACAATAATCTACCTAAAAAAATATGGTTTTTATGGCTGCAAGGGCTTGATAACGCGCCTTTAGTAGTTAAAAAATGTTATGATTCCTGGGTTAAACACAACCCCGATTGGGAGCTTATTTTGTTAGATGAACAGAGTATCGGCGAATATATTCCTGCATTTGCTGATGGGGTAACCAAACAAGCCTTGTCAGATATTCTGCGAATAAATTTACTGGCTAAACACGGTGGCATATGGGTTGATGCTACCTGTTTTTGTATGAAGCCTTTGGATGATTGGTTGTATGATAATATGCAATCCGGCTTTTTTGCTTTTGACAGGCCGGGACCCGACCGGATGCTATCGAGTTGGTTTATTGCCTGTAACAAGTATAATTACATAGCCAGCACGTACCAAAACATGGTAAATTTATATTGGCAGGAAAACCCCAATCTTAAATTTATTGAAAATTCTGGTTGGAAGTTTTTGAACAAGAGACTGCAAAAATTAAATACCCAAGTGTGGTTCAGCGCTTTTGTAACTAATACATTAAAAGTGTACCCTTATTTTTGGTTTCATTATATGTTCACCAACCTTTATCTGCGGATAAAAGAGTTTCGTGATTTATGGGACATCACCCCGAAAATTAGCGCCGATATACCGCACCGGATACAGATGACTGGCTTATTAGCACCAATGAGTGCTGAGGTTAAACAGGAAATAGATAACAAAATAGCCCCACTTTATAAACTCACCTGGAAATATAATAACAAAGCGGCACACAAACCGGGCACTGTACTGGATTATCTTTTTAACAATCAATAATTCCCTGTCATTCTGAGCATAGCGAAGAATCTGTAGGGTGTAAACTACTTTACTGATTCTGCGCTGCTCAGAATGGCAAAAAAGAGAAGCCTGCAAAGTGACACTTTGCAGGCTTCTTTTCTATTCAATAAGAAACTTACGAAGTTTTTAAAAACCTCGTAAGTTTAAATCTCTATTTAGTCATTTTTCTTGCGCTCGCCTTTCATCTTGGAGGCAATCTCTAACGCTTTGTATGCATTTACCACACCGCCGGTTTTTGACAGGGTTGTAAAATCAACCAGATCATGTGTTCCCGGTTTGTAAACCATAACGCCCTTTAGCGGAGTTGCTGATGCTAAAATAGCTTCTTTTACCTGCGCGGCGGTTAGTTTTGGATAGTATTCCAATATCAGCGCTGCGATACCTGCTGTTATTGGCGATGCAAAGCTGGTACCATCTGCAGTGTTAAATTCCGCATCTTCATCAATAGAAGTTACTTTAACACCGGGAGCAAACAGGTCGGTATTTTTTCCGTAGTTAGTAAAGGTTGCAGCCAGGGTAGTGTCCTGTTTCCAAGCAGAAGCATCAACACTGATTAAATTATCGCTGGTAGTTCCATCCAGGAAATGGTTATTAGGGAATTCCGGTTTTTCGTCAACGTTTTGGTTATCATTGCCTGATGCTTGTACCAGCAGCACATCTTTGTCAGCGGCATATTTTATGGCAGCATCAACCCAGTCTTTATGTGGTGATATTTTTTTGCCGAAGCTCATGTTGATCACCTTAGCGCCATGATCTACCGCGAAACGGATAGCATTGGCAATATCCTTATCATACTCATCGCCATTAGGAACGGCTTTTATCGACATGATGCGCACATTATCGGCCACACCATCAATACCATAGCCGTTATTACGTTTAGCGCCAATTAATCCGGCTACGCCTGTACCGTGCGAAGCATCAGGGTATTTCAGGATGTTGTTACCATAAGGTTTGCCATCCATCACATCCGGATTATCGCCTACAATTTCCTTGCGGGAGTTTAAATCCGGGTTAACATCGTTGCTTAACTTCTGTAAGTATTCACTCAGATCCTTCAATACTTTTGCATTTGTAGAGCCACCGCCCTCCTGCGTTAAAACCATGTTCCACACATATTTGCTGCGGCTAACGGTATCGTTAGTAGTTTGTATTTTATCCACATCATGAATATCAAACGTAGCATCCGGGCCTAATTTAAGCGCGCTTTTAATATACCCGTTGGTAATCATCAGCACATTCATCTCCGGTTTTAGTTCGCTTAATTCTGTAGATGATTTATTAACGGTTGAATCGTGTGTAGCTTTAACTACCAACCAATAATTATATTCTTTTTCATCCCCGACAGGTGCCGAAGTTAAATTGGCGTATTTGCCTTGAAGCTTGGCGTACTCGCGCACCTCTTCGGTAGTTTCGGTATAATCGCATTTGCCATTTTTACCGCCTAAAAAGTTCCAGCCATGTACATCATCTACATACCCATCGCCGTCATCATCAATACCATTTCCCGGTATTTCCTTTGGATTTACCCAAAGTATACCCTGTAGGTCTTTTTGCGCGGTATCAATACCACTATCAATGGTGGCAACCACTACAGTTTTACTTTTTTTGCCTTTAACAAATATGTAAGCCTGGTTTAAACTGATACCGAAAAACCCATCGGTACTCAAATCCATAGTATGCCAGTTTTTTGGCGGATCAGCCGGTGGTGCCGGCGGCGCCATTTGTGCCATCGATCCAAAACTCATTAACAAAGCGCCGCAAAGCGTAGCGCCAAAAACATACTTGCTAAATTTCTGCATAAATTATATTTAGTTGAGTGGATGAGTGGTTGATTAAGTGAGTGGTTGATTTTCTTAACTCAATCAACCCAATCTAACTTAATCAACCATTCAACCAATTAATTACAAATCAAATTTAATTCCCTGTGCCAATGGCGCTTTGGTGGAATAGTTTATGGTGTTGGTTTGTCGCCTCATATAAACTTTCCATGCATCTGATCCTGACTCGCGGCCACCGCCTGTATCCTTTTCACCACCGAATGCGCCGCCTATCTCTGCTCCTGATGTACCAATATTCACGTTGGCAATTCCGCAATCAGAACCTCTGCTCGATAAAAATTGTTCTGCCTCGCGCAAATTAAGTGTCATTATGGATGAAGATAAGCCTTGCGGAACACCGTTCTGTAACGCTATAGCCTCATCTAATGTTGTATACCTGATTAGATAAAGTATTGGGGCAAATGTTTCATGTTGCACAATTTTAAAATTGTTTTCCACTTCGGCTATGCAAGGCTTTACATAACAACCTGATGTATATTGCGCGCCTTCCAGTTTACCGCCTTCTACCACAAACTTGCCGCCTTCAGCTTTACATTTCTCGATAGAATCCAGATATAAAGCCACCGCATCCTGATCAATCAGCGGCCCCATATGACTATTTTCATCCAGCGGATCACCAATACGGATCTGTTTGTAAGCGTTCACCAACTTTTGTTTAAAAGCATCATAAACACTTTCGTGGATGATCAACCTGCGGGTACTTGTACAACGTTGACCGGCCGTACCTACCGCACCAAATACAGCGCCAACTAACGAGGTATCCAGATCAGCATTTTCACTGATGATGATGGCATTATTGCCACCCAATTCCAGCAAGCTTTTGCCCAATCTCGCTCCCACCGCAGCGCCGACAGCTTTACCCATGCGGGTTGATCCTGTCGCTGAGATTAATGGCACACGTGTATCATTAGCCATCAGTTCACCAATATTACGGTCGCCAATAACCAGGCATGATACGCCTTCTTCTATATTATGTTTTTTGAACACTGCCTGCGCGATATGCTGACAGGCAATAGCCGTTAAAGGTGTTTTTTCGGATGGTTTCCAGATGCAAACATCGCCACAAACCCAGGCCAGCATGGCATTCCAGCTCCAAACCGCAACCGGGAAGTTAAATGCCGAGATGATCCCTATAATCCCCAATGGATGATATTGCTCATACATGCGGTGTTCAGGCCTTTCAGAATGCATGGTTAAGCCATATAACTGGCGACTTTGCCCTACCGCGAAATCAGCAATATCAATCATTTCCTGTACTTCGCCGTAACCTTCCTGTAAGCTTTTGCCCATCTCGTAGGATACCAACGCGCCTAATTCATGCTTATTAGCACGCAGGGATTCGCCAATCTCCCTAACTATTTCGCCACGCTTTGGCGCGGGTACAGTACGCCAGTTTTTGAAAGCTTTTGCGGCGGTTTCAACAACGTGGTTATAGTCGCTGTCGGTAGCGAATTTTACTGATGCGATCTTCTTGCCATCAACCGGAGATAATACATCTTTTATAGCTGAATTGGCGCTGCTTCCCCAATTGCTGCCCGTACTAAAAGCCTCATTTATGTCGTTTATATGTAAATGATGGAGGATTTGTTTTATATTGATGTTCATAATGGGTAGTTTTGTCAAAGGTAAAAATCTTTAAGGCAATTTAATATCAACTCACCACTTGCCGCAAAATGGTTTACATTTATTATCAGGCACTTGTATAAGCCGCTGTTAAATAATGTGTGTATGTTGAAAACTTAAATGCATCTTAAGCTCTTTATTATTTGTAATTTAATCTCGGTTAAGGATTAATAATGACCGTTAACTCTTGATTGAACGTGTTCTGCAAACCTAATTGAATGGAAGAAGAATTTGAATTTGGTTTTACCGAAGACCCAAAATTTTCGGTAGAACGGTACGAGGAAATGATTCGGAATCATGACCAGTACTTTTTTGATGCCCAGGCGTTTGAGAACATTATCGACTACTACATCGAAAAAAATGATCCGGCAAAAGCCCTGCAAGTATCCGAGTATGCGCGCAACCAACATCCGTTTGCCGCTGTATTTTTAATAAAACAAGCCCAGCTTTTAGTGGTAACCAATCGCTCGGTAGAAGCATTTGATGCTTTGGACAAAGCCGCCATGCTGGAAGCTTCTGACCCGGATATATACCTCATCCGTGGTAATTTATATGAGAGCATGGAGCGCTTTGATGAAGCGCTGGAGAATTACGAGAAAGCTTTAAGCCTTGCCGAAGAAACCGACGAAATATTGCTTCATATCGCCTACGTTCATCAGAATATGGGTGATTATAATACTGCCATTGGTTTCCTGAAGGAATGCTTAAAACAGAATATGGAAAACCAGGACGCTTTATACGAACTGGCTTTTTGTTACGATGTAATGGATAACCAGGAAGAAAGCGTGCAATTCTACCAGCAATATATTGATAACGAGCCGTATAGCTATGCCGCATGGTATAACCTGGGCAACGCTTTTACTAAGCTTAGCTTATTTGAGAAAGCGATAGATGCTTATGATTATGCCATCCTGATTAAGGACAGCTTTGCATCGGCCTACTTTAACAAAGGTAATGCCCTGGTTAACTTAGAGAAATATGCTGAAGCGATTGAAGTTTATCGCCAGACCTTTGAGTACGAGCAACCTAATGCTGATACTTATTGTGCCATTGGTGAATGCTACGAAAAGCTGGAGCAGATGGACGACGCACGGGCTTTCTACAAAAAATCGGTTAAAATGGACCCAAAACTGGCTGATGCCTGGTTTGGGATAGGTGTAACTCTTGATTTTGAAGAGCGTTATTTTGAAGCACTGCATTTCTACAAAAAAGCATTAGATCTTGATATAGCCAATGCTGATTACTGGTTTGCTATTGCGGATGCTGAATACAAATTGAAGCACCTGGCGGAATCTGAGCAAGCCTACGAAAAAGTAGTGGAACTTAACCCACTTGATGTAGATGCCTGGCTGGACTACTCATCCATATTATACGAACAGGATAGATTGGTTGATGCTATTGAGGTGATGTCTCAAGCTATAAAAAACAATCCCGAGGCAGCGGAATTATATTATCGTATGGTGGCCTATTTATTTGCCAAAGGCGATTACAACGAAGCGCTGAACCACCTGGAATTGGCCCTGACATCAGATCCTGAAAAGCATTACATTTTATACGATTACTTACCACAATTGCAAAAGAACAAAGTGATTGTAGATATCATTAATCGCTACACGAGATAGTGAGTGGTTGAGTAGTTGATTAAGAGAGTAGTTAATAAGTTTTACAACTACTCTCCCAATCAACTACTCACTTAATCAACTATTCAACTCAATATAACCAAAAACTTACCTTGCTTTTTGGTTTTTTTTTTGAACTTTGCGGCCGAATATTTATTAGCATCAGGCTACCTACTTTGTTTTTATGAATTACCACATCAATAATATCCCCGAGCGCACTGTTAAACCCCGAAACAGTGGCATTACCATGGTTATGGATAAAGGCCTTAGCGTACGCCAGGCCGAGGATTTTATAGAGGTTGCCGGTGTACATAGCGACATTATTAAATTAGGCTGGGCCACATCATACGTTACCCCTAAGCTTGATGAAAAACTGGCTTTATACCGCGAAGCTGGCTTGCCGGTATACTTCGGAGGTACTTTGTTTGAGGCATTTATTATCCGTAACCAGTTTGATGATTATTGCAAAATACTGGATAAATACAAAATGCAATATGTAGAAGTATCTGATGGCTCTATCACTATTGAGCATGACATCAAATGCGAATACATCCGCAAGCTAAGTGAAAATTTCACGGTAATATCTGAAGTAGGTTCAAAGGATGTACAAAAGATATTCGCCCCTTATAAATGGATCAAACTGATGCAGGCTGAAATTGAGGCAGGCTCGTGGAAAGTGATCGCCGAGGCCCGCGAAAGTGGCAACGTGGGTATCTATCGCGATTCGGGAGAAGTAAGGCAGGGATTGGTTGATGAGATATTAACCCAAATACCCGAAGAAACCATTATATGGGAAGCGCCGCAAAAAGCGCAGCAGGTTTGGTTTATCAAATTAATTGGCGCCAATGTAAGTTTAGGCAATATTGCGCCTGCAGATGTAATACCATTAGAGACTTTACGCCTGGGTATCAGAAGTGATACTTTTGATCACTTTTTGTAGAAAAAACGATACTTTTAAGGCATCTTTGTGATAGAAAACGAGGAATATTGACGCTTTCAACACTTAAAAAGCTCAGTTTCACCCCGTAGTTGACTTTAAAAAGCCACTTTTCACATCGAATTAAACCGATTTACGCATGAAAAAGCTATTCATATTTTTTCTGCTCATCATTTCTGTGGGTACAGGCTTTGCCCAAACTCTGCCCAAATTCGACCAATATAAATTTAATACAACCAGTGATTATAAATTGGCAGACAGCGCAGTATTGCAAACCGCGAATTTCCTGCTATCTACTCCTATCGACCAAAACAACCCCACACGTATAAAAGCCGGGCAATTTGTAATGAGATGGATGGAAGGCACTCCCGATTATACTTTTTCGTTGGAACAAAATGCAATAAAATACCTCTCAGGTAACGTTGATCTGATGTTGCTTTATATGACATCGATGGCTAAATACGCGTTGGAGACCAAGTCTACGGATGTTAAAGTAATCACCATTAATGGCGTAAAAACATTGCTCGCTTATGTAAACAACCCGACAAGTAATGTTAAAAAAGACAAAAATCTCAAAAAACTTTCTGATGCAAACGACAGGGGCAACCTGGAAGACTTGTTGAATCTGTAATATTTTCATTATTTATTAAACAACGTAAAGAAATATTCAGTTGTTATTTTAACATTGCATCATGAAAAAATACGGGCTAATAGGTTTTCCGCTCACACATTCGTTTTCAAAAAAATATTTTACCGAGAAGTTTGAGAAACTGCACATCAAGGATGCTCAATATGATCTTTATCCTATTGAACATATCAAGGATTTGCAGGATATGCTGGACCTACACCCTGACCTCTGCGGCCTGAATGTAACCATCCCCCATAAAGTAAACGTAATAAAATACCTCGACTGGATTGAGCACGATGCTAAAAACGCCGGTGCCGTAAATTGCATTCGTGTAGTTGCTGAAAGCCCGGTGCTGACTTCGTTTTTAGGCGAGGTTGGTGTGAAGGGACACGATTTCAGGCTGGAGGGTTTTAATACGGACATTTATGGCTTCGAAATGTCGTTAAAGCCATTGTTAAAAGAAGGCATGGAAGACGCGATGATTTTAGGCGATGGCGGCGCTGCTAAAGCGGTAAAATGCGTGCTGGATAACCTAAGCATCAACATTACAACAGTTACCCGTAAACCACATCCCGGCAATATCCTATTTAAGGATTTAAAACCGCATCATTTTGAGAAGAACAAACTCATCATCAATACCACGCCATTAGGCACAGCCCCTAATTTTGATGAATGTCCGGATATTCCATACGAATATATTACCAAAGACCATTTGTTGTACGACCTGATCTATAACCCCGAAAAGACCCTGTTTTTAAAGAAAGGCGAAGAACGCGGCGCCCGAATTAAAAATGGCTACGAAATGCTTACCTTGCAAGCTGAAAAATCGTGGGAGATATGGAACTCACAAACAATGACTTTATGAGGATATTAGGCTTATTGCTGATAACAACTTTACTTTTTAGTGCCTGTAGCAATAACAACCACGATTATTCGCCAAAACCGCGTGGATATTACCGCATCGTTTTCCCCCAGAAACAATATGTTGAATATAATGGGCCGTATCCATTCACCTTTTTGTATCCAGCCTACGCCACCATCGTACCCGATTCAAACACAGCGCCTAACGGCAATAAAAAGCTGATCAATATGAAATACTTGTTAAACATGCAATTCCCGCAGTTTAACGGCACGCTACATTTAAGCTACGAGAGCATTACTTCCCGCAAGGTATTTGATGAATTGATTGAGGACGCCCATTCCTTTGCCTTTAAGCATACTGTAAAATCAACCGGTATCGACCAGGCGCTGATCTATTACCCCGAAAAAAAGATCTTCGGTATCTATTATACTATCAACGGCAATGCCGCCTCATCTGCGCAGTTCTTCCTGACTGACAGCACCCGCAACTACATCCGCGGCGCGCTATATTTTAACTCCGAACCCAAGCTTGACTCCATCCAGCCCGTACTTGATTTTGTGAAGAAGGATATGAACGTGATGATCAAAAGCTTCAAGTGGAAATAGTTAGATTTTAGATTTCGGATTTACGATTTTAGACTTTTTGGCATTCTGAGGAACGAATCTTCTCAATCTGCATTGTTCGCTTTGCATACCGAAGAAGATTCTTCACTCCGTTCAGAATGACACGGTGACTGGAATGTAACCAAAAAGCGCGCAAACGCCTGACGGAAAACCGGGCCATGTCATACTGAGGTACTCGAAGTGTGGCCTCGCGGGCGAAAGGTTTTTTCCGTCTTGACTTTTTGGTTCTTTTGTGTCAAGACAAAAGAACTAGCCCCCGCGGCAATGAGCGGACAGAATACCTTACTAATACGAGAATACTTCTGCTGAGGAACGAAGCATTGAGATTTGTCATTCTGAACGGAGTGAAGAATCCGTACTGGCGTAAACCACTTTACAGATTCTTCACTCCGTTCAGAATGACAAGGGAATATATTATTATGAATTAAACACCACCAAAGCCTGCTCAATCCTATTAATCGTTTCATACTTACCTAACAAAGCAGCAATATCAAACACATGCGGACCAAATTTACCACCCACCAGCATAATCCGGAATGGCAACATCACATCGCCTGCTTTTAAGGCTTTCTCTTCCATCAAGGCTTTAAACTGTGCCTCAAATGCAACCGCATCAACAGATGCTTCATTCTTCAATAAGCCTATCAACACATTAAAAAAATCAGTCTTAGCCTCGTTCCATTTTGGTTTAACGGAGTTTACATCATACTCTTTAGGTACTTCAAAAAAGTAAGCCGACTGCTGGTAAAAATCAGGCAATAAAACACAGCGTTCTTTAACCGCGTCAATAACTTTTAATAGATATGCATCATCATTAACAGTTACACCTTTATGTGTAAGCACACTTTTAACTTTCTCCTTTAAACTTTCAACCGGCTCCCTTTTGATCCACTCCGCATTGTACCATTTGGCTTTTTCGTAATCAAATTTAGCGCCGGCCTTGCTTACACGGTCTATCGAGAATTTCTCAATCAATTCAGCCAGTGTAAATATTTCCTGGTCGCCGCCATCGTTCCAGCCAAGCATGGCTAACAAGTTCAGGAATGCTTCCGGTAAAAAGCCAAGCTCGCGGAAACCGGCGGTAAACTCATCCGTTTTGGCATCATACCACTCCATCGCATAAACCGGGAAACCTAACCTTGCGCCATCGCGCTTGCTTAGTTTACCGTGTCCATCTGGTTTTAATATTAATGGTAGATGAGCCCATTGCGGCATATCAGCCTTCCAGCCCAAATACTCCCAAAGCAGCAAATGAACGGGTGCCGATGGCAACCATTCCTCACCCCTGAAAGCATGGGATATTTTCATCAGGTAATCATCAACCACCACCGCTAAATGGTAAGTTGGCATCCCATCGGCTTTTAACAAAACCTTATCATCAACCTGGTTAGTTTCAAAACTAACGTGGCCGCGTATCATATCATTAAAACTGATGGTTTCATCAGTCGGCATTTTTATGCGGATAACATGCGGTGTATGCGCATCTAGTAAAGCATCTACCTCATGTTCAGATAACGATAAAGAGTTGCGCAATTCATCGCGATGAGCATACCCGTATTGAAAGTTAGGTATTTCTTTACGCTTGGCATCCAGTTCTTCCGGCGTGTCAAAAGCATAATAAGCATGACCTTCCATCACCAGCTTTTCAGCATATTGGCGGTAAAGCGCCTTGCGCTCGCTTTGGCGGTATGGCGCATATTGGCCACCCACAACCGGGCTTTCATCAGGTGTTAAGCCACACCAGGCAAGGCAATCTAAAATATATTGCTCTGCCCCTTCAACATAGCGATTTTGGTCGGTATCCTCAATACGTAAAACAAAATCGCCGCCATGCTTTTTGGCGAAAAGATAATTGAACAACACGGTACGAACACCGCCTAAATGTAAACCACCAGTAGGGCTTGGTGCAAAACGAACTCTAACTTTTTTATCTGCCATTATGCCGCAAAGATAATCAAATAGTGATTAGAGGTTAGTGATTGGTGATTAGTTGTGCAAATTTGAATATCCCATTTAGGATACTCTGCCCCATCGGGGCTACCTGTTTGTAGATACAATAAGTAAAAAACAAGTGCGCTCCGTAGGTTTGCAGGTTAATTGTTGCTTTCTGAGTGGGTAGCCTCTAATGAGACACAACAAAATGAACATTTATTTCTACAAACAGGTAGCCCCGATGGGCATGAAAAGATGTGGGTACACGGTAGCATTAATGAGGGGAGCTTTATTCTACAAATTAACTTGAATCATTTATTTTCTTTTAAAGGGTTTTTAATGACCCCTACCTGGCTGTCTGCTGTTACAACAATTGCTAATCCTTCCTGAAAGTCAAGCGCGGTGTCGAATTGTGGTGGTATCACCATTTTACCGGTTTTATCCATATAACCCCAATTGTTGCCTGCCTTAACTGCTATTAACCCTTCGTGATAACTTAAGTTTGAATCATAGATACAACCATTGCTATTACAAAACGGTATTTTAGCAATCTTGTTACCCGTAGTATCAAAGGTTAAAAGGTATCCGTCTTTGTTGTCGCCTGATTGCCCATCCACCTGAACAAGGACAATTCCGTCTGAACAGTTTATAGGCTGTTTTTCAAATTGTGCTGCTAAAATCACTTTGCCACTTTTATTGATAACGCCCCATAATGCTGAATAATCATCGCTATTTGTAAATGCAGATAGGCCATTACCAATATCTATTATTGTTTTAGCAGAGTCTAATGTACATAACAACTTGCCGGTGGTGTCAATTACACTCCATTTAAACATTGCCGGATCAGAAGGAAGCTTGTTGTATATTTTGCTCAAAGTATCATTGCCCAGTACTTGTGCGGAGACAACTGTATCAGAAACTACGAGTGCAGCGCCATCCGAAAAATCTTTCGCCATATAAAGTTTTGGCGGTACAATCATTTTACCGGATGTATCAGCATAACCAAACCTGTTTCCACGATGAACCAATAATAATCCATTTTGAAAAGAGGCAGGATTTGCGTTGGTTTCGCTATAAGCACCATTATACATTTTGTCGATTAAGGTATCAATCCGGATAAAGGAGTTATTCAATACCGTTTTCCCGCTTTTGTTAATATATTGCCACAGGCCTTCTTTCTTTACTGCGGCCCTGTTACTTGAAAAATCTTTTACTTCATCAAACAGGAAAGGGATAACTAAATTTCCTTTTTTGTTAATAAAGCCATATTGTACATTATTATTAATGGTTTTACTCACCCAGGCTAATCCGTCATGGAAACTTCCGGCATCTTCATATATGGCTTCAATTACAAATTTTCCGTTAACATCAACAAATCCTGTTTTTTCAAAATGCAACTTAGCCTTTGCTAACCCTTCTGAGAATGACGACATAGAACTGATTCCTTTTCCCGGGGGGATTGCATATATTACTTGTTGTGCATTTGTAGCAAATCCCGAAAGGATAAAAAGTATTATGATAAAAAAGTATTTAATAAACATGATGATAGCTGGTTCCTTAATTATGCCGTCAAAATTATAGAAATTAATTTTTCATATATACGGTAACAAAATAATGGGGATACTGTGTTATCATAAATAACATTCAGCATTAGTTTTTTGACTTCTGCCGGCCCATTAAGTACTATAGAAAGCAGGCTGGAACAGCAGGATATTCTGCCTGCTCTTCCTGCAATTAAAGCGCGGCCCAGTCTGCCAAATTAAGTACATCTGCCTGGCGCGGGAATACCTTGGTGGTCAGCACCAACAAAGGATGAAAGTACTTTTAGTTTTAAAACAGGATACTTACATTTCAAATTAGCCGTTCTTCATCAGTTTTCGGAGTATTTATGTAATTTGGCAAAATACAGACTTACGGTCTTTTCCGACTTGCTGACTTTTTATAATAAATGAACCCATACCAACAGAAAAAACGCTGGAAATACATACTCATCACCTTTGCAATGATTATTGCAAGCGGATCATTATTATACACCAATTACCTGGTTAAACACATTGCCATGTCCGAGCGTACACGCGCGCAGGTTTGGGCAATGAGTATGCGGCAAACTACTACATCCGATGATAACGACTTCCTGCAGTATGTTTTCGCTGTACGCGACAGCTCGCTAGTACCCGCTATTGTGGTTGATGAAAAGGGCGACATTAAATATACCCGCGGACTGGACTCTACCAAAACCAACATCAACATACCCGGAAACGACAAGGTTAAGGGCTCCCCAAAATACGACCCAGCTTATTTTCAGAATGAGCTGGAGTACATGAAAAAGCAGCACGCGCCAATACAGCTAACCATGTTAAATACCAAATACCTGGTTTACTATAAAGATTCGGCACTGCTACACGAACTTAAGATCTTCCCTTACATACAGCTTTTAGTCATCGCTATATTTCTGTTAGTGGCATATACCGCGTTCAACTCCTCCCGCAAATCCGAGCAAAACCAGGTTTGGGTAGGTTTAGCTAAGGAAACAGCACACCAGTTAGGTACGCCCATATCATCGTTAATGGCCTGGGTTGAGCTGTTGAAAGATAAGTTCAATGCCGAAAAAGACCCGCTAATGGCGGAGATGGAAAATGACATTAAACGCCTGGAAATTATTGCCGACAGGTTCTCCAAAATCGGCTCAAAACCAAAATTGGAAGACCGTTCAGTTTATTATGTGGTTAAGGATTTTGTTGATTATTTCAGTGTGCGGGTAAGCAATAACATCAGCTTTGAAATTACCGGCAACCCCTATTTGCAGGCTGGCTTAAATGTACCTTTGTTTGACTGGGTACTGGAAAATCTCCTGAAAAACGCCGTAAATGCTATAGAAGGCCGTGGCAAAATAAAAGTAGAAATAAACGCCAGTAAAACTAAAAAGAACCTGATATTGATTGATGTTACCGATACAGGCAAAGGCATCCCACGCTCAAAATTCGATACCGTATTTCAGCCGGGATACACTACCCGCAAACGTGGTTGGGGATTGGGGTTATCGCTAACAAAACGTATTATAAATAACTACCATAACGGTACAATCGCTGTGCGCGAATCTGAAATTGGCAAGGGAACAACCTTCCGCATCACCCTAAAAAACTCAA
>Ga0207047_1173_pt2 | contig 14021 bp, 9 predicted proteins | sample Alteio_BWMinCont_67_FD_153302 | JGI IMG/M metagenome (GOLD analysis project Ga0207047, IMG submission 153302) | Enriched cells from forest soil in Barre Woods Harvard Forest LTER site, Petersham, Massachusetts, United States -... | ecosystem: Environmental > Terrestrial > Soil > Temperate forest >...
GATATATTCCCGTTCTGGTCAACGGTTACCCCCGGCAGCCTGCGCAATAAGTCCAGCACATTCGTACCTATAGCGGTTGGTGAGGCATCCACATTAACTATGATCTTCCCAAGGTTCATTTCGATAAAAGGCTTTCTGCTTGTAACAATCACTTCCTTTAAAGAGTTCGCTTCTTTTTGAAGCAGGATAATGATTTTGGGGTTGTCATTATCTGTAACAGTGGCGGGTTTTATTACAGGGCTATATCCGAGAGCCATAATGCTGAGTAAATAGTTACCGGCATGTAGGTTCGAAAATATAAATGAGCCATCGCTATCCGTTAAAGTCGATTTGACCCAGGATGAGTCTTTGGCATTGAGTAAAGAGACGGTTGCAATAAGCGGGGTTGATGTTGAATCTTTCACTACCCCATTGATATCCGCTTGCTGCGCTATCAGCGGAAGGCTCCATAGCAAACAAAAAATAACAAGTAAAGAACGAAGCCTTTTTTGCATGTGTTTTGTTTTAGGTAATTGTAAATTTAAAACAAAAGCACAGACGTAACTGACCGTAAGTTAAAAGATTAACATAATTAACGCAGGTGTGTATGCTGCAAACAATTATTGCAACAGAATTTTCCGGACAACACTACCCGACGCAAAGTTGCACTTGATAAAATAAATGCCTTTGCTCATCCCCGACAGGTCTAATGTATAATAGTCTTTGCCTTGTCCGGCTAGAGTCATCATGGGTTGTCCTAACAGGTTGATGACAACTATTTGGTTCAGTGTTTCTGCGGCTGAGTTGACAGAAAGATTTAGCTGCCCGGTAGTAGGGTTGGGGTAAATGCTGAGACTACTGCTGATTTCAACCGGTGCGGGTTCCACACCTGTAGCGCCACAGGCAACCAACAAATCAGGATTTTGGGTAAGATTGTAATTTTCGCCTATGGAGCCGTAACCAGTTGCACCCGTTTTGCTTGCAGGAGGCACAAGAACCATGGCTGCCATAGCTGCAGCCTGCATAGTGGTAAACATATGCATTGCATTATCGTCGGTATAATCCATGTAGCTAAGGCATGCTATGCCTATTGGCTGCGTGTTGACAGAGCCATGCTTCATACAGCAATCATTATAAGTTCCGCCTGTTATTGTATATTTTGGGTTTCCATATACTGCATCTGATTCAGGAGGCGTATCTGATAATCCATCATCAGCGCCAACTCCTGTTGTGCATATACTGGAACCTACAGTATCAGCAGTTGACCATGTTGGGCATTGACCGCCATCATCGCCCCACGGATGCCATATTTCAAAGAAATGCCCTGTTTCGTGGGTTAATGTACGCCCGAGATTATATGGATTCAACCAAGTACCTGTTCCTGAAGGCGCTTTGCCTGTAGGTCCTGTAGAGCCTAACGTCTTATAAAGAATACAAGCTCCTTCCTCATTCACAGGTGAACCATAAAAGCCTCCCGTAGAACTTAAAGGCATTGTAATACCTAATAAGGACGTGGATGAGCCGGTAAAGTTGAAGCACCATACATTATAGTACCTGGTGACATCCCAGGCTGCGAGACCGGTGGATGCATACTTTGCATTGGCAAATGCACTGCTCTCGTCAGAATATCCTCCGTCGGTAAGAGATTTTCCTGAAATAATTTTCACTTCATATCCCGGCGAACAGTTTCCACTTGGGTCTTTGTGCGCCAGCCCAAAGTGAATACCAACTTTTCCATACAAGGATTTCCATGAAGAGGGGATTAATGTAGAATCACGGTTTTGCCTGTTATAGTCTGCATTAAGCACCGCAATCTGAGAATCACAACGTTTGATGATGCCCGCTGTGCCTCCCAGACTTTTGAACTGTGCAGAGTCCACGAGTATATGGAAAATAATAGGAACAGCCGAAATCGTTGCTGTTGTTCTTTCATCACTTTCCTGCGTTTTGTATTCTATGTAGTAGTCAGCGGCAGCCTGCAAGGATGCTCTTTGCTCCGCAAACTTTTGAGCCCATGATGGGTCTTTGGCAATCATTGCTTCATGCAAATGCTGCATCCCGCATTTTACCGGAGCCAGTTCTGTTTGTGCGAATACTGTAGTTTGTAATAATACACCTGCATATAGCAGTGGTAAGAATTTTTTCATAATGATTTCATTTTCACAAGCTTGCTGACAACACTAAAAACGGGTTTTTGTTTTAGTACGAATGTCATGTTATGCAATTATAGTACTATATTTTTGCATGTCCAAATTTTTTTGGTTAATACCTTGCAATGTAATAGCGCGGTATTATTTACTTTTACATAAACAATTTTCTTCCTAACCTACAGTTTTAGCTGAGTAATAATTTTTTATGAATAAAAAGACCCTTTTTTTATTTTTATTAATAATAGTGTATCATGTCGCTTATTCACAAATATCTCCTTCGGAGGGTAATAAGATAAATTTCCGGCTAATCGGGTTTTCTTTTCCTGCTATGAAAAAAGTAAATAATTACACTGTTGAAATTGCGTCTGGTAATTATAACTCGGAAGATTCTTTCAAAAACAATATCGCCTCAACGCTCAAAAGCGAAACGAATAGAATAACCGGTGAAGTTCCTTTTTGGGGGTCGGATTATACCTGGCGGGTAGCTTATACCGGCAACGATTCAAAAATAACGAAGAGCGCCCTGCATCATTTCAGCACCATATTTCCTCACAGCCTGGATACCGGCAAATTCCGTTTTCTTATAACTACGAAAGCAAAACAGTTTAAAGACGCATTCGTTTTTTTAGACGCAGGCAGGGCATTATACGATATGGAAGGAAATGCCGTATGGTACCTTCCCAATGTTGAAGGGATAACCAATGAAAGAACTTCGGTGCGTGATTTGAAAATGTCGCCGCAAGGCACCATCACTTTCCTGGTCGGCTCCAGAACGAATAATACAGCTTATGAGATGGACTATAACGGAAAGATTTTATGGCAAGCACCCAACAATGGAAAAATAAGCGGAGATACCATCGAACATTATCACCATGAACTCACTAAGCTCAAAAACGGCAACTATATGATTTTAGCCAGTGATTTTGTACCACTGCAATGGCGTATTTTTTCTCCCAAAGACAGCGGGTTATTCATCGCCTCAAGCGACAGCACCAAACCAACAATCAGAACTACGAACTACGAAAAATCACCATTCGGAACGGTGATAGAGTATGACAGTAAGGGTAAAATAGTCTGGTCGTGGAAATCGTCAGATTATTTTAAAGGGAAGGATTTGCAAAACCATATAACATTGGAAATGAGAAAGGATACCGTGGACGACCATGAAAATGCGTTCTTTTTTGACGAAAAAAACAGTATAATCTATCTAAGTTTTAAAAACACGAGTGTTTTATTTAAATTAAAATATCCGGGCGGTGAATTAATTAACAGCTATGGCAACACTTCATGGACGGATGCCCGGCCGGGTTCAAGTCCTGTATTTTGCGGGCAGCACGGCTGCAAACTATCCGATGATGGAAAGCTCTACATGTACAATAATTATGAATGCAATATAGATTCTGTCCCCGAACTTTTAGTTCTTCAGGAGCCCGACTCTAAAAACGGAAGTTTGAAAAAATTGTGGGAATACAAATACCCCCTAAGTGATATAGAAAAACAAAAGAAAAAAAATCTTTCATCCGGAGGTAATATTATAGAATTGCCGGGGCATGCTATGTTTGCTTCTATGGGAACCCCTTATAGCGGCGTGTTTATTGTAAGTGAAGACAAAAAGCTCTTATGGGATGGTCATTATGAAAGGTATATGAAAAGAGAAAATAGATGGAAAGAAATCTCAACTTACCGCGCATCCATTATAGAAAATAGAAAGGATTTGGAAAAATTGATTTGGAATGGAGAACAGGATAAATGACAATAAAGCATTCACACCCTGCCTGGTATTTCAAATCAAACAGCCCATCCTTTTTACCGGACGGGCTGTGAATTCTTATTTTCAAAAGAAACTATTACAAACTTAAATCCGAATCATCATCCGCAACATTGGTCTGCGGCTGTTCCTGCGGTTGTGCATTTTCGCCGGCAGGTTGGTCGTGATGTTGTCTTGGTTCCCTGCGGTCGCCATGCCTGCTTCCGCCACCTGAGCGGCTATCTCTTCTGCCATCCCTTCTGCCGTCTCTGTCACCACCACCTTCACGACGCTCGCGCTTTTCGGGTTCTACATAACCTTCAGGCTTTGGCATGAGCACTTTGCGGCTCAGGCGCAATTTGCCTGTTTTGGGGTCGGTGCCAACAAGCTTTATTTTCACTTTATCACCTTCCTTCAATACGCCCTCCAATGTATCAAGGCGCTTCCAGCTTACTTCAGAAATGTGCAGCAAACCCTGCTTGCCCGGTAAGAATTCTACAAACGCACCAAATGCCACAACACTCTTCACAGTACCTTCATACTCTGCGCCAATTTCGGGTACCATAACGATGCCCTTTATCCATTCTTTTGCTTTTTCAATACTTTCTTTATTTGCAGAGAATATTTTAATGATGCCCTTATCGCCTACTTCTTCGATATTGATAACAGCACCGGTTTCTCTTTGCATTTCCTGGATTATTTTTCCACCAGGTCCTATTACGGCTCCGATAAATTCACGCTCAATGGTGATTTGCTCAATGCGTGGTGCATGTGGTTTGAGTTCCGCGCGGGGAACCGGCATACATTCATACATAGCATCCAGTATGTGCAACCTTCCGCGGCGTGCCTGTTCCAATGCCTGCATCATGATTTCTTTGCTCAGTCCGTCGCATTTAATATCCATCTGGATACCGCAAATTCCTTCGCGTGTGCCGGTAACTTTAAAGTCCATATCGCCGAGGTGGTCTTCGTCGCCAAGTATATCTGTGAGTACGGCTACCTTGCCGTTTTCGCCTGATATTAATCCCATAGCTACTCCGCCTACATGCTTTGGAAAGGGTGCGCCGGCATCCATCAATGCGAGGGAACCTGCGCAAACAGTAGCCATAGAAGACGAACCATTTGACTCCAGTACATCGGATACGATACGCACGGTATAAGGAAACGCTTCTTCCTTAGGCATCATCTGCTTCAGGGAGCGCATAGCAAGATTGCCATGTCCTACTTCGCGGCGTGCGGGTCCGCGCATGGGTTTTACTTCGCCTGTTGAAAACGGAGGGAAGTTATAATGTAAAATAAATTTAGAATAATCGGATGTAGCTGCAGTTTCAAGCAACAATTCATTCTCTGATGTTCCGAGTGTCACTGTTGTGAGCGATTGTGTTTCGCCACGCGTAAAAAGAGCGGAACCGTGGGGTGAAGGCAGACAATCTACTTCCATCGCCAGCGGACGCACCTGGTCTAACTTGCGGCCATCAAGGCGCACGCGCTCGTCAAGCATCATCTTGCGAATCACGTCCTTTTCAAGGTCATGAAAATAGGTGCCAATAAGTGCGGCATCTTCATCTTTAAGCTCTCCTTCTGCAAAACTTGCCTTGAAATCTTCGCGGACTTTTTTAAATGCTTCGCTGCGTTCGTTTTTACTTAACGCACCTTTGGCGATTTGATATATTCTGTCTTTACCGAATTCAGCAATTTTTGCTTCAAACTCAGGGTTGGTATATGGTTTGTCGTATTCACGCTTGCCTGCAACTCCTTTTTTCTCACGCAGTTCGTGCTGTGCTTTCACCTGCACACGTATTGCATCGTGCGCCAGTTCAATTGCTTTTATCAGCCCTGCTTCATCACACTCCTTCGCTTCGCCTTCCACCATCATGATGTTTTTATCGGTAGCTGCCACGATGAAGTCCATATCGGCTTCCTTCAGTTGTGTACGGGAAGGATTAATGACATATTCGCCATTGATTCTTGCCACACGCACTTCAGAGATAACTTCCTGTATTGGCACGTCGGATACCGCAAGAGCGGAAGATGCGGCAAGGCATACGAGAGAATCGGGCATCACTTCAAGGTCTGACGATATAAGCGTAATGAGCACCTGTACTTCGCACAGATAATCATTAGGGAAAAGAGGGCGTAAAGCACGGTCTGTAAGGCGTGATATAATAATTTCATAATCATTTAAGCGCGCTTCGCGTTTAAAGAAAGAACCGGGGATACGGCCTGCAGATGCAAACTTCTCCTGATAATCCACAGTAAGGGGGAAAAAGGATTGTCCGGGTTTCGGCGTTTTTGAGGCTACCACGGTAGCCAATATCATACAATTGCCCATTGTAACAAGGGCTGAACCATCGGCTTGCCGGGCAAGTTTGCCGGTTTCAATGGTTATTTCGTGTCCATCACCTAACTTAAAGGATACGGAAATCGGACTTGGTGTCATAATTAAAATTTATTTAGTCAATAAAATAATTCCCAACTTGTATAGTTGGGAATGTAGAGAACGGTACCGGCTTATTTGCGGATACCGAGCTTTTCTATCAGCGCACGGTAAGACTCCAGGTTGTTGTGGCTGAGATACATTAATAAACGCTTGCGGCGACCAACCATTTGCATGAGCCCGCGGTTGGTAGAGAAGTCTTTTTTGTTGGTTTTCAGATGGCCTGATATATGGTTAATACGTTCAGTCAGCATGGCTATCTGAGACTCTATGGAGCCTGTATTTGTTTCGTTGCCACCATAGGTTTTGAAAATGTTAGCTTTTTTTTCAGCGGTAAAATGAGACATTTTTCATCAAAATTTTTTAACCCCCGCACTATGCGGCAGATTTTTCGGTCGGCAAATATATGGAAATAATCTTGAAATCTGAAAAAAAGCTACAACGCCGTCAAAGTTAAAAAATATAATATATTTACTTCCATGCAATGTGCTTAGTAATACTTTATTAATTCATAGTCTTACCTACTATATTATCCCCCTGCATATATGGGCTTATTACTAATGAGTCGACCGTTGCGTCGCTTATAGGAACTCTTTTGGTACGGAAAGCCCGGGAAGTAAACAAGCCAAGCACATTTGCTCCATGAACATTGGTATAATTGGGCTCAATATCAGAACCAGTGAGCCCTACCCCTTGCGTAAGGGTATTTTGATAGTAATTATACAGGTCGGACGTACCTAAATAAAAAGAGATGTCGCAGCTATCTATAAGTCTTGCTGTGTAAGTAGATGCAGTACCCATGCCACTGCGGATTGCAAAATATAAACTGAGATCGGACGGCTGGTAATTGATTTGGGTGCCATTGCTTGATGTGGCATACCCTAAATCATCGTCAACATATTTGTGCGTTTCTGAATTGTTTAAGACATTAGAATCAACCCACCTGAAACGTATAATACACTCTGCAAAGCCTACGGGATTAGTTGGTATAGTGGTTGGCAAATTGTAGGATGCTGATAAAGTTACTGTACGCGAAGCAGGGATGGTGGAACTGAAATCGAAAGTATAAGCAGGCAAGGGAAAGCTATCATCAATCTGCTGCAATTCAAAAACAGTTTTATCTATATCGTCAATAACCAATGTTTCGGCGGAATCAACCTCGCCGGTAACGGGGTTAGTGACAACAAGCTGGTAGGTGTAATTGGGGTCAAGGAGATTGGTGAATTTATAAGCATAATTAGGACTGGTAAAAAAAGCACCTCCTTGTTTGGTATAGCCTTCGGCATTCAGGTCAACACGGGTAAGATGGATAGTATCGAAAAGTACGCCGTTCAGCAGGCGCTCAATTTTTACATCAAGCAGGGGATAATAGCTTGAATCCGGTGTTTGCGCCATAACCACCGAGCTTTTATTTTGGTCTAAAAATGCTTTTTGGATGATGACATAATGGGCGGTATCTGCCTGGTCAAGTAATCCATATACAACAGTAATGGCTTTGTAAGGAGCAGCCACATTAAATTTTGTAGAGCAACTGCTCATAATAATTGTCGCTAAAACAAGCAATGGGAAAAAAAGGTTTTTCATCCGGTAATTTGTGAAAGGAAGCAAAGATAGGGGATTTGTAAATCGGATAATGTCATCTCTGTTTTAATTTATTTTTTGAAAATTATTATCTGCCGCGATTCCTATTGGCATCATTGCCAGGAGGGTTGCATATGCACACTTTCTGTTCATAAATAAAATTGACCTACTTTTATACAAATTAAAATTTATGAAACAGTTCATTATATCGTCTCTTGGTGTTGTTGTAATTTTATTCAGCAGTCAATCATCCAAAGCGCAAGGCGTAGCCATTAACACTACAGGGACAAAAGCAGATACCTCTGCAATGCTTGATGTACGTTCAACCAACAGGGGCATGCTGGTACCCCGCATGGATTCTGCACAACGCTCTATCATTAACACTCCGGCAACGGGTTTGCTCGTTTATCAGACAGATGGCATAACACCGGGGTTTTATTATAACAGGGGCACTACATTATCACCTATATGGGTTTCATTAACTACATTATCATCAGGTACGAATGGACAGGTATTGCAATTAGTAGGTGGGGTGCCGACATGGGTGGGCACAACACTTACCATAGGGCAAAGCTATGGCGGTGGTATAGTTGCCTATATACTACAGCCCGGCGATGATGGTTATAGCCCCATAGTACAGCATGGATTGATAGCTGCTACCAGCGACCAAAGTACAGGCATACAATGGTATAATGGCACCTATCTGACGACAAATGCTGCCGGGCAATTCGTGGGCACAGGGCGGTCAAATACCAGTTTAATTTTAGTAAACCAGGGAGCCGGAAGCTATGCTGCGTCTTTGTGTTATAACTATACAGGTGGTGGATACACGGATTGGTACCTTCCGAGCCTGAATGAATTAGATGAAATGTACATTAACCGGGTAGCAATCGGAGGCTTTAATACCAGTTCCTATAGTGGCTACTATTGGTCTTCCTCCTCTGTGGATGCCTACGGCGACGCCTACGTGGAGTCGTTCTACGACGAATCACAGTTCTTTACCGATGAGGCCGGCACTTCCAATGTTCGGGCTGTCCGGGCTTTTTAATAATTCTGCCGTTTGGTATTCTTCCTTTTCAAGGTATGCGTTAATCGCCTTGTATTAGGTATTATCTTAAATCAGGACTCAATTCGGAGAAGCAAGAAGCTTAAATAGCTATGACAGAATACATAATGAAGTGCATTAATAAGTATATCTTATTTAATAACAAGTCATTAACAAAACACTGTACATTTGCGCTTCAATAATATTGAAACCATGAAACAACAACTTACCTCATTCCTCACAGCGGCAGTAATTTTATTCGGTAGCCAATCCTCCAATGCACAAGGTGTAGCTATCAATACATCCGGTGCAGCAGCTAACAGTTCTGCAATGCTGGATGTAGCATCCACCACACAAGGTATGCTCGTACCACGCATGGATTCTGCACAACGCTCCATAATCAACTCCCCGGCAACAGGCTTATTTGTTTATCAGACAGATGGTGTAACACCGGGTTTTTATTTTTATAATGGTACGGCCTGGGTTCCCCTCAGTAGTACCGGCGGCGGCGCTACAGGCACGGCAGGCGGCAGCCTTACGGGTACTTATCCTAACCCAACGGTGGCTAATAATGCTATAACAACATCCATGTTAGCGGACAGCGCAGTTACTGTCGCGAAAATAAACACCAATTCCGGCACTGCGAATTCCGGCACTTACCTGCGCGGTGATGGTAAATGGGCTACGCCGGGCGGCGGGTTACCTACCTATACCATAATTAGTTCGGATAGTACACTGACTAATGCTTCGGGAAATTATTTAATTACTTCCGGGGTAACAATAACACTGCCTGCCAGTCCTTCTGCGGGTATATCCATAAGTCTTGTAGCATGTACTTATGCCGTTAAAGTAAACACCAATAGCGCGTCATTTATTGACGTCAGCGGATGGATGGGCCTTGGCTATTATTATACAGCCGTGGCAGGCACTTCTTATAAGTTAGGTAATACATCCGCATTAACAACCGATACAAATTTTGAAGGTTTCCAGGGACGGTGGATTTATGATGGCTCAACCTGGATATTTATAGGATTCTAAATATTTGCCGTATTGGTGTTCTTAACCGACTTCGTACATGATAGATATATGCAATACTCATTCCCTTCATGTTAAAAAGACATGTGGCCAAAGCCAAAAATTAGTTGTATTTATTATGTCCGTCAGCTAAAGCAGACGGCAATTGGAAAAATATTTTGAATTATGTCTATACTTCGCTCAAACTGAAACCAGGAGAGGTTATGAAAAATAAAAAAACATTAAAATAAAAAATATTTTATTATCAATAACAACCCATTAACAAATGTGTACTATATTTGTCTAAAACAAAAAACAACAAATGATGAAACCGCAAATGATTTCATTTTTGAGTGCGGCAATAATTTTATTGAGCATCCAATCATCTAGCGCACAAGGCGTAGCCATCAACGCATCAGGCGCATCAGCTAACAGTTCTGCCATGCTGGATATAGCTTCGAGCACGCAAGGTATGCTCGTACCACGCATGGATTCTGCGCAACGCTCTATCATCAGTTCTCCAGCTACGGGCTTGCTGGTCTATCAGACAGACGGGGTAACCCCGGGCTTTTATTTTTATAACGGTAGCGCATGGACTTCCTTAAGCGGCGGTGGTGGCGGTGGCGCTACAGGCTCGGCAGGCGGCGATTTGACCGGTACTTATCCTAACCCCAATTTAAGTACAGGCGCAAGCACGGGTGGGCGAGTGGTAACAGCAGTCAATGCATCTTCATCAACCATAAACACAGGCAACCTTGGCTCTGGTACTGCTGATTCAACAAAATACCTGAGAGGTGACGGTAAATGGACATCGCAGGGTTTAGGGAACATAGGAGGGGGTATTTATTACACCCTGCTTTTACTCCAAACAACCACTCAATCCTATACCCCGCCGACAGCAGACCGTTTATTGGTATTTGATTTTGGTAACAATAGTTATTGGAGTACTAACTACCCTAACGTTACCGTTAATTTGGGTGCTGCAAGCAGTTATCCTGCGGGCACTATTATAAGATTAGAACAAGCGGGTGTCACAGGCTTTTCTATCAACTATACTGTAAATAGCTCCGGTTCCAATTTTTATTCAGGAAGCGCACTTGCAACCGGCTCTATAACTATATACGGTTCCGAGTTCTCATTAATCAGCGACGGTGTTTCAAACTGGTATACCTATTAATCGTAAACAAGGAAAAAATTATGAAAAGTCAAATCATTTCATTCACCAAGAAGAAATTTTAAAAAAGGAAAAATATTTACCATAAAAAAGAGCATGAAATATATAGTTGTAAACAATTTTTTCATACATTTATGCTAAATAAAAAAGGATAGAAAATACGTTGCCGGTGAATAACTGCAATGTCACAATTAAAAGAAGTTTTTTTACGGGTTAAAAAATATTCGCAACAAAAAACAAAACAAGATGAAAAAAATAATTCTACTGTCAATGGCTGTGATAGGTAACCTCAGCAATGCATTCGGCGGCGCAGGCTCTACGGTAAATATTGCAGCCGGTACTACTGTGGTAGCTTCAGGCGGAGTGCAATTAGTATTGCCTAGCGCTAATTTTGTAAACAATGGTCTCTACCTTGACACTACAAGCGCCGGCTCGTTCACCATATCAAACCTTCTTAATTTCAGCGGTACAGGGACTACTAATTTTTACGTTGTTAATGTAAATACCGGCAGTACTGTAACCTGCGGAGATTCGGTGAATATATACAGCACCCTGAATATGACCTCGGGCACACTTGCTGCAGGCGGTAAACTGACTTTGATGTCGACAGCATCTGGCACGGCACGCATACCCACCATAGCAGGAGGAAACATCACCGGCAATGTAAATTGCCAAAAATATATTGCAGTGCCAGGAACCGATACCAACAGGCGGGCATACCGCTTCTGGGCGCATCCGTTCAGTTCTTCCATACCACTGAGCCAGATTGAAAAAGACATAGATATCACCGGAAGCGGCGGCAGCATCAACGGATTTACTACCAGCACCACCAATAACCCTTCCTGCGAATGGTATAATCCGGTAACCGGAAATTCTACTCTGACTGCCGACCCGGGATGGACATGGTTTACCAGCACCAACGGCATAGGAGCCAATGCCTTCAAACCAAAAGAGGGTATTAACTTATTTATCAGGGGTAAAAAAGGTGAGGGTATAAGTGTATGCTCTTCCTGCTATACACCATCGCCGGTGACTATCACCATGACGGGTCCCGTAAACCAGGGGACCATCATTGATACTATGGCGGTAGGAATACATTCCGACTACAACCAACTTGGGAATCCCTATCCGTCCCCGGTTAATATCGGTGCGATTATTAATACTGCAAAAACAGCAAGCAATGTCAAGGGCGTCTCATTTTTTGTATGGAACCCATATATGGCAACTGCTGGCGCTTTCGAAGCGAAGGCCATCAACGCTACCCCTTATTATCTTGAAGCCTACTGCTCATTTCAGGTAAGAGCATTCGCAGGCGGTAAAACACTTACCTTCAGTGAAAGCAACAAATCGGCTACCAGTACGGAACAGTTGCTCAGAGGAGAAGACAACTATGTATCGCTGTTCATATATGACGCCAACTACAATATCTGGGATAAATATTACTTGTCGTTCAACAGTGAGGCCACGAATGCGGTCGACGACGACTATGATGCAGTCAAACCCGTCAATCCGGATTTGAATTTCTACAGCTTGTCAAGCGATAATGAGAAATTGACCGTAGACGCCCGTCCCTACAAAGAAGGGCAAATTATACCGTTAGGCATAACCACAGACTACAAGCAACAGTTTGTAATAAAAGTGGAAAATCTGCCAACATCGGCAAGCCAGCAACTTTACCTGCACGACAAATACCTGAGGCAATATGTTGCCTTACAACAGGGCACAGAATACCGCTTCAACATTACAGACGATGCCGCATCGCAGGGCAACAGCCGTTTTGAACTTGGCGTAGGCAACATACCTAACGAAGCGCTCGCCCAAAACGATGAACTGAAATTATCCCTGATACCCAACCCCGCAAAAGACGAAGTAACCTGCAATTATCAGTCAGCAACCGCCCAAAACACAAGTATCAGAATCACCGATGTATCGGGAGCAAGCGTTATGACAAAGGAATTGGGCATCAGTCAAAACGGGAATACTAAACTGACCTTAGGCAACCTCCCTCCAGGTGTGTATATGGTAGAACTCGTGAGCGGCGATAAGAAAGCAACACAGCGGTTGGTGAAAGAATAATAAGACTATATGATAATCCATAACTATAGGGTGGAAAATGTGTGCGTTAAAAAAACAGGCGCAACTAAAATATTTGCAAGTCAGAAAGACCTGCTCCAAATGGGGAACTAAAAATATTTAACCATCAATACATAGTTATGAAAAGGGGCTGTTTATTATTATTGTTGTGCTGTATAAATTATGTTGCATGGGGTGTTGGTTCGCTATATTATCCCAATTCAATAACTTCGGCGTCATTAACATCAGGCGCTGTTTGTGTGGGCGTTTCAAACACTATTAAAATAAATTATTCCACAGGAAAAACCGGGGGCACAGGAATTACAGGAATAATGGTTACTGTTACTGTTTACCAGGTTTCAGCTTCATGCAGTTCATGCACCGGGGGTACTGCCTTATCCGGCATTGCACCGGCAACATTTACATGTGCTGTCGCTTCCAGCGGTGGTGTTTCCATAGTCATCCCGGCGTCCGATATCACCACTGCCGGAACCAATTATTATTATGTGGAATTTAGCGGGTCTGAGCCTTCTGTTTATTCAAGTTCAGTTACATTAACCGTAAATCCTTTGCCTGCTGTGTCAGCCATAACAGGCACTACCGGATTATGCCCGGGCAATTCCGCCACACTCAGCGATACCGCCACAGGCGGCACATGGAGCAGCACCAAGCCTTCGGTAGCTACAGTCAACAGTGCTGGACTGGTAACAGCCGTTGCTATAGGCACAGATACTATAAAGTATTCCAAAACAAATGGCTGTGGCACTGCTGCTGCAAGCAAGGTAATGACTGTTAATGCTAATGCGTGGACAGGCGCAACA
>Ga0207047_1065_pt1 | contig 13988 bp, 2 predicted proteins | sample Alteio_BWMinCont_67_FD_153302 | JGI IMG/M metagenome (GOLD analysis project Ga0207047, IMG submission 153302) | Enriched cells from forest soil in Barre Woods Harvard Forest LTER site, Petersham, Massachusetts, United States -... | ecosystem: Environmental > Terrestrial > Soil > Temperate forest >...
CGTAACTTATGAATTTATGGATCACCCGATCATGTGATTTTGTGAATTTTGTTAGGCATATCTACTTTTTAGGGTTTTTTCTCCCAATAAATTGTTGATAATGATGAAGCTGTTACTTTTATTTTCTTCAATATTTAATTTTGTTTGCAGGATAACTTTTTCTTAATCCTTCACCAATCTATTCGAAAAATCGATCATTCATTATTTAAACCCTAGACTATCCATAAGGGATAGCTTATGGATTATACATTGGAGACGGTCCACTTTTGATTACATATTATACACATTTGATGACGAGTATGACGCGATCTTCGAACATCTAAACCATATTAAGATCATATTAGGTCATCATCATATCAAAATAGAAGTTATAAAAATCCCTAAAATTCTCAAAATTTCGTCCCATTTTTAAAAATCCTAGGAAAATCATAAAATTCTACACATTTTTTGTGTAGGAATATATAAAATATAGGGATCTATGGGGAAATAGCTGTATTTTGGAATTTTGAAAGTTGATTTTTTGATATGAATTTCGATTCTGGCTTTAGTTGAGCCTGTCTGAGGCTATGTTGTGTGTAGTGGAGGCGGTGTACAAGAAGACTGGTTTATCGATTTAGATTCGAGTATATTCATTGATTGCAAGGCCTCAACTATTGATAGAGTACCCATTCTAGAGGCCAAATACGGTCACACATAAATTCTAGATATTTCATAGACATATGATATTTCTCAAACAATATAGTTTATCCGAAAATTTAATATAGTAAATTTCTAAAATCATCATTTCAATAATTAACAAAATGGCAATTTTATGAATGAATTTGTGAGAACTAATGCGAATGATATAGTATCTCATCAAAGGTCAATAGTTAACTCCCGCTTGAAATTTTTTGTTGACTTGCCCAACGGTTGCTGTTTAATGTGGAAGTGTTAGGGAGGTTGAATTCAAGGGTATTATATGTTGGATAATAAACTAACTCCATATGATGTTTCGCCGGGTACAATCTGAATAAGATATCGCACATTAGCACCAAGTGTAAGACAACTCGCGCTCATAACAAATATGTAAAATATGGGGATATCTCGGGAAATAGAGATATTTTAGAATATCGAAAGTTGATATTTCATAATCATATCGCTTCACATTGTAGTTAAGCCCCTTTGATGTTATATTGTGTGCCATAGAGCTGATAATTAGTAATACTAGCCTATCGACTAAGATTAGAGTATATTTATTGCATATGCGGAATTTAAATTATATAATAAATTTTATGAGTGATTTCGTGAGAACTAGTACGAATGATATATTATCATCATTCAAGGTCAACGGCGTATGGCATAATCAAACGGTTGCTGTTAAATTAGAAAAAATTGTGTTAAGAGAGTTATATCAAATAATTATGAATCCGTCTGTTGATAAATATTTTGGAGACCATGAGTTTAGGGATATTCTGTGTTGGATAATAAATTAACTTTATATGATGCCCCGTGGCGTTCCAAGCTGGATAACATATCATGTATCAGCATCCGGGGTGACGAAAATAAAACGAACGGGCCTGAACAATCAACAAATATGTATCTATGGTCTCATCAAATGAAATCAATAAATTTAAATTTTAGATGCATTCTGTTCTGCAATCATTAAGACTTTTAATCCATTTCACATGCTAACTTATTATTTTATGAATCACCCGATCATGTGATTTTGTGAATTTTGATAGGCATATCTACTTTTTAGGGTTTTTTCTCCCAATAAATTGTTGATAATGATGAAGCAGTTTCTTTTTATTTTCTCTAATATTTAATTTTGTTTACATGATGACTTTTTTCTTAACCCTTCGCCAATCTATTCGAAAAATCGATCATTCATTATTTAAACTCTTAACTATCCATAAAGTCTACCTTATGGATGATACATTGGATACAGTCCACTTTTTATTACATATTATACACATTTGATGACGAGTATGATGCAATATTATAACATATAAACTATATTAAGATCATATTACGTCTTCATCATATCAAAATAGAAGTTATAAAAATCCATAAAATTCTCAAAATTTCGTCCCATTTTTAAAAATCCTAGGAAAATCATAATATTCTACACATTTTTTGTGTAGGAATATATAAAATATAGGGATCTATCAGGAAATAGCGATATTTTGGAATTTTGAAAGTTGATTTTTTGATATGAATTTCGATTCTGGCTTTAGTTGAGCCTGTCTGAGGCTATGTTGTATGAAGTGGAGGTGGTGTATAAGAAGACTGGTTTATCGATTTCGATTAGCGGATATTCATTGATTGCAAGGCCTCAACTATTGCTATAGTAGCCATTCCGGAGGCCAAATCCGTTCGCGAATAAATTCTAGCTATTTGATCGACATATGATTTTTATAAAATAGTATAGTTTATTCTAAAATATGAATTCTATAGGGAAAATTTAATATCTAGATCCTTCACTCCAATCATTAATGAAATATCGATTTTATGAATAAATTTGTGAGAACGAGTATCTCATCAAAGTCTTAACTCCCGATTGTAATCATTTGTTGACTCGCCCAACCGCAGCTGTTTAATGTGGAGCATTAAGGAGATTATATCAAATTATTATGTATGTGTCTGTTAATAAATATTTCCAATGGTTTGAATTCAGGGATATTTTATGTTGGATAATAAACTAACTATCTATGATGCTCTGCTGGGTTCAATCTGAATAAGATATCATGCATTAGCACCAAATATAAGACAACTTTCGCCCATAACAAATATTGGGATCTATCGGGAAATAGGGATATTTTAGAATATTGAAAGGTGATATTTTCACAATCATATCGCTCAGCCTGTAGTTGAACCCTTTTGATGATATGGTGGTGTGCACTGGAAGCGATAAATGGTAAGACTACCTTATCGACTTAGATTTGAGTATATTCATCGCTTATAAGACCTCAACGATTGATAAAGTATGCATTCTAGAGAACGAATTAATTCCTTGTCCAACCATTAACGAGATATATAAAGACGATTCTCTGGTACGGTGCAAAATAAGCAAATGGGCCTGAACAACTAACAAATATAAATCTATGGTCTCCCCCAACGAAATCAATAAATTTAAATTTTAGATGCATTCTGATCTATAATCATTAAGACATTTAATCCATTTCGCATCCTAACTTATCATTTTAATGGATCACCCGATCATGTGATTTTGCGAATTTTATTATGCGTATCTACTTTTTAGGGTTTTTTCTCCCAAAAAATTGTTGCTTGTGAGGACTCAGGCGCATTTATTTTGTCCCATATTTAATTTTGTTTGCAGGATAACTTTTTCTTAATCCTTCACCAATCTATTCGAAAAATCGATCATTCATTATTTAAACCATGGACCATCCATAAGGGCTACCTTATGGATTATACATTGGAGACAGTACACTTTTTATTACATATTATACACATTTTATGACGAGTATGACGCGATCTTCTAACATCTAAACTATATTAAGATCATATTACGTCATCATCATATCAAAAGATAAGTTATAAAAATCTATAAAATTCTCAAAATTTCGTCCCATTTTTAGAAATCCTAGGAAAATCATAATATTCTACACATTTTTTGTGTAGGAATATATAAAATATAGGGTTCTATCAGGAAATAGCTAGATTTTGGAATTTTGAAAGTTGATTTTTTGATATTAATTTCGATTCTGGCTTTAGTTGAGCCTGTCTGAGGCTATGTTGTGTGTGGTGGAGGCGGCGTATAAGAAGATCGGTTTATCGATTTATATTTGAGTATATTCATTGATTGCATGGCCTCAACTATTGCTAAAGTACACATTCTAGAGGCCAAATCAGGTAATACATAAATTCTAGATATTTCATAGACATATGATTTTTCTCAAACAGTATAGTTTATTCTAAAATTTGAATTCTATAGTAAATTTCTAAATTTTTTGTTCTTACCATTATGAGTTATTGGTGAGAACTAGAGCGAATGAGATATTATTATCAAAGGTCAACGGTGTATGGCAATGATCAATGGTTGAGTCATAATTGTAATGGTTTATTGATCGGCGTGAATAGCACCAGTTTAATGTGGAATATATATAGTTAAGGCCCATAAATCAAATTGTTTGAAGGGACCGTTCAGGGATATTATATGTTGAATAATAAACTGCCTCTATATGATGTTTCGCCGCTTTCGAGCTGGATAATATGTAACGCATTAATATCATGATGTGAGACAGCTCGGGCACGGCGGAATATCTTGATAGCGTGCTACAAATATGAAATCAATAAATTTAAATTTTAGATCCATTCTGTTCTGTAATCATTAATACTTTTTATCCATTTCACATCTAATTTATTATTTTTATGAATCACCCGATCATGTGATTTTGTGAATTTTGGTAAACATGCTCACTTTTTAGGGTAAATTCTCCCCAAAATATCTTTCTTATAGAGAAGCAGACATTCTTTTTTTATACACAAACAGTGATAGCTTGCATAGGTTCTTTTTCTATTATCCTTCGCCAATCTATTCGAAAAATTGATCGTCTATTTTTTAAACCTTAGGCCATCGATAAGGCCAACAAAATATATCATATATTGGAGATAGTTCACTTTTTACTACATATTATATACATTTTATGACGAGTATAACGCGATCTTCTAACATCTAACCTATATTAAGATCATATTACGTCATCATCATATCGAAATGTAAGTTATAAAAGTCCATAAAAATCTCAAAATTTCGTCCCATTTTTAAAAATCCTAGGAAAATCATATATTCCTACACATTTTTTGTGTAGGAATATATAAAATATAGGGATCTATCGGGAAATAGATAGATTTTAGAATTTTGTGAGTTGATTTTTAAATATAGATTTCGTTTCAGGTTGTAGTTGAGCCCGTTTGAGGCTATATTGCGTGCAGTTGAGCCGGTGAATAAGAAGATAGGTTTATTGACACCGAACAGAGCACACCCACCGATTGGAACGCCTTAACAATTGATGAAAAGCGGATTCAAGAGAGTGAATCGGTTGATATCGTATAGTTCATTCTCCCATAACCATAAACTGAATAGAATTTTCGAAAGACTCAAGACCAACTGTTTAGTTAAGCTCGAACTATCAAAAGAATATTGAAAGTTGATATTTTCATAATTATATCGCTTCACGCTGTAGGTGAGCGTCAATGGAGGCGGTGAATAATAAGACTGGCTTATCGGCTTAGATTAACGTATAGTTATTGATTATTAGGCCTGAATTATTGATAAAGTACGCATTCTAGAGCAGAATCGGTTCACATATAAATTATAGATATTTCATTGACATATGATTTTTATAGGAAAAATTTAAATATAGTAAATTTTCAAATTCTTTGCCCCAACCATTAACCGAATATGAATTTTATGATTTCTTTACCGCTGCAACCTTGGGGAATGATATATTATCATCAACGGCGCATCCGATGATGATAATCACCTATTAACTTACCCAGATGGCTGTTGTTTAATGCCAAAATACGGAGTTAAGGGCGTTAAATCAAATTATCATGAAGGTTGCTCTTGCTAAGTATATAGTGTATGATATTTCGTAGCGGTCGGGTTCAGGGATATTATCTGTTGGATAATAAACTAACAATATATGATATTCAGCCGCCTTCAAACAGGATATCATATCGCGCACGACAGAATAATAGACATCTGCAGAACATGTCCAGGGTGACGAAAATTAAACGAACGGGCTTGAACAACCAACAAATATGAATCTAAAGTCTCCTAGAATGAAATCAATAAATTTAAATTTTAGAGCCTTTTTGTTCTGCGATCATCAAGCCTTTAATCCATTTTGCATGTTAACTCATCATACAGATGAATCACCCGATCATGTGATCTTATGAATTTATGATGCATACACCTTTTTTTAGGTTTTTTCCCCCATATTTTGGGAGAAAATAGGAGGCTTATGCGGGTTTTAAGTCCCATAGACGAATAGCTTTGCAGTGATACTTTCGGCAATCTGTCACGAATCTATTCGGAAAATTGATCATTTATTTTTTAAACCTTCCGCGATCCATAAAGGAAGACCTAATAGATCATATATCGGAGAGAGTCTTTTATTTTTCATATATTCGATACATTTTATGACGAGTATGACGCGATCCTCTAACATCTAAACTATATCAAGATCATATTACGTCATCATTATATCAAAAGATGAGTTATAAAAATCCCCCAAAATTTCAAAATTTCATCTCAATTTTAAAAATCCTAGGAAAATCATAATATTCTACACATTTTTTGTGTAGGAATATGTAAAATATAGGGATCTATCGGGGAATCAGTATATTTTATAATTTTGAAAGTAGAATTTTTGATATTAATTACATTTAAAGCTGTAGTTGAGCCTGTTTGAGGCTATGTAGTAGGCTGTGGGGGGGGCGAAGAGCGATACTCGTTTATCGATTTAGATTAGAGTATATTCATTGATTGCAAGGCCTCAACTATTGATATAGTACCCATTCTAGAGGCCAAATTCGTTCGCACATAAATTCTAGATATTTGAGATACATATGATTTTTATAAAACGCTATAGTCCATTCTAAAATATGAATTCTATGGAAAAAATTTAATATAGTAAATATCGATTTAAGGGTATATTTTATAATATCGCAAGTTGATATTTTCACAATCATATCGCTTTGGGCTGTAGTTGAGCCCTTTTGATGCTATATGGTGCGCACTGGTGGCGATAAATGGTAAAACTAGCTTATCGACGTAGATTTGAGTATATTCATTGCTTATAAGACCTCAACGATTGATAAAGTATGCATTCTTGAGAACGAATCAATCGACAGATAAATTATAGACATTTGATTTTTACGAAAAATATAGTATCATTATTAAAGGTCTACGGCGTATGGTAATGGTCAAACGGCTGGTGTTTGATGCAGAAATATCGTGATAAAGGCGTTATATCAAATTATTATGAATCCTTTGTTGGCAAATATTTTTGGGAGCTGGAGTTGATATTATGTGTTAGATGATAAACTAACTCTATATGATGTTCGTTCGGGTTCAAGGTGTATAACATATCGCGCATTAATGGGCCTGAACAACTAACAAATATAAATCTATGGTCTCCCCAATGAAATCAATAAATTTAAATTTTAGATGCATCCTGATCTATAATCATTGAGACGTTTAATCCATTTCGCATCCTAACTTATCATTTTAATGGATCACCCGATCATGTGATTTTGCGAATTTTATTATGCATATCTACTTTTTAGGGTTTTTTCTCCCCAAAAATTGTTGCTAGTGAGGACTCATGCGCGTTTATTTTTTCGCATATTTAATTTTGTTTGCAGGATAACTTTTTCTTAATCCTTCGCCAATCTATTCGAAAAATCGATCATTCATTATTTAAACCCTTGACTATCCATAAGGTCTACCTTATGGATTATACATTGGAGACAGTCCACTTTTTATTGCATATTATACACATTTGATGACGAGTATGACGCGATCTTCGAACATCTAAACTATATTAAGATCATATTAGGTCATCATCATATCAAAATAGAAGTTATAAAAATCTATAAAATTCTCAAAATTTCGTCCCATTTTTAGAAATCCTAGGAAAATCATAATATTCTACACATTTTTTGTGTAGGAATTTATAAAATATAGGGATCTATCAGGAAATCGCTAGATTTTGGAATTTTGAAAGTTGATTTTTTGATATGAATTTCGATTCTGGCTTTAGTTGAGCCTGTCTGAGGCTATGTTGTGTGTAGTGGAGACGGTGTATAAGAAGATTGGTTTATCGATTTAGATTAGCGTATATTCATTGATTGCAAGGCCTCAACTATCGATAGAGTACCCATTCTAGAGGCCAAATACGGTCACATATAAATTCTAGATATTTGATCGACATATGATTTTTATAAAATAGTATAGTTTATTCTAAAATTTGAATTCTATAGTAAATTTCGAAATTCTTTGTTCTTACCATTATGAGTTATTGGTGAGAACATATGATGTTTCGCCCCATTCGAGCTGGATAACATGGAACGCATTAACATCATGATGTGAGACAGCTCGGGCGCGACGAAAATGAAACAAATGGGCCTGAACAACTAATAAATATGAATCTTACGTCTCCAATAATGTAATCAATAAATTTAAATTTTAGATCCATTCTCTTCTTAATCATTAAAACGTTTAAACCATTTCACATCTAATTTATTATTTTTATGAATCACCCGATCATGTGATTTTGTGAATTTTGGTAAGCATGATCGCTTTTTAGGGTGAATTCTCCCCAAAATATCTTTCTAATAGCGAAGCAGACATTCGTATTTCCTACACAAACAGTGATAGCTTGCATAGGTTCTATTTCTATTATCCTTCGCCAATCTATTCAAAAAATTGATCATTTATTTTTTAAACCTTAGACCATCGATAAGGCCGACAAAATATATCATATATTGGAGATAGTTCACTTTTTACTACATATTATATACATTTTATGACGAGTATAACGCGATCTTCTAACATCTAAACTATATTAAGATCATATTACGTCATCATCATATCAAAATATGAGTTATAAAAATCCATAAAATCTCAAAATTTCGTCCCATTTTTAAAAACCCTAGGAAAATCATATATTCTTACACATTTTTTGTGTAGGAATATATAAAATATAGGGATCTAGCGGGAAATAGATAGATTTTAGAATTTTGTGAGTTGATTTTTAATATAGATTTCGTTTCAGGTTGTAGTTGAGCCCGGTTGATGCTATATTCCGTGCAGTTGAGCCGGTGAATAAGAAGATAGGTTTATTGACATCGAACAGAGTATATTCATTGATTGCAACCCCTTAACAATTGATGAAGAGCAGATTCAAGAGAGTGAATCGGTTGATATCGTATAGTTCATTCTCCCATAACCATTAACTGAATATGAATTTTCGAAAGACTCAAGACCAACTGTTTAGTTAAGCTAGAACTTTCAAAAGAATATTGATAGTTGATATTTTCATAATTATATCGCTTCACGTTGTAGGTGAGCCTGTTTGACGCAATATGGCGTGCAATGGAGACGGTGAATAATAAGACTGGTTTATCGGCTTAGATTAGCGTATAGTTATTGATTGATAGGCCTCAGTGATTGATAAAGTAGGCATTCTAGAGCAGAATCGGTTCACATATAAATTTTAGATATTGACATATGCTTTTATAGAAAAAATTTAAATACTATAGTAAATTTTCAAATTCTTTGTCCGAACCATTAACCGAATATTAATTTTATGACTAATTTACCGTACAGCTTGTTCCAACCTTGGGGAATGATATATTATCATCATCGGCGCATCCCATGATGATTATCATCTATTAACTTACTCAGATGGCTATTGTTTAATGCGAAAATGCAGAGTTAAGGGCCTTAAATCAAATTATCATGATATTTCGTAGCGGTCGGGTTCAGGGATATTATCTGTTGGATAATAAACTAACAATATATGATATTCAGCCGCGTTCAAACAGGATATCATATCGCGCACGACAGAATAATATACATCTGCAGAACATGTCCAGGGTGACGAAAATTAAACGAACGGGCCTGAACAATCAACAAATATGAATCTAAAGTATCCTAGAATGAAATCAATAAATTTAAATTTTAGAGCCTTTTTGTTCTGTGATCATTAAGACTTTCAATCCATTATGCATGTTAACTCATCATTCAAATGAATCACCCGATCATGTGATCTTATGAATGTATGATGCATACCCACTTTTTTAGGTTTTTTCTCCCACCAAAATTGTTTGAAGTAGGAAGCAGCGGTCGAGTTAATTATCCCATATACGAATTGCTTTGCACCGATACTTTCGCCAATCCTTCACCAATCTATTCGAAAAATCGATCATTCATTATTTAAACCCTTGACTATCCATAAGGGCTCTCTTAAGGATTATACATTGGAGACAGTTAACTTTTTATTATATATTATACACATTTGATGACGAGTATGACGCGATCTTCAAACACCTAAACTATATAAAGATCATATTACGTCATCATCATATCAAAATAGAAGTTATAAAAATCCATAAAATTCTCAAAATTTCGTCCCATTTTTAGAAATCCTAGGAAAATCATAATATTCTACACATTTTTTGTGTAGGAATATATAAAATATAGGGATCTATCAGGAAATAGATAGATTTTAGAATTTTTGAAAGTTGATTTTTTAATATAGATTTCGTTTTAGGCTTTACTTGAGCCTATCCGAGGCTATGTTGTGTGCTGTGGAGGCGGTGTACAAGAAGACTGGTTTATCGATTTAGATTTGAGTATATCCATTGATTGCAAGGCCTTAACTATTGATAAAGTACCCATTCTAGAGGTCAAATCTGTTAACACAGAAATTCTAGATATTTCATATACATATGATTTTTTCTCAAAGAATATAGTTTATCCTAAAATTTGAATTCTATAGTAAATTTCTAAATTCTTTGTCCTAACCATTATGAGTTATTTGGTGAGAACTCGGTGGAATGATATATTATCATCATCAAAGGTCAACGGCCGATGGCAATGATCAATAGTTGAGTCATAATTGTAATGGTTTATTGATTGCCGCGAATCGCACTGTTTAATGCGAAATATATAGAGTTCAGGACTTGCGTTTAGGGATATTATGTGTTGGATAATAAACTATGTCTATATGATGTTTCGCCGCGCTTCTAGCTGGATAACACTAAACGCATTGACATCATAATGTGAGACAGCTCGAAGCACGGCTAAATATCTTAATAGCGCATCTGGAAAATGAAATCACTAAATCTGAATTTTAGATCCATTCTGTTCTTAAACCATATAGACTTTTAATTCATTTCACACGCTAACTTATCATTTTAATGGATCACCCGATCATGTGATTTTGTGAATATTGATAAGAATATCTACTTTTTAGGGTTTTTTCTCCCCAAAAAATTTTCATAGTAGCGAAGTATATATTCGGTTCGATCACTTATTTGTCCATAGCTTCGCATCATTATTTTTTTTCGAATTGTTCACGAATCTATTCGAAAAATCGATCATTCATTTTTTAAACCTTCAGTGATCCACAAGGGGGTAGTAACAGATCATATATCGGAGAGAGTCTATTATTTACTACATATTAGATACGTTTTATGACGAGTATGACGCGATCATCTAACATCTAAACTATATTAAGATCATATTACATCATCATCATATCAAAAGATGAGTTATAAAAATCCCCCAAAATGTCAAAATTTCATCTCATTTTTAAAAATCCTAGGAAAATCATAATATTCTACACATTTTTTGTGTAGGAATATGTAAAATATAAGGATCTATCGGGGAATCAGTATATTTTAGAATTTTGAAAGTAGATTTTTTGATATTAATTTCCGTTAAGGCTGTAGTTGAGCCTGTTTGAGGCTATATAGTGGGCCGTGGAGGAGCGAATAACAATACTGGTTTATCGATTTAGATTCGTGTATATTCAGTGATTGCAAGGCCTCAACTTGTGCTAAAGTACTCATTCTAGAGGCCAAATCCGTTCGCACATAAATTCGATAGACATAAGATTTTTATAAAACGGTACAGTTCATTCGAAAGTATGAATTTTATCGGGAAAATTTAATATAGTAAATATCGATTTTCGGAATAAATTTGTGAGAACTACTATCTCATCAAAGGTTGATAGTTAACTTCCGATTGTAAGCGTTTGTTGTGGAAATGTTAAAGGGGTTAATAAATATTTCCGATGGCTTAAATTCAGGGATATTATATGTTGTACAATAAATTAATTCTATATTATGCTCTGTTGGGTTCAATCAGAATAAGATATCATGCTAAAGTCGCGCCGTGGGTGCTATGTGTATCGATAATAACACATAGTGGGTACGGCGTGAATCATCTGTTTGTTATAACGCCGCTATCGATGTGTGCTTTCAGAAAAATATGCTTTCCCACATCGATAACGGCGCGACTTTTTTAATATTTGATCGCAAGTGAATTACACAATCGAAATGATATTATAGACGGATTTTGCAGTTCCTTATCTAAAGTCGCGCCGTGGGTGCTATGTGAATCGACAATAACACATAGTGGATGCGGCGTGAATAATCTGTTTGTTGGAACGCCGCTATCGATGTGTGCTTTCAGAAAAATATGCTTTCCCACATCGATAACGGCGCGACTTTTTTAATATTTGATCGCAATCGAATTACACAATCGAAATGATATTATGGGCGGATTTTGCAGTTCACTATTTAAAGTCGCGCCGTGAGTGCTATGTGAATCGACAATAACACATAGTTGATGCGGCGTGAATCATCTGTTTGTTGGAACGCCGCTATCGATGTGTGCTTTCACAAAAATATGCTCTGCCACATCGATCACGGCGCGACTTTTCAAATATTTGATCACAAGCGAATTGCACAATCGAAATGATGTTGTGGACGGATTTTGCAGTTCACTATCTAAAGTCGCGCCGTGAGTGCTATGTGAATCGACAATAACACATAGTGGGTGCGGCGTGAATCATCTGTTTGTAGGAACGCCGCTATCGATGTGTGCTTTCACAAAAATATGCTCTCCCACATCGATCACGGCGCGACTTTTCAAATATTTGATCACAATGGGAATAATATTATGTGCAGATTTTGCAGTTCCCTATCTAAAATCGCGCCGTGGGTGCTATGTGAATCGACAATAACACATAGTGGATGCGGCGTGAAGCATCTGTTTGTTGGAACGCCGCAATCAATGTGTGCTTTCACAAAAATATGCTTTCCCACATCGATCACGGCGCGACTTTTTTAATATTTGATCACAATAGGAATAATATTATGTGCAGATTTTGCAGTTCCCTATCTAAAGTCGCGCCGTGAGTGCTATGTGAATCGACAATAACACATGGTGGGTGCGGCGAGAATCATCTGTTTGTTGGAACGCCGCTATCGATGTGTGCTTTCACAAAAATATGCTTTCCCACATCGATCACGGCGCGACTTTTCAAATATTTAATCACAATGGGAATAATATTATGTGCAGATTTTGCAGTTCCCTATCTAAAGTCGCGCCGTGGGTGCTATGTGTATCGATAATAACACATAGTGGGTACGGCGTGAATCATCTGTTTGTTGGAACGCCGCTATCGATGTGTGCTTTCACAAAAATATGCTTTCCCACATCGATCACGGCGCGACTTTTTTAATATTTGATCACAAGTGAATTACACAATCGAAATGATATTATAGACGGATTTTGCAGTTCCCTATCTAAAGTCGCGCCGTGAGTGCTATGTGAATCGATAATTACACATAGTGGGTACGGCGTGAATTATCTGTTTGTTGGAACGCCGCTATCGATGTGTGCTTTCACAAAAATATGCTCTGCCACATCGATCACGGCGCAACTTTTCAAATATTTGATCACAATGGGAATAATATTATGTGCAGATTTTGCAGTTCCCTATCTAAAGTCGCGCCGTGGGTGCTATGTGAATCGACAATAACACATAGTGGATGCGGCGTGAAGCATCTGTTTGTTGGAACGCCGCTATCGATGTGTGCTTTCACAAAAATATGCTCTCCCACATCGATCACGGCGCGACTTTTTTTATATTTGATCACAATCGAATTACACAATCGAAATGATATTATGGGCGGATTTTGCAGTTCACTATTTAAAGTCGCGCCGTGAGTGCTATGTGAATCGACAATAACACATAGTTGATGCGGCGTGAATCATCTGTTTGTTGGAACGCCGCTATCGATGTGTGCTTTCACAAAAATATGCTCTGCCACATCGATCACGGCGCGACTTTTCAAATATTTGATCACAAGCGAATTGCACAATCGAAATGATGTTGTGGACGGATTTTGCAGTTCACTATCTAAAGTCGCGCCGTGAGTGCTATGTGAATCGACAA
>Ga0207047_1155_pt2 | contig 13867 bp, 16 predicted proteins | sample Alteio_BWMinCont_67_FD_153302 | JGI IMG/M metagenome (GOLD analysis project Ga0207047, IMG submission 153302) | Enriched cells from forest soil in Barre Woods Harvard Forest LTER site, Petersham, Massachusetts, United States -... | ecosystem: Environmental > Terrestrial > Soil > Temperate forest >...
AAATCAAACGGAGGCAGTCAGACTTTTGTTACAATTAGGAGTTCAAATATAATCTCTCAGAAAACGGAAACATCTCATTAACTACTATTTCCGAATCATAATTGTATCTCCTGAATGTCACAACCTTCTGTCAATTGATGGATGTCTGCCGCCTAATCTAAATCAAACGGAGGCAGTCAGACTTATGATACAATTAGGAGTTCAAATATAATCCCTCAGAAAACGGAAACATCTCATTAACTACTATTTCCGAATCATAATTGTATCTCCTGAATGTCACAACCTTCTGTCAATTGATGGATGTCTGCCGCCTAATCTAAATCAAACGGAGGCAGTCAGACTTATGATACAATTAGGAGTTCAAATATAATCCCTCACAAAACGGAAACATCTCATTAACTACTATTTCCGAAACAATTATTGTATCTCCTGAATGTCACAACCTTGTGTCAATTGATGGATGTCTGCCGCCTAATCTAAATCAAACGGAGGCAGTCAGACTTTTGTTACAATTAGGAGTTCAAATATAATCTCTCAGAAAACGGAAACATCTCATTAACTACTATTTCCGAATCATAATTGTATCTCCTGAATGTCACAACCTTGTGTCAATTGATGAATGTCTGCCGCCCAATCCAAATCAAACGGAGGCAGTCAGACTTTTGTTACAATTAGAAGTTCAAATATAATCTCTCACAAAACAGAAACACCTCATTAACTACTATTTCCTAATCATAATTGTATCTCCTGAATGTCACAACCTTGTTTCAATCAATAGATGTCTACCGCCTAATCCAAATCAAATGGATGCAGTCAGACTTTTGTTACAACCTGGGAATTCAAATATAATCTCTCACAAAACAGAAACACCTCATTAACTACTCTTTCCGAATCATAATTGTATCTCCTGAATGTCACAACCTTGTTTCAATCAATAGATGTCTACTAATCCAAATCAAATGGATGCAGTCAGACTTTTGTTACAACCTGGGAATTCAAATATAATCTCTCTCAAAACAGAAACACCTCATTAACTACTCTTTCCGAATCATAATTGTATCTCCTGAATGTCACAACCTTGTTTCAATCAATAGATGTCTACTAATCCAAATCAAATGGATGCAGTCAGACTTTTGTTACAACCTGGGAATTCAAATATAATCTCTCTCAAAACAGAAACACCTCATTAACTACTCTTTCCGAATCATAATTGTATCTCCTGAATGTCACAACCTTGTGTCAATTAATGAATATCTGCCACGCAATCCAAATCGAATGGATGCAGTCAGACTTTTGTTATAATTAGGAGATCACATATAATGTCTCATAAAGCAAAAACATCTCATTCAATACCATTTCCGAAACAATTATTCTATTACCAGAATGTCATGACCCTAAGTTTTTTCAAAGTAGTAACATAATCAGTATCATATTATGTAGAAAAAAAAGGTATCCGCCTTCATGAAACAAATTATTTTTTATTAACTGTTTGGAATAGATGTTCGGAGGGGGCGCATAACATAAATATAATACGATAAATTATCCCCGCCACAAGAAATCCATTAATAAAATGCTCAACTCTGGATATGGGTCAGTAATCCCAAAATCCGCATTTCTATTTTGAAAATTAAATGTTTCTTTTTATCGATTTGTATCCATGTAGGATCTGCCTCGATGCCCGGACCTCCGCAAATGCTCAAACTATGTTCTATTAATGGCCAAACGTTGAGATTTTCCTTATTTCGCAATCTCTAAAATTAAATGTTTCACCTTATCATTTTGTATCCCTTGGGATCTGCCGCGATGCCCAATGGCACCGCGATTTGGTTTCAGAAGCAGTAATACCTGAATAGAATGCACGAAATGGGAATCTGATTTGATATTTGGGATGTATATAATCTTTTTTGTATTCATTTAAATGTAATCACTTAACCTAATTGTTTGTGCATCTTTATATAATTTATAACTTTGAAAATTGTATTATTGCAGAATAAATGCGCTGCATATCGATATAAATATAAAATGCTGCACTATCCTAAACCAAATCGCGCAGCCATTGGCGGCGTTGATAATCTGTTTTTACAGAAACAAGAAGCGCTCACCGCCTGATAAAATATATTTCCACAAAAAGATCACCAATAAAACAACATATGGATAAGCCGCTTTAATATACTCTTATAAAAAGTCGCGCCGTGTCCGCTCTGTGTCCCTTGGAAATTGTGCTTTTACAGAGTGTATGCGGCGTAACATCATATATTGATAGACATCCAAGTGTTATTAGGCGACGTTCACAATCTGTTTTGACAGAAACAAGATGCGCCCACCGCCTGATAAAATATATTTCCACAAAATGATCACCAATAAAACAACACAGATCAGCCGCTCTAATATACTCTTATAAAAAGTCGCGCCGTGTCCGCTCTGTGTCCCTTTGAAATTGTGTTTTTACAGAGTGTATGCGGCGTAACATCATATATTGATAGACGCCTAATGTTATTCCGCGGCGTTCACAATCAGTTTTGACAGAAACAAGATGCGCCCACCGCCCGCTAAAATATATTTCCACAAAATGATCACCAATAAAACAACAAAGATCAGCCGCTTTAATATACTCTTATAAAAAGTCGCGCCGTGTCCGCTCTGTGTCCCTTTGAAATTGTGCTTTTACAGAGTGTATGCGGCGTTACATCATATATTGATAGACGCCTAATGTTATTCCGCAGGGGTTCACAATCAGTTTTGACAGAAACAAGATGCGCCCACCGCCCGATAAAATATATTTCCACAAAATGATCACCAATAAAACAACAAAGATCAGCCGCTTTAATATACTCTTATAAAAAGTCGCGCCGTGTCCGCTCTGTGTCCCTTTGAAATTGTGCTTTTACAGAGTGTATGCGGCGTTACATCATATATTGATAGACGCCTAATGTTATTCCGCAGGGGTTCACAATCAGTTTTGACAGAAACAAGATGCGCCCACCGCCCGATAAAATATATTTCCACAAAATGATCACCAATAAAACAACAAAGATCAGCCGCTTTAATATACTCTTATAAAAAGTCGCGCCGTGTCCGCTCTGTGTCCCTTGGAAATTGTGCTTTTACAGAGTGTATGCGGCGTAACATCATATATTGATAGACATCCAAGTGTTATTAGGCGGCGTTCACAATATGTTTTGACAGAAACAAGATGCGCCCACTGCTCACCCCATTTGGTTAATGATTTCTATTCATTTAAATGTAATCACACAATCTAATTTCTAACTTTGAAAAATGTATTATTGGAGAATAAATGCACGGTATAACGATATAAATATAAAATGCTGCAGTATCCCAAACTAAATCCACAGCCATTGCGCGATGCTCCTAATCTCTCCCAAATGCCCAAACTATGTTCTTTTAATGCCCCTACGTTGAGATTTCGAGTACTTCGCAATATCTAAAATTGTATCCCTGTGGGATCTGCCGCGATGCCCCTAATCTCCCCAAATGCCCAAACTATGTTCTGATAATGTCCAAACGTTGAGATTTCGCGTACTTCGCAATATCTAAAATTAAATGTTTCTCCTTATCGATTTGTATCCCTGCGGGATCTGCCGCGATGCCCCTAATCTCCCCAAATGCTCAAATTATGTTCTGTTAATGCCCATACGATGACACTTTCCCTATTTCTCTTCACCTTTATATATCCCGCAGGATCTGCAGCAAATCGCAGCGAAAAAATACATCAACACTATATAAAAATTGATTACATACCATATAAATAAGGACAATCCAAAAGATGTCAAATCAACAAATTAAATGTGTATGTAAACGACAGGCAAGTTTTCATTGTATAGATAAAAAGTGTGTATCAAACATTATTCTCACGAATTAAGTGACGGAACAGAAATCGATTATAATAATATATGTCTAGAGTGCATAGAATTTCTCAAAACTTATGACTCAGATGATTCTGATTATGACTAAACATCGCATTTCAACACGCCTTCTATATAGTCAATTTCCTTTCCAGTAGAATAGTTAAGCTCATCCCAACGAGTGATCGATATATCACGCGCAACAACCTTTTCCTTTTTTGGAAGATTTTCCATGAATAGATGTTGAGCACCTAAATGATGAATAATCAACGATCTCAACGAATTTTGACGTCGTTCAGCCTTAGGAGGTAAGATATTTTGAATCTTAAAAGGTATTTTAAATTTGAGTTCAATCTGAGTTCTCTTATCCTTCCTCACTATATTCGCCTCACATGATGGTGCTGGAAGTCTATCTTTATTCCGTTGTTCTTGCAAAGCCGCCTGTGATGATATTTTCCTCTCATAAAACACTCGATGCCTCATCACCGGAATAGCACATCTCACTCGACTCAAGGATCTCAACATAGCCAATATTAGATATCCAAATTATTTTATTCCCAACAAGCATACTATATATTTATCAACTTTTTATACCGATGTTCGTCTAAACAAACGAATACTTATCACAATATAGTAATATCAATGAACCCTTTAATATTGTTTAAAAAACATGAAATACCCGAGTGTGAAACCCTACTATCGATAACAAGATATTTATGGTATAAAAATATTGATGTTAGACCAAAAAATGTTATAGAAAGAAATTTTCCACAAAAAATTAAAATATTGCCCACAATTGTACTTCCCAATAAAGAAATTATTGAAGGCCTCGACAATATTGTAAATTTTTATGAACAATTATTCGAAATAGACAATCTTGAAAACAATGCATTACTATTTATAAAAAATAATCCAAACTTCAGAATCAGTGACATGTCAACCCATAAAAAGATGAATTTTAATCTTTTTGAATGATCGTAAATCAACATGATAATATCAAAATTCCATTCGATGAGTCGCTACGATTCCTATTTAAAATATAAAGCCAAATATGACGATCTTCGTGAGAAAGAAAAGAAACCATCAGAATGTGAATTAACAAATATAATAAAGCGAACTGATTATAAAAAAGACGATGATCGAAGAGAAAATGACAATAAATCTGATAGTAAGTGGTTGATTATTCCTTATATTCTAGGTCGGACAGCTCTAGCTATGTTAGCGGTATTGTGTCAGGGCGGTTAATCTCCCTTAATAAAATTGAAATGATATTTCAATTGGAAGATTCATTGTTTTGGGTATGAAACACAGATCTATTGTTGAGTGGATGAGTGCAGATTGGTCCGAGGAGAAATTCGTGGAAGTTGCGGAGAGGTGGAAGAAATGGTTCTTTTGGGATCCGGTAACGGAAGAGCTAGTAATCAAGTCTGCATGGCACTCTCGCCATGATAAGATTGTTTCCTATTTTGATCCGGTGACTGAGTCGATTGTTCACAGGCTGATGATGTATCCTTTTGCCGTGGATGACCCTGAGTGTGTTGCCTACAAACAATATCTCGAGCAGAAAATGTTGATCCTTTTTGAAAAGCGTTGGAACAGTTTCAAACTACGCGAAGAGGTACGCAGTGAAAAAGATCTAGTTGGTTCGGAGGCAACCCAATTGGAAGAAAAATGGGAACAGGCGCATATCGTATGGTATGACGGCAAGAGCAACGCAATTTGTGACAACCCCAGACGATATCAGCAACACCAACGCGCTCATTCGCTCGAACTCACGATTCTTCGCGCGATTTTGCGTACCAGAGTTGAATCAATTAAATCCCTCCACTCTACCGCCACTCTTAAGTTGTTGGAAGATCTCGACTCACTCCAAAAAAAGTGGGCTTCATTCCTCGATAGCGAAACCCCCGTCCCACCAATCATTCAATCCCTCCGCGACTACCGCCAACATAAAACCAAAGATTAAAAAATTTTATAAATTAAAAAGCAAAGTAAAATAGCCATGAAATAATATAATCCCATATTTCCCCGCCCTGCCAGCTTATCATGAATTAGCCAATATATTGGTTTTGCCAACACACATTGTTTTCCTAAACCGTCCTCCAGATCTATAGGATTTCTAACCAATCTACGAATTTCTCCCTGATTCTCTCGCAAAATTGTCCCAAGCATCTTCAGTTGATCAACTAATTCAACTAAACTAAAAATTTTTGATATTCGTAATTTGGACCGATCCGTACACCAACTATCCAAACGTAAACAATCGATTTCATTCCTAAAAACAACACGCACCCTAATATAATTAATCTCCCTTCCAGAATTAATTATATAGAAACCAAAATTATAACCATTATACCAAACAATAAACCATTGTTTAGCATAATGTATATCGCCCGATTGAGGCATAATAGTTATCTCATTCAACAATCCCTGTGATTGTTTCTCCAAAAGTGTTTCTCGGACAGATTCGTTCAATTTACAAAGATCAATCCACCAATTATTATCATACGTAAAATCATCTTCTTTCTCAGCACTCATCCGAATCGAACTTACTTATATATTAAAACTGAAAGAGATCTACAGAAATAACACATTTCAATTTTATGCTCTTATCGACTTTGCCTTTTTTTTCTTCTTACTTCGCTCAGTAATGAAATCTATCTTATGCGCCTTCGCCCATTGTTGTACAATGTCAACATCTTCTTCTTTCACATTCGATATCTCATATCTTTCACTACATGCATCATTATGATCGCCTTCACAATAATAAATCTGCAAATCCAGCACATTATGACACAATTCCAAATGAATATTATCAGCCTCTTTCATCATCCCTTCACATTCATATTTGATATCATTGAATATTGCATTTAGATCATCACATATTTCGAGTGAACTTTCCGATTCACCTTCTGCTGCGCAAGAATCATGAACTAAAATATATTTTGATGTTTTTTCTCGGAGGAGTCCAGCAATATCATCCATTTTATAGACAAGCTTCTGCTTAATAGTAATTGCAAACTCCGTTTCCATTGCGTATTTGTTTACATATATGAAATATTTAACTTAAACGAAAAACATTCAATTTTATTCGATCACATCAGAATAAACAAAATTCAACACATATTGCCACGAGAACAGTTGGCAACATGCATAGGATTTTCGAAAGGAATCGCTCACTATCGGCTATTTCCGCAGCGCTAGGCGGAATAATCTGAAAATCAATCGCTCCGATCGGTCTACTCACAACCTTCTCTAAATCAGTTCGTATATTCAAAAGATATTTATCCACGGCAAAACCAGTATTAACATCAACCGTAATGATCTGAGTATACTCAGAATTTTTACTAATCAACAATAAGTAATGTCTATCGAATAAAACCGTCGATACCTCATAGCAACAACTTACTTTCAAAAAAGCATTATTAAAGTCGAACCTTCGCACATGAATTGCAATATCATCAGTTAGCCTAAGTAGCGTAAATATTGTTTTTCGACGAACCCAAACATAGTTATACTCAACCGAAAAAGCACAATTTCGATAATCGATAGACGGATCACGGAAATGTGTCTGAACGAGTTTTATTTCATTCATTCTCCCCCGCACTTTCATCATTTCATTCATCACATGAGCATTATTAATATCCATTGATCTTGCACCAGTGCGCGGATTAAACACTCTCACCTCAGAAACAGCCTCATTCATGAGAACAATTTTTTGATCACAGAAGCCCTCCGCAAAAAAGCTATCATAGATCGTGCGGAAGCGAGCCCGAGCACTTTCACATAATGCAAGAAGCGTGCAGCCACCATATCGGACAGGACAAACTGGTTTCATAGTTTTGTCCAGCATTAACTTTTTCGCATCGACATCATCCCAAGTTGCCGGACATGGCAATGTTACCTCTCTCCGGCTCACATCACCAGCTCCTCTAACGAGAAAAATCATAATAATACTAAGTTTCCCAGTTTGAACAAAGGTTTTCAGTTTAATTAAATTCTCCTCAGTAACACTCGAGTCACAATCCGACAGAAGATTCACAAGAGCATGATATTGATGTCTCAAAACCATTCGGTGAATGGACCTCCTTTTCATCAAAACAGAAGCCATTTGTTCCCCCTCACCAACACACCCAAAACAAACGATCTAACAATTATTTAATAACTTCAACTTTTTAAACCCCTTGAAAAATTGAAATACCGATTAAAAGTATTCTCCTTTAGCTGAAACTATATTCTAATTCAGTCACCAATGGCATTTCTAGGAAGATCTAGATCGATGGCTTTATCAACAATTCGTTTTCTGATGAAGACAAGCTTCAGAATTCCCAATAGTCATAAGTTACTTTTTCAAAAGTCTGATATTCCCCGACCAGTCGAAAGAAATTATTCAATGCAAAACAGATGTTCACTAAAACTAACTGAATCGAACAATGACAATATATTTCGTAAAGTGATATCCAATCCATCCATACACTTCATAAATTGTTTTTCAAAGAGTATGCCGCGACGCTTATGTCATCAAAATCAAAAAGAACCAAAACTAACATCAAAATATGTGAAAAATTCGCTATTCCCACTAATTTTCGTCCTAATTCTCGTTGCTTGTTTTAGTACGCTTATGGGAAGTCTGTTTAATCCATAAGTATCATCTTTTATCTCCCAATCCGTCATTTTTAAAATTGAAAAATAAAGATAAATATAGATTAACACAATCCACTTATATCAAAAAATGGAGCGATGCCGAAATAGATCATGTTCATTCCAAGGAGCTATCGAAGAGGTCCATAAACATGAACTGGAATGTAATAATTACGCATGCCAAAACATATATTGTCTATTCAAAGGAATAAAACAAGAATTAACTTCACACCTCACTGAATGCCCAATTACCAAGTGCGATAACAATAGCAGAGGATGTGTGTTTAAGGGTTCCCCGTCTCAGCACAAGGAACATAAAATGATATGTCAAGCAAACAAATGTAAAAATTATGGATGTGAAAATTTAGGCTCGATAGATTCTATCAGAAAACATGAAGACAAATGTGAATACGATATAAAAGAATGCAACTTATGTTTAGGATATTGCCGGATCAAAGATATGGGTTCGCACATTGAAAAATGTGCGGCAGATGATGGAAAATGTCCCTCATGCGATGCTTATATGTCACGCAAAGATTATAATAAACATATTTTTAAATGCATCGACGATAATAGCCAACAATTTCCAAATGTAGAAAAGCTTATTAGTCCCAATTTAAAAGAGAAAATGGAAGAAACGATATCATATATGATAGACCATGGTGTCAAATTAAGTTCATATGGCCCCCGAAGACACTTTGCATCACCTGTTAAACTAGGTATGGATGAAAACAAAGTTCGAAATGCGATGTATTACTTTCTATTTGATAAAATGTTATGTAAATTATTTGATTTAATAGAATTCTGAATTTCATTTATGTTACAAATAAAAGATTGAAATAATGATATCATAGCAGGTTCATATAAATAAGACTATTATTTTCAACGATTGCACATGTGTAATTGTGATAAATGCAAGGCCATACGAATGCTGCATATTCTGCAACCGATAAGACGATGCCAACCACTCACAAGGACTTGGGCTGAAACAACACAAAATCACAGAAAGTATTTTCGCAGATTAAATGAATATGCCCTTCAACGCACAGACCAACACAATCGATACATAATTGCATTTCTCTCCGAAAGGATTTCCCACAACGACGAAAGTCACAGCATCACAACATGCACACTAATTGACAAAGCTGTTGAAGCCAAATTTAATTTAAACAGTTTGGACAAAGATTTTAATAGCTTACTTGACCTAGCGGCTAAACATCGAAATTCGATCGTCGTTGCTAAATTATTGCTATGCAGTGTATCTCATCATCAATATGCATTGAACTATGCCCTCGCTTGTGAAAATTTAGTCTCTGGTCAGCTCAATGTTCTGCGATATCAAAAGAGATATTTATCCGATGATTCTGAGAAAAACAAGAATAAAAAAATAATTGAATTAATTTGTGGAACAAAAACAACGATAACTGACAAAGTAAAAGAAGTTTTATTTTGTCTCACAACCGCATTGTTTCCACTAATCATGGATTATGTTGTCAAAACCAGGCATGGGTAACGGAAGACGATTTTTCCCCCGAAATAGGATTAAACGATTTCCGTGACGATCGGTATAATTCATAAAAACTCGTCGTGCATAACCCGCATCAAGTTTCACCGCCAAATAAATGTCGCATTCTTCCATTTGTTCGTCAGTTGCAATCATTATTCTATTCATCCCTAAATTACATACGACTACCTCCTCTTCCATCCAAATACGAACCCACCGTATAACAAGCGACCTAATACCTTCCTTAAATGAACGCTGATCAAAATCAACCTGCGACAAGATATCAGGTGTAACCGCCTCGATGATATGACTTACCCTGAAACTAGATAGATTCCGCATATGAAAACCAAAAAAAATTCATCCATTCCAAACCAATAAGTGCATTCAAGACAACAAATCCATAAGAATCTACCAAATTCCCATTTCCCAAAATGCACGTTCGATAATCCTTCATAACAATTTTTTTCTCATCGCTTACACAACTACGCAAATCAACAGCGCGACCAAATGTGATTCCATTTAACATTCTCGCATAACACCTATAAGTAGTTTGCGGACTCATAGTGCTCCCAGACTTAACTCTACTCGAGAACCACTCCTTAATCATATCTTCAACCTCCGACAGATCGCGATTTTTGATAATTGTCCATATCTGATTGCTCGATTCATCAGCAGTAACTGCCGCCAAACATCGAGTATTAATTCGTGAATACACAAGCACTTCAATCCCGGTGAGAAACCCTGTCACACTCAAAGTGATATACGATTGATGGAACGTCATTTTAATATGCACAAACCCCTAAGATCTCTCCATAACTCTAACATTCAATTTTTATACCGCTTTATCTTTAATAAATCCACACTTATTTATCGCTTGCTCTATTTTATAATTTTGTCTCAAGATTACATAAATATGATACAACCCAATGATATCTACAATTGACACGATAAACATCATAAAAATTACCACAGGCAAATACGTAATTTTATCACATTCGATAACAAATTTCATACCAAGAATCGGAGAAAAAATATTATATAGAAATATCCAAACCAATCCATGTCTAATATAATCCTTGTTCTTACGAATACTTAAGCACAATCCCAGATATACCGCCATCGAAGCAAGATATGGATAGCATATCACACATAGCCATACATCCACAATTAAAGGCATATACACCTTGCATTTGGGCTCCACAGATGAAAAAATTTCCCTCATAATAAAGATCACAACTAAACTTAAATACAACGGAACAAACCTTTGATCACACACACTCCTTCGAATGAATTCCTTCATAATTCGAAAAAATTGCGATTGATCAAATTCCTCGTACTCATATTTTGTATCGCATATGGGACATTCGACTAACGATTCATCTGATAATGAACAAAAAGCCAAACAAGTTCGATGAACAGCCTCGCCACATTCGCAAGAAACGATAAGATCTTTTTTGCCACGACAAATCCAACATTGTTTTATGCCCATGATTTTTCCCCTTCAAAGCCCACCAATCCCCAAAAAAATCAATGCACTCTGCAAATTCTTTATTATTCAACTTTTCAATCTACACTAAACCCCCAGGAAATAGTCACACACGATGTTATGACTTCCTGGAAAAAGATATATATCAAAAATATTTCTGAAATGTAATCGGATCGGCTTCTCTATTTTATCGAGATATTTACGAACTTTAAGCATCAACGCTTCACTCATCGCGAATGTGGTTGATGGAGAAAATTTAACCGTATGTCCATTTTCGATAAATATTTTACGGCACGTTGTATGAATTACATTCGTGAATCTACAATCAAAACGCTGCCAAAATGCAAGAGGTCTCCGGCCCAAGATCATCGGCCTTTCCCAAAAGTTGAAACCATCACGACTCTCATGGACATTAACATCCCAAATGCTTTTCGTTAACGGATAATCACCATGTGTTATCAAAAATTCGAATTTCAAGAACGACATTTCAGTCCTTATAATACGAAAAGCCAGTGGAGCAAAATCAACCGCCTTTGCTGTGGTACTTAAATTGGCTTTTTCGGGATTCAAGCTCAACCTTGGATCTTCAAAGTACAGGTTAATGTCACCACTGCCATTCCATGTAAGGAAAAATGGAATGTCCAAGAACCCCTCCGATAAATCTGTCGTTCGATAACGAACATCCTCAACCACACGTGCAAATTCCAATAGAAGTTCCCTAAACGACGGTTGCGCATCTGGAGAAATAAACTTTTGATAAGCCTCACATTGCCCCTCATGAATTCCCAGCGCATCAATATCTCTCCCCCTATAATCGCAAAAAAACCCGCCGAAAACAATCCCCTTGCACCTGAAAGTTTCCCCCATCTCTCCTACCAACCACCATAAATAGAATCAACAATCCACTATATTTTTCAATTTTAACGAAAAATTGAATGAATGAACATACTGAAGATTCCCAACTATTCTGAAACTCATCGAAAATGGACGACGAGCCATTGCTATTCGCTGATATTAAACAATATTCAACAATTTTTTAAAGAACGTGGATCGACAATCCCAAAGAGTTCTGTTGAGTGGGTAATTGAAGAAGCAAATCGATCATGTTCCGTTGCGCAAAATATGTTAGCGTACATGTTTGATTATGGATATGGTGTTTCTCAACATCACGAAAAAGCATTTGAGCTTTATCAAAGAAGCGCTGATCAAGGCAACACAGTCGCACAAATCAATGTAGCATGAATGTATCGCTACGGAGTTGGCGTACCTGAAGATTACAAACTACCCACTAGTAACAGATTTAATCAAAGAGAGAAAAGAAATTATAGGGAATTGTATACTATTTTTGTGTTGGCCGGATCCCGATGAATCAACCTATGATGTTGAGGCGATAGAGTTATTGCAACCCAAATCCATTATTGTATTATATGAGCCACTCGGTGGTGCCTGTGGCGAAAAATTCCATGATTGGCTCGTTGTAATGGCAATTTGCAAATATTGTTAGATATTCGATTAAAAAAATTGATTATTTTGATTTTATGAAAGATCCAGTTGCTATTAGACTAAATATCGCGTCATTCATGGATAAATTCCCTCAATTCTCAACCGAAAATGGTTGCCTAGCCCAAAATACAAAGGTTAAAAAGCATCGGGAAAAACTTTTTGGAGATATACGGAATTGGATATCATCTTTAAAAGAGGATGATATCAAGCAATCAGGCTCAGAATTATCGAAGAAACAGAATTATTCAGTAAATCTAAAAGTAAAGTGGTCTTGTGGACTTTCATCACTGGCGATGTTGAGTATGATACCTAAAACATTCTATCAACAATCATCATCAAACATTCTTAAAGTTCCATTATTATCATTTCATGAAATCCAATCTCAACGAAAGGGAGATTTTATCGCCAAATTTACCATCTCAAATAAAACAAGATGGTGGCAAAAATCAATCGGTCATAATTTTTGCTTATGGAGATATCAAGGACATTATTTCTTATTACAGTCCTATTGGTATAAATATCCTCTCAAAGTTTCACAATTATGTAGACGGGATGTTATTAGTTTGATGGGTAATTTTGATAATGTTCATCTGAATGTAAAAAATCAATCTCAGCGCATCGATCCCCCTTTTAAGAATTTCTACGAAGGTTTAACTGGTGTGCAAATAGGTAAAATATTAATCTGCAGACAAATAGTAAGTGCCGGAGTTGACACTGTAAATGATCCTGAAATGACGAATCCTATTTTCTCCATCGTCTGTGCGATAAAGTCTCATACGTTGACTCACTTAAAATAATATAGCTATATATGCTTCTCATGAAAAATATAGATTGTAGCAAACTTGTTCTCTTTTCCCTTTCGTAACAATT
>Ga0207047_1201_pt1 | contig 13856 bp, 13 predicted proteins | sample Alteio_BWMinCont_67_FD_153302 | JGI IMG/M metagenome (GOLD analysis project Ga0207047, IMG submission 153302) | Enriched cells from forest soil in Barre Woods Harvard Forest LTER site, Petersham, Massachusetts, United States -... | ecosystem: Environmental > Terrestrial > Soil > Temperate forest >...
CCTCCCGGGCAGCCAAAGTTTCATAGGCAGTAATTCGCGCAATACTTCCGGTGACTTATATACTATTGACAGCCGCTACAACCTTGCCAACTTTGCGTGGTAGTTTATCGTATGGGATATACCTCAGGATGCCTATGCGATACAATATTTCGTGCAGCCCCAGCAGCACCGGCGTGCTTACAAACCCCGTAAATATGGGTATGGCGCGCGAATAGCGCAAATCGGGCGGCAGCAAGCCGTAGTAGGCGAGTATTACAATGGTGCCCGTTATCATGCCCCGTGTCACCTTGAGTGCGCGGTAAGGCTGGTCGTAGGCGCCATTCAGGTACAGGCAGGCGAGCCACAGCAGTATATACACCGGAAACGTGGCATACACCGAAGCGGGCGGGATAGTGCCGATATTTTTCACCTCGTTCACCCAAAATTCTTTTATCCCCCAAAGCATCAGCAGCAACAGCAGCGCGTCAAACAAGGGCATGTGAAAAACTTTGAGCAGCCGCTTCACCCCGCCCGACAGCGCCCTTATCATTATCCCAACATTAATGAACAATACAAACAGCTTCGCCTGTTTTTTGCTGTAATGTTTTTTTACAAAAGTCACCAGCGCCTCGTTGAAAGTGCGGACGTACGAAAAAGTCATTTTCCGGGTACTCTCGCCCTTGTAGTGTATAATAGTAGTTTCAGGAAAATAAATGTTTTTATACCCCGCTTTTTCTATCCGGTACGACAAGTCAACATCTTCACAATACATAAAATAATCCTCATCAAAAGCCCCTCCCGCTTTCTCCCACGCCGTGCGCCGCACCATCATGCAGCAGCCCGAAAGCACCTCTACGGGCGCCACCTCATGCTCACCAACCTGCACGGCATAATAACTGTTGAAATAAGGCGATTTGCTGAAGAGTTTATTAATACCCACAGTTTTAAAAATAGCTACCGACAAAGACGGATAAGATTTTTTGGCATCTGGTGCAAACTGCCCCTTGCCATCTATAAGCCGCGGACCAATAGCCCCCGCTGTGGGGTTGGCGTCCATATACCCGAGCATTTTGCTGAAAAAATCTTCGGGCACTACGGTGTCAGGGTTCAAAAACAGCAGATACTCCCCCTTCGCAACAGCTGCGCCCTGGTTATTGGCTTTTGAAAAGCCCTTATTATCCTTGTTTTCTATGACGATTACCTCCGGAAACTTGCTCCGCACCAAAGCCACACTATCATCTGCCGAATTATTGTCAACCACTATTACCTCTGCTTCTATATCCTGAACAGCCCGCAATACGGAATGCAGGCATAGCTCGAGAAAGTATTTTACATTATAATTGACAATTATTACGGATAACTTCATTCGTATTGATAATACCGGTATATTTCTTTGCGAAAATACGCTTCCTTATCCATAACGGGAAGCACGGCGGAATGTTGTTCACATTTCCCGGTTGTGCACTGACAATTTTCTGTTCTGTACCCTCACATTTTTAAATTTCAAAAATATTTTTATACTTTTATCCAAAACTTAATAATATGAGAAAATTTCTTCGCTTCATGCTAATAGTAATTGCCATCATTGCAGCGGTAATTGTCATTTTGGGTATTTATGAACCTACTGACTTTACGATACAGCGCAGTACCCTGATTAAAGCACCTAAAGCGGTTGTATTTGAGCAGATTGTGAAATTCAAAAACTGGACAAATTGGAGCCCGTGGTACAAATTAGACTCGACTATGAAAATGACCTATACAGGTGTTGATGGAGCCCCCGGCAGCGCCTACCATTGGGTAGGCAACGAAAAGAAAACAGGAGAAGGCGAAATGATAGACAGTACAGTAAATGGCACGGAAATGCACTATGTGTTGAACTTTACAAAACCATACAAAAGTACCGCAACAGGTTTCCTCAAAGCAGAAGACACTGCCAACAACATGACCAAAGCCACATGGAGTTTTTCTATGCACATGTCTTTCCCGTGGAATGCTATGATGGTATTCGGAAACATGGATAAAATGCTCGGCGGCGATTTTGAAAAAGGACTCGGCAATATGAAAACGTACCTGGAATCAGCCCCAACAAGTCCTTTCGCGCAAATCGGTGAAATACAATACCCCGCACAAACAGTTGAAGGCATTCGCGGAACGGTGAGTTGGAATGATATGCGCAAATTTTTCTCCGACAATTCCGGCAAGTTAGGCAAGGACATAGGCGAGGGTATTACCGGCAATGGATTAGGTGTATTCTATAAATGGGATACTGTAAATAAAAACACCGACGTAATGGTGGCATTTCCTGTTACCGATGGTGCAGCACCCGTGAAAGGCGCTACAATTATGCAGTTGCCGGCATCCAAGGCTTATACAATCAAACATACCGGAGGCTATGCATCCATTATGAGCGACCATAAAGCGCTTGGAGATTATTTGGCTTCTAAAAATGAAAAAATGAATGTTGTTGTCGAAGAGTACGTAGTTGGTCAAGATAAAGAAAAAGATTCTACCAAGTGGATTACCAATATTTATTATTTGGTACAATAAGAAGGTAAACTTCGCGCAATAGATATAATGCAAAAGCCGCAACAATGCGGCTTTTGTGGTTGATAAACAATTCCTATTTGTCAACAATCATTTTTTTTCCTACCATAGATTGGTTGTTCTCTTTCAGAACATAATAATAAACCCCGTTAGGTAAATCCTTAGCGCTGATATTTATGGCATGTTTCCCAACTGATATGCGTTCGTTCAAAACAGTGGCAACAAATTGACCAAGTGAATTGTAGATGTCTATTTTTACATCAGCGTCATTTTCAATTGAAAAACTAATTGTGGTGACATCGCTAAACTGATTTGGAAAATTCTGTTCTAAAATAACCCCGCTGTGTTTTTTGTTGATCTCATTTATTCCTGCGGTGTGCGTATAGGGTTGCTGTTGCGTAACACAATGAACCATTCCCCCGTTTTCATACAAGTTCCTCACATCAATACCAATTACTGTTTTGCCGGGATATAACCCTTGTATAATACTGTTAGCCACAGAGTCATTAGGGTCAAAATATTTTGGAACAAGCACCACTGTATTGGCAACATAGTAATTAACATAAGAGCCTTGATATCCCAGGTCGTTTCCATAAGCCGTTACCACATTGTTCGCAGTCAATGGGAGATAAACAAAATTGTAGGGTTTGCCATGAATATCTGTTGCGTTGTAAAGAGTCGTGATGTCTGTTGCAGGCAGTTCCCAATAGGTTAAATCACTATCATCCATAGTTACAATAGTGCTGTCATTTGCGAATGTCGCAAACCCATCTATATGCATATCCGTGATGTCTAAACCCGTAATCCCGTCAAGCCAGATGAATTTTGAAACCCCTAAATATTCTGAAAGAATTGTTTCCGCCTCCGCCTGAGTCATTCCTGGATTTCTGACCGTATTCGGGGGGCTTTGGCTCAGAATTGAACTTTTACAAGCCATAAAAACGCCATTCCCGTCTATTTCATAAGCCCCGCCCTCTATCGTCATAATTGAATCCAAATTAAGTACAGGCATGCCTATTGATTTACCAACACTGTCGGGAATTACATTGTCAAGTATATAATTGAATTTACCGCCCCAGCCATTAAAGCCCCAATCTTCCACCAATAAATTCCCGCTGCTATCTCTTACAAAAATGGGACCGTTATCCCTTACCCAAACATCATTAGTACGAAATATTTTAAAATCAACATTGGCTAAACTAACACCCGCTGTATCAAGTAAACCGATAATCCTGTTTCTTTCAACAGTATCGTATGCTATGATGTGTACCTTCTCGCTGCCCACAAGGGCTTGTGTCATTTCTATCCATGTGGTATCTAATCTTTCCCTGTAAGTAAGACCATATTCATATTGATGAGGCCATTGCAGCCACGTCCCTTCGTGGGTTTGGTGCTCCGGTGGCATGGTATAGGTTTGCGCCAACAAATCCATATTGATTATTGATAAAACAAAGATTATTGTGAGCGCGAAGAGTTTCATTTAATGCGAATGTTTTTTTACTGCTTGGTGTTATAAAAGTAGGGATTTAGATCAAGAAAACGTAGAAGATTAATTTTTAAATCCGGAGACGGGTATGCCTTATTTTATCCTTATTGCGTTGTATATAGCTTCCCAATAATCACTAATGGGATATTGATGCATATACCCGCCATGACTTTGCTGATGATAAAGAATTATTGTTAACCCGCAACATGCAAAGTAAACTGGAATCAGGAAAATGTATCTTTTCAAATTAACCTGTTTTAAAGAAAGCCCTATCATGATACCGAAGAGGGATAAAAAATCAAGCATTGTTCTTGCGCCGAATGAAAATCCATAAGACCACGACCACCATGAACTGTGTATATAAATGGTAACTGCCAGTGTGATGCACAGACCTGTAATAATTTTTTTGTTTTCTCGTTTATACCACATGAAGAGAAAAAGTACAGGGAAAAGTAATAGCGGCATGTAGGGGAAAAGCCCATTATCATAACTGAAAATGAATTCCCGAAAATGCGGATGCAGGAAATCAAATCCCTCCTTACCATATGAGTAAATAAAATAATGTCCGGTGGATATTTTATATAGTACAGACAATATTAGAGGCATGATAAGAACAGGAGACATGAAAACAAAATTGAGTGGTTGCTTTTTAAAATTTCCCCACATTAATTTTATATTTCCCCAAAAAAGAAATGGTAAAAATAGGACAATAGAGATATTAACGGGTCTGGCAACAAAAATCCATCCCGCTAAAAATGAAAGGTATGCGAGATGCTTTACCGAAAACTTATTTTTCAGACAAAACGAATAATATAAAAATACTATGATTAAAGTAAAAGAATAAATGTGTGAATATACAGGTGCATCTACTGTGTAGTATATAATGTTTGAACCGAAGGTTACTAATAAAACCGTTAATGTTTTTTGCAACGTATTTAATTTGAGCAGTTCCAGTATTTTTAGAAAAAACAACATCCCTAAAAAATAATAGAATATACCTGAAAACCCCATTATTTTAAAATAGAGCGGGGAATATCCGGTTACTGGATAGGTTGTAAAGAATTTTGTTGCTAAGTGAGCAGTTGCGAAAAAGGGTAGCATCATAAATGACACTCCGGGATAGTATTTGTCAATAGATTTCCCTTCTAATGAATACCTGTAATCCTGTATTGGGATGCCTATTTGCGCTCCGCAATATGCCTCTTTCATTTCTACAGTATCAAAAAAACTGAAGTTCAGGTTGTGGTATATAAAGATTGCAGGCAACCATGCATAATAACCTCGTGCATCACCGCAAATATTAAAGCAGGTATCAGTTTGGGAAGAGCGCTTATTGACCTGAAGCTTCACAAATAGCAAAGTGATAAGCAGAATGATTATTATGGGCGTTTTACTGAGAAGTATTCTCTTCATTGTAAAATTACTAATTCGCAAATATATGCTATAGATAGAATAATATTTGCTAAATTAACATTGTATCCGCTTGAAGATAGAACGTAGAAACACAGTTCATTTCCTGCCGGAGGTATTATTTACTTCTTAACTTTGACAATCCCATTCAATATAAATGAAACTAAAAGCAGCAGTCGTAGTTTTTATTTTTTTCAGTTCTGTTGCACTTGCTCAGGACAATAGCAAGCCATTCATACTTGGCAAGACGGTAGAAATTTATTCTTCACAATTATCAGAAAACCGGACCATAAACATATACCTTCCCGAAGGCTACAATCAGAATGATTCAACGAAATATCCCGTAATTTATCTCCTTGACGGTGGGGCAGACGAAGACTTTATCCATATAGTCGGTATTGTACAGTTTAATAATTTCCCATGGATAGACCGCGTACCTAAATCAATTGTTGTAGGAATTGCCAACGTGGACAGAAAGCGCGATTTTACCTATCCTACAAGTATAAAAAAAGATAAGGAACAATTTCCTACTACCGGTAAAAATCCGCTCAGTTCATTGCATTTTTAGAAAAAGACCTGCTGCCATACATTGAAAAGAATTACAACACCAATAATTCAAAAACCATAATCGGCGAATCATTGGGCGGACTTCTGGCTACAGAAATTTTATTTGAGAAGCCTGCCTTGTTTGACAAGTATATTATTATTAGCCCGAGTTTATGGTGGGATAATGGCTCTCTGTTAACCCGCGATGCTGAAATTTTAAAAGCAGATTTTCATAGCCCCTTACAAGTTTATATAGGGGTCGGAAAAGAAGGGCTCACACCGGGCGAAATACCCCACGTATCGGAAGTTGATGCAAATCTATTGGCAGAGAAAATAAAAAATACTAAAAGCAAAACTGTAAGTGTCTATTTTGATTATTTACCCCAGGAAGACCATGCTACCGTCAGCCACCAGGCTGTTTTTAATGCATTTAGGATTTTATATCCCGCGAAAAGTAATTGATATAAACAGCATTTTGTCAACGTTCATAAGTTCCTTATTTTCTGCTTGAGTTTGTTTTATAATTACAATTGTCAATTATGCTATTGGCAAATTTTTATTCCAATTGCGGAAAGTGCTTTGATGAAGATTTCAAGTTTGGTCGGAAGTTCCTTATTAGCTATCAAAGATGGAGAAAATCTTTTGCCATATGTTTGAGCATATTTATCGTCAACTAAGCCATGATTATGAATGAATAGATGCCGCATTTCAAGATAAGTCAATACTTCATTAAGGGTATCTTTCGGAATGTTCATCTTTGTATTCTTTAGAATTTTGTCTTAGAGTTTGCTTGTACTTTTTAATTCTTGTATACTCCTAAATATTCGGAGAGCAATTTGCTCCTGAATATTTTCATAGCTGCCAGGGTTTACAATTTCAGCAAGGTATGGTCATATTCTCCTTGTCTTCACCTTTTGTATTTACTACAGCCTTGCCGGCCACAAGCATTGGTTTCTTTTCAATCATCTCTCTGGCAATAGATTGCGAATAGGCTGTAAATAAATTAAAAAGTCGTGTTATAGAAAACTCAATATTTTTATTTTGAGAATGTTTGATTATGGCATATTATTGTTTTGCAGGATAATTTTTAATGTCCAAATTTCTCAATCATAATATAGTTTTCAAAAACAAATTATTTATTAAAACCCGTATCTTGCGTTAAATTGCCTGTTCAATTGTAAATTACTGTAATTTATTCATCAACCCATTCTTATTTTTATTTATGGATCGATATAGGATGATGGACGGTAAGGATGTCACTGATTTTTTATCAGGTCTTATATCTTTTATAAAAAAGGTCGTTAATTACATTATTATCTCGGTAAGAGCATATTTAGTTACTGCAGTGGTGATATTCTTTCTTATTCTTGGAATTGGTGCGTGGTATTGGTATTCTTCAATAATGCTTTATGAGTCGGACATGGTTTGCGAATTTAATGACCTGAGTAAAAAGACATATGGAGAAATGGTACAAAAACTGGATATGCTTGCCAAAACAAAGTCTTATAATGCGCTGGCAACCTATTTACATATACCTGTAAATGATGCGAAAGAAATTGTACATATTGAAGGGAGGAATATGGTAGGAAGTTTTTTGTATGAAGATATTACAGCCGACAAGTCACCAATGTATTTTAAAGTGATTGCCACGGATAACGCGGTATTTGCCCCTCTGCAAACGGCATTGCCGGATTATTTGAATTCAAACAGCCCAGTGGCATTGCAGGGAAGACAGGCGGAAACAGAAACGATTAACGCGAGGATGGAATTCCTGAAGAAAAATATTACTTTGACTGACTCTGTTATTTTAGCCTATACCATATTGTTGAAAAAGACAAATCCTTCCGACACTTTGTACACGAAAAGCAACGTACCCGAACTGCTCAATTATAAAAGAGGAATGGAAAACGAGCTGCTCTCGCAGGAACAGAAAGTAAATGAGTTAAAGACATCTGTTAAAATATTGCATGGCTTTATGCCAGCAGATCATCCGGTAAATGAAAAGAATAAAATATTACTGGCTACCATTGAATTGGCATTGTTTTTACCGGTTTTTATTGCTATATTGTGTAGGTTGCTAAGAGATACTGCTAATCCTAAAACAACATGAAAATCCTTTTCTCCCATTCTTACTTTTTACGCCTGGACCCCAAGCAATGGGAAACAGGGCAGCCATACGCCCCGCTTGGCACTTTGTATGCCGCAGCACTAATGCGGGAACATGCCCATGAAGTTTCATTATTTGATACCATGTTTGTAAAAGATCCAAATGAGGTTTCGGAAAAACTTGAAGCTTGCCAGCCGGATATCTTTGTGATTTATGACGACGGATTCAATTATCTCACCAAGATGTGCCTGACCAATATGCGCCATGCGGCATTTAGAATGATAAAAGTTGCCAAAGAAAGAGGATGTACAGTAATCGTTTCCTCTTCTGATTCTACAGACCAGTACGAAAGATATTTGAATGAAGGTGCGGATTTTATTTTGATAGGTGAGGCCGAGATGACCCTGCTGGAGCTTATTGATACACTTAAAAATAAAGAAAATAATTTCGGCAGCATACAGGGGCTTGCGTATAAACAAAATGACAACCTGGTAAAAACACAAAGAAGAAGCGTTATAAAAGACCTTGACAGCTTGCCTATGCCGGCATGGGATCTTGCCAATATTGAAACATACAGGGCGCGCTGGATAAAGAGCAGCGGCTATTTTTCCATGAATATGGGTACGACAAGAGGTTGCCCTTTCAAGTGCAACTGGTGTGCCAAGCCCATTTATGGCAACCGCTATAATTCGCGTTCTCCCCAAAATGTAGTCAATGAATTAAAATTTCTTAAAGAAAAATATCATTTTGACCATATTTGGTTTTGCGACGATATTTTTGGTTTAAAACCGGGATGGGTAAATGAATTTTCGGCGCTCGTAAATAAAGAAAAACTAAGTTTCAGATTTAAGATACAATCCCGCGCCGATTTGTTGTTGATGGAAGATAATATTAAAGCCCTTGCACACGCAGGATGCGAAAATGTATGGATAGGAGCTGAGAGTGGGTCGCAAAAGATATTGGATGCGATGGACAAAGGGATTACAATAGAGCAAATAAAGAACGCGACAATATTGTTGAAGAAAAATGGCATATTTCCCTCATTCTTTATCCAGTTTGGCTACCTTGGGGAAACAAAAGAGGATATACAGAAAACCATAAAAATGATTAATGACTTTTTGCCTTCCAGCATAGGTGTTTCTGTTTCTTACCCGCTGCCCGGCACTGTTTTTTATGAAAAAGTGCGGTCAGACCTTGAAGAAAAAACCAACTGGACAGATTCCGATGAATTGAAGCTCATGTTTAAAAACACTTATCAACCCGCTTTTTATAAACAACTACACCGTTACGTGCAGGAAAACCATAGAAAGCACCTTGCGCTTGAAAATATTAAGAACATATTCAGTAATCCTGCCCTTTTATCGTTTAAAACACTTAAAAAAGCCTTATCTTTAATCTATTATATACCGGCTGTTTTTTTTGCAAGGGTAAAGTTAGGCACACTTGAAAAAACTATTTGAGAGATGAACAAGGTTTTATTATTTAATCCGCGTAGTGCAAGGGCAAAACATCGCATTCCTAATGCCATTATGAACATTGCAGCATCGGTTGACGGCAAGTATGAATGGGTGATTGTTGATGGCAATCGCGAAACAGACCCTTATCAAAAAATATGCAGTTATTTAAAAACCGGCGAGTTCAAATATGTAGGGTTTACAGTAATGCCTGGCCCGCAGGTGAAACAGGCTATTCCTTTTTCAAAACAAATAAAGCAGCAATTCCCGGGTACGGTTATAGTATGGGGTGGTTATTTCCCAACCAATCATTATAAGGTAATCCTGAATTCGGGCTATGTGGACTTTGTAATAAATGGTCCCGGCGACCACGCTTTTCCTAATCTGCTTGATGCTTTGGAGAATAACAGACCCTATGAGCTTATCAAAAACCTGATATTCAAATCAGGTGATTCGGCTATTAAGACCATTAAAGAAGACCTGATAGAACAGGATGCCCTGCCACCATTGCCCTATGATAAACTCAATAAATTTTATACTATTGATAAATACTTGGGTAAAACATATCTGGGGGAAAGAACGCTTGCTTATCATTCCAGCATTGGCTGCCCGTTTACCTGCTCTTTCTGCGCGGTAGTACCTACTTACGAGGCGCGATGGAAAGCAAAATCCGCAGCGTTGGTGTACCGCGATATAAAGTATATCAAAGATAAATGGGGCGCAGATGCTATAGAGTTTCATGATAACAACTTTTTTGTTTCTGAAAAAAGAACAATAGAATTCGCGGAATTGATAAAACCCGAAAAAATGAAATGGTGGGGTATGGCGCGCATCGATACCATGGCGAAGTTTAAAGACACTTCCCTCGCTTTATTAAGGGATGCGGGCTGCACCATGATATTCTTTGGAGCCGAAAGCGGGAGCAACGATATTTTGAAACAATTGGATAAAGGCGGAACACAGACAGGAGACCAAATACTGGCATTTGCGGAACGGCTTAAACAATTTGACATTACTCCCGAATATTCTTTCGTGCTTGGAACTCCGGCGCCAACCCCGGAACAGGTGGAAAAGCAAATAGATTTTGAGATAGAGTTTATAAAAAGCATAAAAGCCGTTAATCCTAAAACGGAAATTGTATTATATACCTATAGTCCGGTACCTGCAGAAGGCTCGGAATTGTATGAACAAGTGCTGGCTAAAGGATTTCATTTTCCTCAAAAGCTGGAAGACTGGGTAAGCCCTCAATGGGAGAATTTTGACCTTCGCAAAAACCCTTTAACTCCGTGGCTTACTCCGCACATGATAAATAAAATAAGAGATTTTGAAACAGTGCTGAACAGCTACTACCCGACAATATCAGATGTGAGATTAAGCAGAATAAAACGCAATGCCATAAAGTTGGTGTCTTCATTAAGATATAAAACCGGTTTTTATCTTAAACCTTACGAGCTTAAAGTATTGCAAATAATGTGGAAATACCGCCAGCCGGAAATTGAAGGAATGTGATAAAATAGTCTATGGAAATTGATCTTCCCAAAGAAAGTTTTGCGTTGCACGGATACCCGGTGGATACAGCCTTTGAAAAGCTATACCTTGAAATTAGAAAAAAGGAGCAACGCATCTATCCGGATGAACAAGTTGCTCTTTTACCGGACATTTCCCAATCTCATATTCATTATAAGGAATGGCAATTGAGAAAAATATCGGCTGGCAGGTTATTGGGATATCTCAAAAAGAAAAATAAACCATTAAAGATATTAGAGGTGGGTTGCGGTAACGGATGGCTTTCGGCAAAACTGGCTGACATTGAAAAGACGACTGTTGTAGCGCTGGATATAAATCATGTTGAATTAAAACAGGGCGCCTCTGTTTTTGGGAATAAAACCAACCTTTATTTTGAATATGGAGATATACGTGATGAAGCATTCGCTAAACGGGAGTTTGATATTATAATATTTGCTGCGTCACTGCAATATTTTCCGTCTTTGGCGCGAATACTTCGTGCTGCGGTTGGATTGTTAGCGCTAAAAGGCGAGGTTCATATTCTGGATACGCCTTTATATAAAGATGATGAGATTGAACGGGCAAGGCAGAGAACTAAAAATTATTATGCCCTGGCAGGCTTCCCGGAAATGGGAGTGTTTTACTATCATCATCCTTTTGGCGGATTGAAACATTTTAAACACAGGATAATGTATAATCCCTTTTCTGCACTTAATAAGTTATTTAGAAAAATCAGCCCGTTTTATTGGGTGTGTATAGATCAATCGACATAAATGCCACAATCACTATATAATATATATCGCCGCTACCGCACCTTGCAGACACATAAAATCTCTGCGTTGCCCATTGTCATATTAATGCCGCACAGCGCATGCAATTGCCGCTGTGTGATGTGCGACATATGGAAGGACAATAAAAACCTGAAACAACTAAATGAAAACGACGTTAAGGGGTTGCTTGTTTCGCTGAAAAAATTTGGTACAACGCAGGTGGTAATGTCGGGCGGAGAGGCGTTGCTTAATGCTAATTTCTTTCGGTTATGTGAACTCTTGCGAAACGAAAATGTAAGCATTGCTCTATTGTCAACGGGGCTGTTATTCAAAAAAAATACGGAGCAATTACTTCAATTGGTGAAAGAGATTATTGTTTCATTAGACGGGGATGAAGCCACTCATGATAGCATTCGGAATATTCCCGCGGCATACCAAAAACTGAAAGAAGGTGTGCAATATCTTAAATCAATAAAGCCGGACTATAAAATTACCGCGCGGACAGTAATACACAAACTGAATTATAAAGTTTTACCGCTTATCATTGAGTCTGCAAAAGAGATGGGGTTAGACCAGGTAAGCTTTCTTCCCGCTGATGTAAGCAGCCAGGCATTCAACAGGGAAATAACATGGGATGCTACAAGACAACAAGAGATAATGATAAGTGTAGATGAGTTACCTGAATTGAATACGGTTATTACAAACGTGATAGAAAAATACAAATCTGAATTTGACAACAAGTTTATCGCAGAATCGCCGGAGAAATTCAGAAAAATATACACTTACTACAGCGCACTGCATGGATTAAATCCTTTCCCGTACAAGAAATGTAATGCTCCGTGGGTCTCTGCCGTAATTGAAGCAGATGGTACGGTACGTCCATGTTTTTTTCATGAGCCCATTGGCAATATCCGTAATAATTCTTTAGACGAAATTCTCAATAGTGCAGACTCGATAAAGTTCAGGAAAGAATTGGATATGGATAAAGACGCGACTTGTGTAAAATGCGTTTGTTATTTAAACCTGGGGCCTACCGTTAATGTTGGATAAAAATTATTTTTAGGTGATTGAAAAGGATGACATAATTAATGAACAGCTTTCCGCCGCCGCCTTTACAAGGCAATCTGCAATATTTGACACTATTTATTCCCCCAATACAATTATTCAATATAAAAGGGAAAGGGTTAGAAACCACATCAACCAATATTTACAACCCCGCAGCACGATACTGGAGCTAAATGCAGGAACCGGGGAAGATGCTATTTATTTTGCAGCTAATTCGCACCATGTACATGCAACAGATATTTCGGAAGGAATGCTGAAGGAATTGGACAGGAAAGTGAGAAACAACAATCTTGAAGAAAGCATTTCTATAGAGCAATGCTCCTTTACCAACCTTGCAGCTTTGAAAGATAAAGGACCCTATCATCTTATTTTCTCCAACTTTGCCGGGCTTAACTGCACGGACCGGTTACCTGATGTGCTTCATTCGTTTAAGCCTTTGCTTGCTCCGCATGGATTGATAACGTTAGTAATCCTGCCGCCCTTTTGCTTATGGGAGACTTTACTATTGTTTAAAGGGAAATTTAAAACAGCTTTCAGGAGGTTTAACAGTAAAAGCGGGGCTGACGCACATATTGAAGGTGTGTATTTTAAATGTTGGTATTACAAGCCCTCTTTAATTATTGACACTTTAAAAGATGACTTTGAGCTGATAAGCACAGAAGGGCTCTGCACTTTTGTGCCGCCTTCATACATAGAAAACTTTGCTGAAAAGCACCCATTTTTGTATAAGTGGTTAGTTAAACTGGAGGACAAGTTTAAAAACAAATTGCCCTGGAGAAACATTGGCGATTACTACATTATTACACTTAGAAAAAAATGAGTGAAACTAATAACTGGCTTTATGGGAATAAACTTCTTCTCTATAATGGAAAGCTATCCTTTCCCAAAGTCATTTTATTAACGCTTGTTTACTGCATTATTACTATTGTTGGGGTATACCATCACGAGCTTTGGGTTGATGAAGCCCAGCATTTTACAATTGGCAGGGA
>Ga0207047_1202_pt1 | contig 13848 bp, 19 predicted proteins | sample Alteio_BWMinCont_67_FD_153302 | JGI IMG/M metagenome (GOLD analysis project Ga0207047, IMG submission 153302) | Enriched cells from forest soil in Barre Woods Harvard Forest LTER site, Petersham, Massachusetts, United States -... | ecosystem: Environmental > Terrestrial > Soil > Temperate forest >...
TGTGCTCTGAACTTACATTCTTGTGTTTCAGATTGCTCGTAGATGCTAATGCACTACTTGCTTTTTTGTCATTAACTGAAGGGGTAATATTTGCCGGAGTATTTGTATGACTATGTGATTTCGTTTTTACATTATTAGATTTTGCGATTCTTTCGTTGCTGGCTAAAATAGCATTTTTAAGGTCTTTAATTGATTCCGGTTTTGATTTTTCAGATTGTTGATTATCAGTATTTTGTGTTACTGTATTAGAATTATTGGTTGAGGCATTAGATGCTATTTTAGTTTTCTCCGCCTGGCGGGTAGTGCTTAAATAATTAGCAGCTTTATAGCCTCCCGCACTAACCGCTGCGGCTAATAATAACACCCCGGCATAGCTGAGTGTCTTGTACCAGTTCATAAAGCCACCCGGTGACTTTTGCGGCATATTTTTATCGAGGACATCGCGCATTTGTAACCAGGCTCCCGGACGCTCTTTTTCCTCACCGCCCTCCAGTCGCTGTCTTATCAGGTCATCAATGCTTATCATGTTTTTATCCATTTGGATAAGGGTTTTATTATTTACGAATAGTGTAGTCCTAATTGTTCAATTTTAATTTTCAATATTCTTCTGCCTTCCGACACATGCCACTTTGAAGTGCCTTCGCTGATGCTCAATATTTTGCCTATCTCTTTATGCGAAAATCCTTCTATGATATACATGTTAAATACAGTACGGGTTGCGTCCGGTAGTGCTTGTACTAATTTCAGCAACTGGTCGTAGTATAGTTTATCCGCATGGTCTTTATGCACATACTCGTCTTTTTCAACGAGCATTATTTTTTCAGAGTAATGAATATTTTGTTTCACATAGTCTGAAACCGCATGAAAGACTATTTTGCGAAGCCAGCCTTCAAAAGAACCTTTATAGTTATACTGCTCTATTTTTTGGAATGCTCTAAGGAATCCGTTGTTCATAACTTCTTCCGCCTGCATGTCCTGGTCAATATACCTGCGAACCAATCCCATCATCCTCGGATAGAACAATTTATATAACCTTTCCTGGGCACTTCTTTCGTTGTGTATGCACCCTGTTATGAGCTGTTCTAGTTCACTGGTTTGCCCGGAAATGGTATATGCCAAAGCTATAGACAAGTATAAGGTGATTGATTTTCTAATATATAGACCACCTGTATTTTAAAAAAGTTGGGCAATCCGTAGAAAATTTTTACTAAAATTAGGAAAAAGGCTGTAAATAAAGAAGTATTTATAAAATTATTATGTTTTATTCCTTTGGAATTTATTACCACCATTGAACTTTCGTTCTGTACCGCTAGCAGTGGAGAGTTTTCAAATCTTCTTAAATATTGTTTTTCTTTTATTCTTCCCTCCCTTTTGATACAATTCATCTCTCTTTTTATAAAGCGTAAAAGATTGCATATTTGTAGTATCGTTTAAGGGGTATTTCAATAAACTATCTTCACTAATATGATAAATCGTTCTAACAATTTTAAACGAATCAAGAATAATTTTGTTTTTATATTCAGTAAATTTTCCTTTTCCATACCAACGCTGACCATCATCTGAATTCGCAAACTTTTCAAATATCCCTTCTATTTTATAAAAACAATAGCAATTGGAAACCCATGGTGAATTAGATTGGCAATAACGTAAAGTATCCTGTCCAAAAACATTTGTTGTATAGGAAAATAAAAAAATAAAAGTCAAGACAACGCTTCCCCTGTATTTCACAATAATAAAGGTAATAAAAAGGCTGAATTTTCCCCCTGTTTTTTGTGTTCTTACCAACCTTTTTCCTTATCTTTAATACATGGCCGAAATAAAACGGAAAAAAAAGAATTTGGATTTTCCTTCTGAAGCCCCTGTTAGTAAAAGAGACTTATTCAAGGAGATAAAAGAAGCTGAAAACGGTGAATTTTATACTTCGGCTCAAGTAAAACAAGCCCTGAAAAAATGGAGCAAAAAGTACTCCAGGTAGTATATTCTGCTAACACTTTACGATGCCTTCAGTCTATCGCTTGAAATTTTTCTGAGTTCCATGCAAATTTTTCTTTAATCCTCACCTTTGGAATTTGGATTTTGTTATTTGGAATTTACAATGGTCACTTGGAATCTTTCATATTTTCCGCATATTCCTCATTCAACTCATCTATATACATTAATATCCCTTTCTTCCCAAGCGATTTCACTGCACTTGTTACAAAATGGGCAGGGATATATTCCCACTCCTTTTTCATGGCATTAATGAATTCACGCACGTGCTTTGCCACCTCGCGCTGGGTACTTTTGTCGGCTTTGGTAAAAACGATACTGAAGGGCACCCCCCATCCTCCGAGTTTCCTCAGAAAAGCGAGGTCTATTTCCTGTGGCGCGTGGCGGCTGTCAATCAATATAAAAACGGTTACGAGGTTTTCACGTGTTTGCAGGTAAGCCGCTATCATTTTCTCCCATGCCGCGCGCTGCTTCTTCGATACTTTGGCAAAACCATAGCCGGGCAGGTCAACCACATAAAACAGGTTATTGATTAAAAAATGATTAATGAGTTGCGTTTTCCCGGGGGTTACGGATGTTTTAGCTAATTTGGCTTGCCCCATCAGCATATTAATAAGCGACGACTTTCCCACATTCGACCTGCCTATGAAAGCATACTCAGGTTTATCGGGCTTAGGGCAGCCTGCCACAGTTGGGTTACTGATAAGGTATTTCGCGGTTCTTATTTCCATTGATTGTAACGTATTTTTGCAGCCATGTCATCAGATAAAAACGACCTTTCAGCCAAAGTACTGCCCGATATTCGCTCAAATTTAAGCAAGAAAGAACAAGTAGCGGAGATGTTTAACAACATTGCCGGCAAATACGATTTTCTGAATCATTTTTTATCCCTTGGCATAGACAAGAGTTGGCGTAAAAAAGCTATAGCGGAAGTGGCTAAAGCCCACCCCCAAACCATACTTGACGTAGCTACCGGCACCGGCGACCTCGCAATCGCAGCAATGTCGGTTAAACCACAACAAATAACAGGCGTGGATATTGCGGAGCAAATGCTGGAAGCCGGAAGAAAAAAAATTGCAGCCCTCAATTTATCATCCACAATAAAACTCCAATACGGCGACAGCGAAGCATTACCCTTTGCACCCGATACATTCGACGTGGTGATGTGCGCCTACGGCGTCCGCAACTTCGGCAATCTGGAAGCCGGACTGCGCGACATGCACCGTGTATTAAAGCCGGGCGGCAAAGCAGTCATTCTGGAATTTTCACAACCCCAAAAATTTCCTGTAAAACAATTTTATCGTTTTTATTTCCGCAACATATTGCCCGTGCTTGGCAAAATAGTGTCGCGGCATAGTGCGGCTTATACCTACCTGCCTGAATCGGTAATGGCATTTCCTCAGGGAAAAGATTTTTGTGAAATATTGGAGCGATGTGGGTTTAAGGGGGTGGGTTTAAAGAGACTTACTTTTGGGATTACTACTTTGTATACGGGGGTGAAGTAAATAGAAGGCCATTAAACCATTTGCTATATTTTTTTACAACTTGTTCATGCGGAATTCCTTTTTCTTCTTTTAATTGTTGCATACCCTCTTCAATAGCGTTGCGTTCCTCTTCGCTGATTTCATCCCACCAATCTGGTTGCTGGTAGGCTTCAAGCATAGCATGTATTGCTGTAATCATCCTGTCGTCTGCTCGGTCAATGTATTTTTTTACTTCTTTCCTGATGTCTTTTTTCGCAATTGTACCCATAAAAATTGCCTTTCTACAAATTTAGGATAATTTTTGTTAACCATTATTTCTATTCAAATAATACTTACTTTTATTCCTCCTATTATTGCAAATGAACACCCGCAGAAAATTTATAAAACTCTCCATACTAAGTTCAGCAAGCCTGTTTATTACCAAGCAACTTTTTGCCCACACAGCCAAAAAATATGACACCGTGAAAGACAATGCAATTGTTATCTCCACCTGGGATTTTGGAAAAGCAGCCAATGCTGCTGCCTGGGAAGTATTAAAAAACAACGGCAAGGCGCTTGATGCGGTAGAAGCAGGAGTAAAAGTACCTGAAGCAGACCCTGATGTCCAAAGCGTAGGGCTCGGCGGTCGCCCCGACAGGGATGGCAGGGTAACCCTTGACGCATGCATCATGGACGAAAAAAACAACTGTGGCTCCGTAGCATGCCTTGAACATATTGTACATGCTATATCCGTAGCGCGAATGGTGATGGAGAAAACACCACATATAATTCTGGTCGGAGACGGCGCTTTGCAGTTCGCTTTGGAAAATGGTTTTAAGAAAGAAAACCTGCTTACCGCCAAAAGCGAAAATGAATGGAAAAAATGGTTAGAGAAAACCGAGTATAAACCCGTGATGAATATAGAAAACGAGCATTACCACCCGAAAGGCGATAAAGATAACCATGACACCATAGGCATGGTGGCAATGGATAACAATGGCGATTTTAGCGGCGCCTGCACCACCAGCGGTCTTTCCTATAAAATGCACGGACGGGTGGGGGATTCCCCGATTATCGGTGCAGGCTTGTTTGTAGATAATGAAGTAGGCGCCGCCACTGCTACCGGGGTGGGCGAAGAGGTGATACGTATTGCAGGCGCGCACCTTATTGTGGAATTTATGAGAAACGGCGATGAACCGGAAGTTGCCTGCAGGAAAGCAGTAGAGCGCATCATTCAAAAAAGCCCCAAAGATTTGAAAGACGTGCAGGTAGGTTTTCTTGCCATGAACAAAAAAGGAGAATACGGGGCATATTCACTACAAAAAGGATTTACCTATTGCATAAGAAGCGGCAAGGAAGAGAAAATACATGATGCTAAGAGTGCATTTTAAATGCAATTGCACTTTGCGTCTTATTTGCGAGAAACTTTGCGGTTATATTTAAACAACGATGCAGTAATTTTGAACCCTCATGCAGCAGTCTATCTCATTTGCAACCGGCGCAGTCAAATATGTCTTTCAAAGTTCTCTTGAAGAACTGTCTGCGCTATGCGGTGATAAAAGATGTGTTGTGATTACAGACAAGCATATAGCATCCTTATATCCCAACATCGCAAAAGCATACAATACCCTAACTATACCTGCCGGTGAAGCACAGAAAAATTTGACTGTAATATCGGCTTTGTCGGAACACCTTTTGGAAATTGGTGCAGACAGAAATACGATATTGGTAGGGATAGGTGGCGGTGTAATTACTGACCTCACCGGATTTTTAGCTTCAATATATATGCGCGGTATAGAGTTTGGCTTTGTACCTACTACGCTATTAGCGATGGCAGATGCTTCTGTTGGCGGGAAGAATGGCGTAAGCATTGGGTTGTATAAAAATATATTGGGCACAATCCGCCAACCTTCTTTTATTCTCTATGCTCCTTCTTTTTTAAAAACTTTACCTGATAGAGAATGGAGTAATGGTTTTGCGGAAATTATTAAATACGCCTGTATTTTTGATGCCTGTATTTTTGATGAATTAAGCGAAAGGAATATCGGCTTTTATAAAGAGCATCCTGATGAATTAAACAAGCTGGTAGAAAGATGTGTAGAATGGAAAAACAAAGTAGTTGCCGAAGATGAAAAAGAAAATGGCAACCGCAAGTTGCTCAATTTCGGTCATACTGCGGGACATGCTATAGAAAAGCTTTACAATATACCGCACGGGCAAGCAGTGGCGTTGGGTATGATAATAGCCTGCATGGTTTCTGAAAACGCAGCAGGATTAGATAGCAATACCAAAAATAAGTTGCGTACTTTATTGCAGCAATATGGCTTGCCTGTAAATATTAAGTTGGATGTGAAACAGCTAATGGACATTCTGAAAAAAGATAAAAAACGAAATGCCGGCGCTATAGATTATGTAGTTTTGGAGCATATCGGTAAGGGCGCAATGCGAACGCTGCCATTTGATGTAATTGAACGTGCAATAACTACTTATGCAAGCCCTCATTAAACCCGGCGGTATTTATGGAGACCTGGCAGTTCCTGCCTCCAAAAGCATGACACAGCGTGCTTATGCGTCAGCATTATTACACCACGGTAAAACTATTATACGCAATGCGGGAAACTCAGATGATGAAAGGGCAGCATTGCGCATCATTCAACAACTTGGAGCAACGATTACACAGCAATCAGAAAATACAATTGAAGTAATCAGCCATTTTCCTGATGGAGTGGGCTTTGCGAAAGATACTATTATTGATTGCGGCGAAAGCGGATTAGCCGCGCGCTTGTTTACGCCAATAGCAGCACTAAGCGCCCACACCATAAAAATTAGCGGAACAGGCAGTTTGCTGCATCGCCCCCTGCATATATCTGAAGAAGTGTTGGCATCGCTAAATGTTACAATGCAGGGTTTTACAGGACATTTGCCTGTTACGGTACAAGGTCCGATGCAGGCTGTGTCTGTAAAAATGAGTGGATTAGAAAGCTCACAATTTTTAAGCGGCTTGTTATTTGCATTAAGCTATTGTGCAAAAGAATCTGTGGAAATTGAAATGCTCGGGCTGAAAAGTAAACCCTACATAGATATGACACTTGAAGTAATGCGGCGTTTCGGTAAGCCGATTGCTCACGATAACTATAAAGTGTTTTACGTAAGTCCTTCCTTGTTTAGTAATATAGAATTAGCGGAAATAGACATAGAGGGCGACTGGAGCGGAGCTGCCAATTTAATTGTCGCCGCAGCGATTGCGGGGAAAGTTATTATCAGAAATCTAAACGGGCAATCAACACAGGCAGATAGGGCGATAGTTGATGTTCTGAATAAGGTAGGAGCTATGGTAACAGAACAAGACCATTGTGTTACAGTAAAGATGCACCGGTTAAGGGCGTTTGACTTTGATGCAACCCATTGTCCCGACCTGTTTCCCATACTCGCTATTTTAGCTGCGTGCAGCGAAGGAGAAAGTGATATTAAAGGCGTGCATCGTTTATTTTACAAAGAAAGTAACCGGGTGGAAAGTATAGCCCAAATGCTGGAAAATTTTGAAGTGCCTTTTGCGGTGAGGGATGATATTTTACATATCACTGGCGTGGAATATTTACAAAGCGCGACAATAGACTCGTACAACGACCACAGGATAGCTATGGCGGCGGCAGTTGGCGCGTTGCGCGCAGATGGTCGGGTAACAATTCTTCATGCAACGGCTGTAAATAAATCTTACCCTGATTTTTTCAGGGATTTAATTTTGTCGGGGGTTAATTGTAAATTACAACACGATTGAAATGAATACATTCGGAAACATATTTCGTATTAGCATTTTCGGGGAGTCGCATGGCAAATGGGTAGGAGTTACCATAGATGGCTGCCCCGCGGGCATAGATTTAAAGCAGGAGGATTTTATCCCCGACCTTTTACGCAGAAAACCCGGCGCCAAAGGCACCACTGCGAGGCAGGAAGAAGACCTCCCCGTTTTTGTAAGCGGCGTATTCAACGACAAGACCACAGGCGCTCCGCTCACCATTGTTTTTGAAAACAAGGACATCCGCTCAGCCGATTACGACGCTATAAAAAATACCCTCCGCCCGGGGCATGCCGATTTTGTACTTCATAAAAAATTCAAAGGATTTAATGATTACCGTGGCGGCGGACATTCATCCGGCAGGCTTACCGCAGCATTAGTGGCTACTGGGGTGATAGCAAAAAAAGTTATCAAAGATGTTGCGATAACGGCAAAACTTATCGAAGCGGGAGGTGATACAAATATAGACGCCGCAATTCAAAAAGCGGTAGAAGCGCAAGACAGCATTGGCGGTATTGTGGAGTGCCGTGTGAATGGTTTGCCTGTGGGTATTGGAGAACCGTTTTTTAATTCAGTGGAATCTGTTATTAGTCATGCCATCTTTTCCATACCTGCAATCAAAGGCGTAGAATTCGGCTCCGGCTTTGCCGCAGCAAAAATGCAAGGCAGTATTCACAACGATGCCATTATAGACGAACATGGTACCACCCAAACCAATAATGCCGGCGGTATCAACGGTGGCATCACCAATGGCAACGAACTCTACTTTCGGGTAGCTGTAAAACCTGCCAGTAGCACACCCCAACAACAACAAACATGGAACAAGGCTACACAATCGGTAGAAGCATTTTCCGTAAAAGGGCGACACGATTTATGCATTGCATTAAGGGTGCCGGTGGTAGTGGAGGCGGTTACTGCTATAGCGCTGGTGGATTTGATGATGCATAGTAAAGCAATCAATTCTTAATACTCACACCTTCGGCACATAAATCAAATACTTCTCCTCAAAAGCAGGCTCAGGAAAAACATCATGTACTGTCCATGCCTGCACAATTTTTTGCAGCCCCGATTCATTAATTTCCTTGGTAAGGTCGCCGCCCTTGAGGCAAATAAGCCCGTTGGGTAGTTCTTCACTTTTTTGCCCCCGACGTATCAACGGATTTATCCATCTCCACAAATCACCTAATGGCGCAACAGCGCGAGAAACAGCATAATCAAAATGGAGCCCTTTTATTTCTTCTGCCCTGTTGTGTAAGGTGGTGACATTTTTCAGCCCAATGGCTGCTGCAACTTCATGCACCACTTTTATTTTTTTACCAATGCTGTCCACCAGCACAAACTCAACTTCCGGGAAAAATATTGCCAAAGGAATACCGGGGAACCCTCCTCCCGTGCCAATGTCAATTACCTGAGTGCCATCATCAAAAGGGCACAGCACGGCTATAGACAAAGAATGAAGCACATGCTTTTCATAAAGTGCGTCAATATCCTTGCGGGATATAACATTGATTTGTTCATTCCAATGTTTATAGAGCGGCTCCAATTGCCGGAATTGCTCTATTTGTGCATCGGTAAAATCGGAGAAATATTTCAGGATTATGTCCACTGTTTTTTATTTTTCCATAAAATGTATGGAGCAAGCGCAAAATTATAAAACACCCAACTCAAATCGAACAATGGGAATAAATAAATGAGGCTTTCTTCCTTCAAGCGTTTTGCCGTAACAGTCCAAAGCCCCCAATACACAATGCAGCGGACAAGCATAAATAACAGAATCGCTTTCCAAAAACCTGTGAACATCAAGACGAAAAGTCCAATCCATATTAACGCATGGCTTATTGCATAGAGCCCAAGCAATATTTTTACGCCACTTTTATAATATTTTCCCGTGGATAAATGACGTTGTTTTTGTTTCAGCCAATCCCCCCAATTTTCTTTCGCGCCGGAATAAGTGAATGATTGCTTATTACAAACAATACCGGTATTATAGGCATTAGCCATAGTGCCCACCAGCAAGTCATCATCTCCAGACGGCAGTTTATTCCAAATATTGGTTCGTTGTGCTTTCAACAGTATTCCTTTAGTGCAGGCAAGATTGCGCCCTACCGCCATGTAGGGCTTTCCTGCCATTGCGTAAGTACTGTATTGTAAAAAGGTATGCAAGGTTTCCCACCGTATAAAAGCATTCAGCAAGCCTACTGTTTTATTATATCCTCCATATCCTGCAGCTATTTCCTTGCCGTGGGCGAGGGGAGTGACCATATTTTCCAGCCAACTGTCGCTTGAAGGCATGCAATCCGCATCCGTGAGCACCAGCCATTCGTTCCGAACCCGCGCTATACCCCTGCTTAAAGCAAATTTTTTCCCTTGATACGTGCGCTCTTCGCCGGGCTCAATGACGATTTCCCTTAAATTATGATACTGCTTTTTGAATTCTTGCAATACCTCCTTTGTATCGTCTGTGGAAGCATCATTGACCACGAGTACCTCATACATAGCAACACCTATTTCATCGTTATATTGTTGCGACAAAACAATGGGAAGGTTTTTTTTGAGGTTGAGTGCTTCGTTTTTTGCACATATTATTATACTAACAAAATGGCGCTCACTTATCGGCAATCCCGTGGGTTGTGTCTTTAATAAAAAAATGCGGGCAAAGAAATAAAGTGCATAACCTGTTTGTATTGCTATGCAGATTGTAAACACCCAAAATAAGATGTGGTAGAACACTGACGCAAAGAAACAGTAAATAAAGGGGAAAATGTAATCATGTAAACTCTTGCTTTGGGTTTAGTTATTCTGTATTAGAAAAACTTGTTTTTATTACAATATATTTTCCATTTATTTTTTCAAGTAGTATTCTTCCGCCTTTTTCACGTGGCTCATCATCTATAAATACATCAATATGATTTTCATCAGTTCCTTCTCCAACTACAATAGTCATCCAACGTTCTGAGTATTGCGACTTATCATTATAATCAACAACCGTATATTTATAATTGCTGACTTCAAAATTTGAGCAGTTTTTAAAGTATTCACTACGATTATAAAGGAAAAAGGGTTGTTTCGTTTGAGCATATAAGTGAAAAAAATTAATTACTCCCGTATCCTTAAACACACTTTCCAGAACATGACAATCGTTTATCTTTTCTGTTTGAGCATTACAAAATGCTCCAATTCCTAAAAACAAACATAGAATAAAATATTTCATATTAGGGAATTTGCTTAAAAATTTGCTGCAGCTCTTTTTCGGTAATAACAGCTTTTTCGGACTTATCATAAATAGATGCAAGGAAAATTGAAGACATACTCACTTTAATGTCCGTAATAATTCTTGCACTACCTGATTTTCCCTTGCCCTTAGAAGCAATAATGAAACGAATTTTATAAAAATTGTTTCCAAGCGCCTTACCTTGCATCGGGTCAGTAACAAGATTTTTAACTAATCGGGCTAAATCATTTTTGAGTGAAGGATATTTTTTAGCTAATCGTTTAGCCTGTTTATCGAAAAGTGGTATAGAAGATACTTTATAATTCATCTAATAGTTTTTCAATAGGGCGGGCTTTTAATTTCCCTTGTTCAATTAACGCAAGTTCCGCAACAGCTTGTTTGAGTTCCTTCAGAATTTGCCCTTTAGTCGGCTCTTCGTATTCCAGGACTTCCAGGTCTTTGTGCTTTTTTTTAATCACCTTCCAATCGTTGATAGGAATAAATACTCCCGTAGGCTTACCGTTACTATCCTGTATTATTTGTAAACTCATGTTTGCGTTATTAGCTATTATAAGGCTTGTAAAGTTAATAAATTCTTCTTAACTCAACTACAACAATAGAATTGCCGTTCCATTCAAGCGGGTAAACACCTATTTACAACAATCACCCTCACAGCACGCAACGTTCTCAATCGGTTTTTCTGCATAAACCGTTATACTGAATATGCCGGTATTGCCCGCTTTAAAGCCGGAAAGTTCTGCTTCATTCAAGTAGTTCTTTAAAATATCATCAGGAATGACGATTGGTTTTTCTTTTTGGAGGGTTACATGGGTAAACCCGTTTGCATGTATGAGTTCAAGGTACTCGCCTTTTTGTATGGCGCCTGATACACAACCTGCATACATTTCTGCTTCCTTGCGCAATGCCTCAGGCAGGTTGCCCAGCAGCACTACATCCGAAATACTGAAATGCCCGCCGGGCTTTAGCACCCTGTATATTTCTTTAAATACACCGGCTTTATTCGGAACAAGGTTCAACACGCAATTGCTTATAATAACATCGGCTACATTGGCGGAAACAGGCATTTTCTCAATATCCCCTTGCCGGAACTCTACATTGTTGAACCCGGCTTTTTCTGCGTTGGCTCTTGCTTTTTCTACCATTGCCGGTGTAAAGTCAATACCAATTACCTTGCCCGTCTCCCCGGTTTCCGACCTTGCTATAAAGCAATCATTACCTGCACCGCTGCCAAGGTCAATCACCGTGTTGCCCTTTTTAATTTTGGCAAATTGGGTTGGTAAGCCGCATCCCAGTCCCAAATCTGCCTCTGCGCTGTAGCCATTCAATGTCGTATAGTCATCGCTCATGATGTTATATACTTCTGTTGAGCAGCAGCCTGAACCGCAACAGGATGATTCGTTGGTTGCTTTATCCTGTATTGCAATTTCGCTGTATTTCTGTTTTACCATTTCTTTTAGTTGTTCTTCTTTTTGCATAAGGTTTAGTTTTTATTGTTAATTATTTATCGTAATAAAACGATTATTATTTTCAAAAAAATATCAGCAACACTTAGCTAACGCTGGCTGATAACTCGCAAATAATTCATTGATATAATCTTCAGCCTTCTTCCATTCTTTTTCATCAATACAGTAACAAACTTTTGCCCCTTCAATATCTCCTTTTATCAAGCCTGCTTCCTTCAATTCCTTTAAATGTTGCGAAACGGTACTTTGCGACAGCGGCAACTCCTCTACAATATCACCACAAATACAAGCCTGTTTCCGGATTAACAGTTTAATAATTGCTACTCTTGCCGGATGGGAAAGGGCTTTGGCATATTTTGCCAACCTATTATCTTTTACCGAGAATTCTTCAGCCTTTGTTGTGCCCATGATTTAATTCTATTAATCGTAAAATTACGATAATAAATTTAAAATGCAAATTTATTTTTTAAAAAGCGGATGCTAATAATACAGTTTCCTACTTCCACTTTCCTTTACAAGCGACTAATAAACATATCCTCAAAGATTAAATAACTCATAAATCTTTCAATAAAAGCAAGCTATAACCCATATATATCTATCACACCCCTTAAATTTGCATCTTTGTCTGAACCACTGATTGTGGCTGGTTAACGGTGATTCCATTGATTATATTATAAGATCAAAGAAAAATCATTTGCAACAAAGGGTGTCAGCCTAATCAGCTTCAATCTGCGGTTCAGATAATAAATTAACTCAATTTTGGAATTCCAATTATTAGCAAAAGATTCGTCATCACAAGCCCGTGCAGGGCTCCTCACTACTGCTCACGGAAGTATTGAAACGCCTATCTTCATGCCGGTAGGCACTGCGGGCAGCGTAAAAGCCGTAACGCAGGAGCAGTTGGCAAACGAAATTAAGGCGCAAATCATTCTTGGCAATACCTACCATTTATATCTCCGTCCCGGCACGGATATATTAGAGCAGGCAGGCGGATTGCATCAATTCAACGGCTGGCATGGACCCATACTTACCGATAGCGGCGGTTACCAGGTGTTCTCACTGGCAGCAAGTCGCAAAATCAATGAAGAAGGCGTTCTTTTTCAGTCCCACATTGATGGCTCACGGCATTTGTTTACCCCTGAAAAAGTCATAGATATAGAGCGGAGTATAGGCGCGGATATTATAATGGCATTTGATGAATGTCCTCCCAACCCGTCGGAATACAAGTATGCTAAGGACTCTATGGAGCTTACGCACAGGTGGCTGGCACGGTGTGTAACCCGGATGCATGAAACTGAACCTAAATATGGCTTTATGCAGTCGCTGTTTCCGATTGTGCAGGGGTGTGGGTACAAAGACCTGCGGCAGGTTTCCTGTGAATTTGCCGCCTCTATGGAGTGCGACGGACATGCTATCGGCGGTCTTTCCGTAGGTGAGCCTGAAGAGGTGATGTATGAAATATGCGCCCTGTGTTGTGGATACCTGCCACAGGATAAACCGCGCTACCTGATGGGTGTTGGCACCCCTTGGAATATATTGGAAAACATATCGCTTGGTGTGGATATGTTCGACTGTGTTATGCCTACCCGAAATGGTCGGAATGGTATGTTGTTTACTACAAAGGGCGTTATCAATATAAAGAATAAAAAATGGAGCACTGATTTCAGCGTTATTGATGAGGGGCTTGATTGCCATACCAGCAGGTATTATTCTAAAGCTTATCTACGCCATTTATTTGTCGCCGGCGAAATATTAGGGCTGCAAATAGCAAGTATTCATAACCTTGCCTTTTATTTGCATTTGGTAAAACAGGCACGCAACCATATTTTGGAAGGTGATTTTTCGCAGTGGAAAAGTGAAATGCTGCCAATATTGAAACAAAGGTTATAATGGATGAATAGAGAT
>Ga0207047_1203_pt1 | contig 13766 bp, 16 predicted proteins | sample Alteio_BWMinCont_67_FD_153302 | JGI IMG/M metagenome (GOLD analysis project Ga0207047, IMG submission 153302) | Enriched cells from forest soil in Barre Woods Harvard Forest LTER site, Petersham, Massachusetts, United States -... | ecosystem: Environmental > Terrestrial > Soil > Temperate forest >...
GCAAATAGTTTCTCTTTAGCGAATATTAGGTTTAGGCCTAATTCATGGATAATGAGTAAAATACTAGATATTCTTCAACTTGCATGGAAAATTTTCTATATAAAGGATCATATTAAATTCATTCATGTAATGATAGAAACTTTCAGTGAGAAAGGCGCATCAATCGAAAGAATGATGAGCATCTCATTCGTACAGACGATAAATTTCTTGCTTAGAATATCGAATATTTTTGCCGTGGTGTTGAGGGTATATATGAAATATTTAGTGGAAAGAAGATATTTCATAGATAAAGTACTCGATCGAGAAAATTTGATATTAGCAAATGGTTGAGATATTCATTGCGTTTGTTCTATAGTAATTGAGGAAGATGAATGGATGGGTTCTTTTCTCCGTGTTCGCAAAAGTATTTCTGTTGGATGGGGTGTTAATTCTTACTTTCATTGCGACAATAATTTCTGAATCAACGAATTGTTTAGCAGAGAGGAATTATCTCACAAGATTCATCATAAGATATCTGTGGGCGTATGCGTTTACAGTTTCATATTATGGAATAATGGTGAATGGTTATATCACCAATCCCATCGCTAAACTATTCAACCTGATTATCAACTTCGGATTCTTTGCTCAAATAAATTATTGCCGGGCGAATGTATTTAATTCTTCTCCGTTCTTCACAGTGGTCGGTATTATTTCGATTGGATTTGGTCTAATAAGAATGGGAAATTATTGTTTGAAAAAACTGAATAATTATGGGAAAATAGATTTAAATAAATAGTGTTATGGTAGATTAAATGGAAATATTTGATGTTGTTGTTATTGGTGGTGGTTGTGCGGGATATACTGCTGGGATTTATGCTGGAAGGGCGAATTTGAAAGTAGTGATTCTTGAGGGGGAAAATTCAGGAGGACAGTTGGCGAAGACATCAGATGTGGAGAATTTCCCTGGATTTGAGGATGCAATTAATGGGGGCGAATTGATGAATCGGATGAGAGCGCAGGCAGTCAAATGGGCGAAAAATATTCTTGAGAATTCAGCAGTGAGGATCGAGAAGGCGAATGTGTTTGAGATCTTTTTGGATAATGGAGAAAAGTTGAGATCACGTGCTGTTATTATTGCGACGGGGGCAAGCGTTCGGAGATTGGATGTTCCTGGTGAAAAAGAGTTTTGGCTCAATGGAATTAGTGGTTGTGCTGTGTGTGATGGTCCGTTGCCAGTGTTTTATAATAAAGTACTTGCTGTTATAGGCGGCGGGGATAGCGCCATGGAGGAGGCTTTGTATTTAACGAAATTTGCTAGAGAACTCGTTATCATTCACCGTAGCTCAAACTTCCGCGCTTCGAAAATAATGTTAGAGAGAGCTAAATTGAATCCGAAAATAAGATTTTTGACTGATACACATGTGAAAGAAATTATTGGGACAGATATGATAGAAAAATTAAGGTTAGTAAGTGGTGGTGTTGAGAGTGAATTGGAAGTTGGGGGAATGTTTTATGGAATTGGTCATATACCGAATACTGCATTTTTGCGGGTGGAGGGGTCAGTGGGTGCATCAGTGAAAGTCGATTCGGAAGGATATATAGTTGTTAACGGTAGTGAAACTAGTGTGCCTGGCATATTTAGTGCAGGTGATGTTCATGATAAGAAATATCGTCAAGCAGTAACTGCCGCAGCTTCCGGTTGCATGGCAGCAATCGACACGGAACGATATCTAGAGACACTATGAAATCATTGGATAATTATCACCATCTTTATATACGTTCGAAGCGAAAAGCATTATACTAACAAACCACCAAGACAAAAGTATCAACCCTCCTATTTTAAATATTCGGATTCTTATTTGATCGATTTCATTTTCATTAATGAAGGAGATGTAGAAAAGGTACAACGAATATATTGCGGTAGAGATAATCTCCATTAGGAATAAATTATACTTTCCTGCGTAGAGATATCCGAGGCCACATGATGGGAACATCTGTAATAGCAAAGCAACAATAAAATTTTTTATTTCACGATTACAAATACCAGCGGGGGTGAGCCCGTACCATTTGTCGCAATGGCAAGTTCCATTAGGTTGCATTTTCCCATGGATACATACATCATCATGCGGGGGTAAAGACCGTGGCATCAACAAGCCTATCATAACACAATAACAAACAAGTATAAGCGCGGCGCAACACACAAAAAATATATCGCAGTGCTGCTCAAATTTCTCATCATCATCGCTATCAAAACCTACTTCTTCATCCTTGCCCTGATACATACCGGCACATACTCCTCCGCCTAAATTCCTACCACTGCACATCACATTCAAATATCAATTTTTTCCCCAGAGAAAAAATTGATTAAATAATTAAACGATACAAAATATTATTGATTGTCACATTTCTTTTTCAGTTTATCATACTTCCTTTTATATTTCAAGTATTTTTCATAATAATTACTGCGATGTTCTGGCCGGTAGGGATCCAATAAATAATAACCCCCTACTTGCTGAGAGACAGTAACTGGAACTTCTTCTGCCATATCCAAATTAATTGATTTGAGATCATATCTGTTTAACTGATCATCATCTAAAATTCGATTAAATAGAATGCCACTCTGATTGTAAGCATTAGCCAAGTACAAAGCATGATAGTCTGTACCTTTATATTCCACGGTAAATAAAAAGTTATGACAACAGCTATCCCCGCAACCGGTAATTCCACTCTTATAAGTATATTTCTTCAGTTTTATTCCATATTGATTTAAAAATGGGATGGCATTTTTCAATGTTGTGTCGTTCATCGAAGGGATAGTAATTTTATCAATATTTTGCGGTTGACAAACACGAAATACTGACGTTCCCACTTTAATTCTTTCCGCATTCTTTGCAAAAAATTCTTGTAGATATTTTGGCCCTTCTGTTGCAACTGGCGCAATGATTATTTTTTGATCAGATAAATTGAATGATCCAGCTTTTTCAATACCCAACAGATCTGTTGCCGCTTCGCTAATTATTTTCCTTTCGGCAGAATCAGAAAGCGATCCTTCAATAATATCAGCGAAAATGATCCCTAATCCGTCATTTCCATAATGAGACCGCTTAGCTTCATATGTTAGAATATATGGTTTGTTTTTATATGTGATGTTAAACCAATAATCATAGCAACACTGTAGTCCCAATGCCACTGATCCTGTGGCTTTCCCGCAATTTACTTTTGATGCTCGATATATCGCTTTAGTAAAATTGATACCTTGTGCGTTAAATACATCTAGTGAAACCGGCCGCTCGTTTATTTGGAAAACGGGTTTAGTGGGAACACAGGATCCAACACTTCGATCAACTCGAATTGTACTATCCGAAAGAATATCTTTTAGACGTTTTATATCTGGATTTTCTTCAGCAGGAGGTTGTTCTTTTGCGGCAGCTGCGGCTGCCGCTGCTGCTGCTCGATCTGCTGCTTCTTTAGCGTCTTTTGCTTGTTTAGCTCGATCCTCTGCTTCTTTCACTTCCCTCGCTCGAACCTCTGCTCCAGCTGCAGAGGCCGCTGCAACTGCTGCGGCTGCCGCTGCCTCATCGAATTCTTTACGACCTGGCTCTGGTGCAACTGGAACCGCTGTCACCACAGGAACCACAGGAACCGCCGTCACCACAGGAAGCCCCGCTGTCTCCAACGGAACATTCGGAACCAAATGATGCATATCATACCTCTTAACTATCGCAGCCTTCTCACCCAAGTATTTCTCATACTCCGGAAACGCCAACTTCCCCGCCAGATCTTTCTCAAGTTTTCGCGTTTCAATAACCAACTCATTCGTCTTCTCATTAGTCCTCTTCAAAGAATCCTCCAACACTTTCTTACTATCTTTCATCTCCTTATATTTCGTTACATAACTCACGATAACTGGGACCAAAGCAGATAGCAATCTAATCGGATCATACGGCGCACCAGCATTTTGCATCACTGCATAACTCCCACCGACTAAATTTAAATACCCTCTCACCAATTTATTAATTTCAGCAACACCCTTATATTTCTTCTCAGCTTCATTATAAACAACACTAATTTCTTTCATCTGTTCCACTAATGAATTATATTTCTGAACGAATTGTTCTAAACCAGTAGCAATATTACCAATAGGATATTTTTCCATTATATATTATTATTTAATATAATTTTAATTAGAACTGATATAATTGGCTCAATCCTTTGGAAAAAGTTCTATATTGAAATTTTCGTCGGATAATTCTTTCGTATTGTAAACCGTGGAGGTTTGGATTGGGCTGCCGACTGATAAGATTAGGGGATTCACACCGTAGGAGGTTGCTTCTGAATATTCTTTCCCATGTTTGTCTATTATTTGCAGAATAATGCCGTAATCAATGTTCCCCTCGAGTCCATCTGGTCCCATCACCATCCATCGTTTCGCATTCTCTGGAACTAATATTTTAGCATAAACTCTATACATATGATAGCTGTATATCAAAACTCTACATGGTTTCCACACGATAATTTCTCCCTGTGGTAACGCCCGATTTCTTTTTTTATCATCGATAGAGACATTAATGTGAACAAGTTTTCCTGAATCAAACAATGCTTCGTCTGTTAACGCTCCATCGCTATCCCATCGGGAGAAAACGCCATGCTTTTTCCCCTGAGCATACACTGCTTGTTCATAAATTTGTTCCGATCGATAAAATCGTTCATACAAGCCATTTAATGTTCCATCGTGAAATTCACATTTCAATGCCAACTGACCAGTATCATACCACTCTTGATAAACACCCACGCACCGCAGTCCAGTAAAATTATATTCGAATGATTTATTACCATTGGAGTAGTATTCTTCATATTTGCCTTCGCGGGGAGTAGTATATGTTATTTTTTCGTGTAGGAAGCTATTTGCATACCAACAACGATAAACTCCTGTTAAATTGCCTAGTTTGTCTAAGAAATAATGTTCTCTCCGATTGCCATTTGGCCAACTTCTATGGATCTCTCTTAGATTCATTTACAGTAACAATTAATGTTCACAAATTATTCACTGAATTAATTTCAATATTTTTAGTATAGGATCTCTATTTCTAACTCACCCGTTGCGCACCAAGTCTGATACTTCCCAACCAATCTCCCCCTATCAAACTCACACTCACATTCTTTCATCCCATTCTCATGAAAACTCCTAAATTTTCCCGAAATACTTCCCCCATCATAAACACACTCAACACATTTCACCCCATTCACATAGAACGAAAAATACTCTCCATGTTTAAAATTATCTTTATAAAAACATCGAACGAAAATTGTTCCATTTTTGTGATAACCAATGTACTCTCCATGTTTCCCATCGTTGACTATTTCATATTTCTCCAATAGATCTCCCGTACGATTCCAACTTTTAAACAGTCCCGTTGTCTTATTACTACCAGAATAAAAAAACTCATATTTAGGTACGCCAGCTGACCAATATTTAACAAGTTTCTTCTCACCCATTCGTGCGATAAAATAAACTAATATATTTGATAGCAACAAACATCTTTATTTTCAATTTTTCACAAGGTGATATAACCAAATGGCACACGACACTGCCAACGATCCAAACCCAGCGACTGTAACATATCTAACTATTTTCTGTTTCTTCTCAAAGTTTTCTAAACGCCTAATCAAAAATACTGCCATCTCCGCTATATGAACTGCATCAAATACTGGATCATGTTTAACCAAATTTACCGGTTCAGCTCCCTTCTCACTTCCCCCAACTGCATTAACCGCTGCAATCAAAGATTTAAGGCAAAACACATCTCTGTATCGATCTCCAAACAACATTACCAAAGAATTAAAACCAAATTCTCCCAAAGTTGCATTCATGTGAGACACATCAGTTGAATTCGTATCGACCAAAAATCCCCACTTTAGTGCTTTCCCCCCGAAATAATATTTCAATTCCCAATCCCTCACCGTCATCACAAATTGCTCAGTCCCCTCCTGTAACGTCATCTTATACAAACCTTCGTCCAACGACCGAGCAATATCTCTCATCCCTTCCTGACCATCCCAAAAAGCACGACATTTCAAATCCCACCCTCTGCCAGCCTCCAATCTCATCTCACCAATCTTCATCGTCTCAATAACTCTCCCCTGTTTCACATCCAATAACGCCATCCCAATGGAAACAATCTGATTTCTCACAACATCCACCCCCGTGAATTCCGTATCAATCGCAACCAAATAATCAAAATTGCACCTCATTATCTATCATCCTAGATGAGAACATCCAAACAAAATTAATTATTTCATTTTTCAATTTTTTCCTATTTAAATCTAAATGGAAAATAACAATCGAGCGTTTCAAATAAGTTGTGTCAAAGGTGATCTGGAGAAGGCGAAATGGTTGTTTAGCTTGGGTGCTCGACTTACGGAGAACGATCACGACGATTTATTTGGATATAACTCCAGATTTACTCATTTGGAAATCACCGAATGGTTATATAGTGTTGGACAAATCAATATTTCTCTATTGAGCATCGATTCGTTTGCTTACTGTTGCTTTAATGGAAATCTAGATATAGTTAAATGGCTCTATGATAAAAATGAATTTGATATTCATGTGTTTAATGAATATATTTTTCGCTGGTGTTGTTGGTATGGGAATCTTAATGTGGTGAAATGGCTGTATTCGTTGGGAGGTTTAGATAGTCATGCTATTAATGATGAATCTTTTAGATGGGCGTGTTCGAATGGTCATCTTGATGTTTGTAAATGGTTATACGATTTGGGATCGTTGGAATTACATGCTTTGAATGATGAACCATTCCGTTGCGCTGCGGCTGAGAAGCATGTGGATATTATCCTGTGGTTGTTAGAATGTGGAACATTTCCGGGATACATTGTTAATAAATACGCATCTAGTTTCAACAATGGAATTATCGCTTTATTGTATAAACAAAAATATATTGCTACCAATCCCGTGTTGAAAGAGGCGTTTGACCTTTGTCGTAAAAAACGGGTCAGTTATTTGAAGAAAATCATCAGTATGATGGGTCGTTGGGTATGTTTGTACAATGGGGTGTGCCACTTGCGATACAGTTATCTCGCAGTGGGATTCTACGAAGCTAAACGATCATTTGAATCATCTGCGGGTCTTGATTCCAATGCAGATGCAGATAATGAACAGCAGCAACATAGCTGGGATGATAGACCACAATAGCGTCATTGTAATCTGGGGATCTTGAACTAATACATCTTCATCATCCATATAACATGTAAAATTTCCCGTTTGCGGATATGAATTCCATATGGGTGTTTCATCAGATCGCGGCAGAATCTTAAGAAGGCCGTTTATTTTAACTGTGAAACAAATATCGTATGTTTGAAGACAATTTGACATCTCTTCGGTAATATTCGCTGTTTCATAAGTGAAATTTTCGCAAACGGCAGGTAAATATTTATCTGAAATTATTTGGCTATAGACAATCACGCTCAATAAACCGATAACTATCAAAGTGGTAATGATTATTAGATAACGACTCTTGTAACACCGCCGTTTACATTCCTGAAGATACTTATTTTTCTCCGGAACATCAGATCTCAACGATACTTCAGATAATATTATTTCCTTATCCAAATGAACAACAGGAACACTCAATTCCATCGCCATTGGACAACACACAGTCTATTACACAAAAATCCTAATATGGTTTACAAGAAACAAATTATTCAACTTTTTCGAATAAAATTGAATAATAATCTATTTGGTTTATATTTAGGAGGCATGGTTTGTTTGTATAAGTTATTATTATGGAGGTGAAGACGCGTTTGAGGGTTAATGAGAAAGATGAGGAAGTTAAATCTGATGATGCGGTGAAAGTCCTGCATCCTCTTATAACAATTATTCGAGAATACTCTGTGGCAAATCCAGGGACTCCGTTTCTAAAGCATATTGAATATTTCGAAGATAACAAAGGGGGGATTAACGCAAGCTCAATAGCATGTAAATGGAGTGCACTATCTGGCGAATTCCGATTGAAAACTATGGTTCGCGGCGCATTGATAATTAAAAGCGCAAATGATAGAGCTAAATGTCCTTATAAGTTGAAGTTCTCTTCTTCAAAGGAAGTGATGCCATACCTGAAGCACCCCTGTGACACGAATATAGTGAATCCTGATGGCTCTATAAATTTGATGGAACTCGAAATATTTATGTGTAAATGTTTCGAATATGATACAGAAGAAAAAATTTGGTTTGCTAAACAGGCGAATGTTAATAATTATTTGAAACTATGTTCAGAGAGAGATAATGGCGGTAAATGGGCTAAAATCGCTCAAGAAGAATGGAACCACTTTTTCAAATTGTTCGCTGATAGTTCAAAAGAGGTTAAAATCACAGCAGAGACACTATTGGAATTCTATTTTGATTCTACAGCGCTCTACGGACGAAAAGTTAAAAACTCAAAAGCTACCTAATATGATCTGATTCATACAATCTTTCTTGACCTGATCAAATAATTTTCCATAATATTCATTCCCGTCCTTCATTTTATCTAAAAATAAATAGACTGTAATCATATTGATTAGTTTAGGATCGTTGTATAGTTTTGTAACATCGATGGTCTTTGCATATGCGTTTGGCTTAACACCGTCTAAGAGATTCGTTATGTTGTTATCTTTGCGGTCATCAACATACATAACCATTTTCATCTGGAAACGGATTGCACTCTCGCTTCGGTTCATAATTTTTGCAATGTCGGGAACGCTCATTTTATTTTGAATGAATTCTCGTAGTTTATCGTCATCGTCTTTTGTCCATTTTGCTGAGGGCGTGGAAATGGGCGCAGAGGCGACAACAAACCCATCAGGTATCGTGATTTCAACAGGCGCTTCAACCGCCACCGGAACTGCGACTCTCCTGACGATTTTCTTTATAATTTTTCTAACAGGCTTAACATCAGTCTTTACCTCCATAATAAACAAATATATAAGACATCTCTATAAGCCTCTTATATATGAAAAACAATTCTCCCTATATCATCACTCGGAGTAAAATTATTTTCCGCTAAAATTTTCTTCATTGACTTCTGTCTAAACCCCAAACGAGTCTTCGAAAAAGTATTTTTGGGGAACATTTTAATAAATTGGCATGATCGTGCCCTACTACTATTATTTGGCTTAGAACCGTGAGCCATTCTCTGATCCCATATAATAATCGATCCCCTCGCAGCAGTAATTCTAAGCTGTTCAGACACATACTTCATATCATTCTTATCTAAATTCGAAAAATGATACGATCCAACTTTCCCGCTAATCTTATCTCTGAATCCAGCGTACCATTCATCAAAACGAAATCCAGGAACACACTGAAATCCCCCATCTTCCTCCGCATTGTTCAATATATTAATCACTCCCTGCAACTGAAGCTGATCAGCACTACAATACAAGTTATTTTCCGTTATATAATCTCTTAGATCAATATATTTAAGAGAATTTCTTTTTGAAATAGTTATTGAATCGATATCTTTGTAGGTGGAAGGATGAAAATCAAGATGTAATTCGGGAAATGAATAAGCTGTTTTCCATTCAGGTTTGTCAACGTTCTGGTGATCTATAGGAATGCCCTTCGTTGGACGATAAAAACAGCAGCGATCCTGATTAACAATCAGATTTTCATCTCCATATAAAAGAGAAAATGCTCGATAGACATTCGGATTTTGCCGATTGAGCATGAACTGTTTAGAAAATATTGGCGTAGAGGTATAGAGACCATAATTACTTGTCACGGGGGCCTCCCCATAAGTTGCCACATCTGAAATATCGAATTTCTCATTCAACCGTTTCATTTGCGCACCCATTTCATCATATGTGGCCCGACACTCCTCCTCTGTCAAAACATCTCTAACAACCACATAACCATTCTTTTTAAAAAATTCTTTTAACTTCTCCTCCTCTTCAAACGAACCCAACGAAAATGCAGGACTATACATAAATCTTATCTCAACTTATATATCTCTTCTTAATCCCCTTTGAATAAATAAATCAATTTTTTCTGGTGAGGGAAAATTTGATTTCCATAGGGAAAGAAATTGGTGTTTGAGTTGATGAATATTATATGATGGAACTTATTTCGTGCAGAAAATGCAACCCATTGAAAAAAACTGACTTAAATTATTATAGGTTAATTAACGGAGTTGAATTTGAAATTACATCATTTTGTGGAATAAGATTCGAAAAAGAGATATTTCAAAATAACGAAGAATTAGATTATCTTAGTGATGAAATAATTGAATGTTCTCAATGTCTTCTCTTAATGCCACCTACAGAAACATCGTTTCATAAAACATTACATCCATTCCATATCATAGATGGGCCAAGATGTTCACAAGTATGCTCCATTTGTTTTTCTAACAATATTAAAAAGAAGGAAGAAGATTTAAATACAGTTTTCCGTAGGGCTAGTTTTTGCGACGATTGTGAAAAATTTATTGATCTGGCACGAGAGATTGATTATATACATATTGAAATAGGGTGCTGGATTAGTTATCAAATATATGGATCATACGAGAAATTTCAAAGGGCGTGGGGGAGAATCCATTTACGGGAGCCGAAATGGGAGGATATTAACCTTTTATTGAGAGAAATATCGAAGGGAAAGAGTTTTAGTGAAATTTCAGAATGGTCGAAAAAGATCGTATGGTTAGCTAAATATGTCGATTCAATTAACGATGAGGGCATAGACGGAGAGAAAAATAATTTAGCGATCGTTCTTTCTGATCTTCGTGAATCAATAAATGGCACGTATGAATATCTTTACGAATGCCCGCTTATTGATCCACTAAAAGCTATTACAATGGAATATATTGATTGTAGATTGCAATTATATAATATCTTGCGTAATTAATTACGTAATCGATTTCAATAAAAAAATTCCTTTCTCTGTGGTGGATATGTTCTTCCAAAATAGTCGGCCGATTTCCGTCTCTACTTGGGAGGGTAACTTGAGTAATTGCTCTTGCGATTGCAGAGTGTCGAATAATTTTGCTGCAGCGAAGAATCCATTCGGTAGGATAACTCCTTCTCGTTCAGTTGCTATTAATAATTGGAAGAATCGAGAACGAAGATCCGGTAGTTCAACGCACGAATCGAAAGCTAAGGCAATTTTACGCTTCACTTCCTCTTCTCCTAAACGAGTTCCGGCGACAATCTTGAGTTCTTTCAAGACACTATTCTTGAGTTGTCGCATCCTCTTCTTATCTGTAAGAGACACCAACGTCCACAATAAAGCTTTCGATTGTTCCTTACTCAACGTATCATTCTGTCCCGGATCAAATAGCACTAACTTATCCTTTTCATGATCGTAAACAATATTTCCAAAATGTAGATCGCTCATAATGAATCCCTCATCAATTGCCGCTGCGATGGCAGTTTTATGTAAACGACTAATATGCCCCAAGATTTTCCCTTTATATGGCAACGCATCAAACACGAACTGATGTTTCAGAATTTTCGCCAAAGTATCACCGTGGGCTCGCTCCCTTATCAAACAATTCAAAGTATTCACTTCAACCCTCGGAATAATAATAAACGATTCCTTCCCAAAAGAACTCCCTCTCAAATGTTCAAACGCCGCATACTCCAACCATAAATCCATTTCACTAAACATTAATTTCTCTATACGATTTACAAGTCCATCTACTTTTTTAATTGATCTTAAGGCTTTAATAGTGGCCACAGCATCATCTTCGATATTTTTACGAATTACTGCGATTACTTTTTGGGATGAATCGACCATCTCGATTGAATGAACCTGCTTAACCGATCCGACCCCCAACAACGGACCGAGCTTCTTGATATCACACCTAATAGAATTCGGAATAGAGTTCCAAAATTCCGTCAAACCCATAGGATCATTCGAATCTCTTAATCCACTTAACATATCACGATAATTCGCTGGAAGTTTCGGATCTTCAGCTAAAATTTGTCCCAATTTAATTGCCACTATGCCCGTATTGTTCAGCATATGCCTCAGATGATTCAAATTATTTCTCTGTTGCAGGGTACCAATTAAGATCTTCGATTGTAACCTTGTGGGAAGCGCATTAAAAATAGCAATAATATCTCCCAACATGGGTTTAATAAGCGAATCTCCCCCTAATTTTTGGAAAATATGTTTATTCAATATCGACCGAAACAAAACTTTCCCCTCCTCCGTCTTATTCGCGATTTGGATCATTTGATTAACAACACGTTCCATTATATCTTTTTGTATCTGAGGATGCAAACGTTGAAATTCTTCCTTCATCGTTACCAACGATTCTTCCACCAAAGGCGCATTGGGAATTTTCTTCATAAATTCCTCAATCGCCACATGCCCCTGCATCAACGCAAAACACTCATCCCTCCCACCCGGATACGACAACAACGCAACCTCCAATAATTTAGCATTTATTGAATACGCAGTCCTAGACTCGATAATATTCTTCTCCAACAACCATCCGTCCAAAGCACCAGTCTTCTTCAATTCATCCTGCAGTTGAGCCTCCACCACCAGATACAATTCCAATGAATTCGGAAGAATTACCCTTAGTTCTTTCAAACGAAGTTCCAAATCAGGTATCTCATTCAAAATATATTCCATCAAAGTCTCTCGCATATAATTAATTGTTTTCACTAAATAGCTACGATTAAGATCTTTAATCGTGTTGCTTACTAATCTGGCCCATTCGTCATGGGTGAGAAGTTTTTTGTCCGTGGGTAAAGAGAAATCTGGGATTTGCGGCGTTGGTACAAGTTGGTATATTTTCTTTTTTGCTGAATATCCAAGAGCATAGTCGAATTTATTTTCCACAGATTTACTGAAGATCTTTTCTGGATTTTTATATAGATAGATTCCTGCAGCTGTCGCAGCAGTCACGCCTATTGCTCCGTATATTTTCCAAGATTTTTTCACTTTAACAGCGGCAACATTGAGCCTTACACTCCTAAATGCTCCAAAGATACGACGCATCTTGATAATAAAATTGAAATTTAATCGGCAAGCTAAAATATAATTTATTCAATTTTTTATAAATGCTGATCGTTGTGTTTGGTAAAATATCATCAGGGAAGACATACATCGCGGACAAATTATCTAAATATTTAAATTTTCATCATATCAAAGGCGATGATTTTTTTACCTCGTTTCAAAAAAAATTTGGATTCTTTTCGAAGAAACAAGTGAAGAATTATGTGATCAAACAATTAATTCCCGGTATAGAGGCAGCATTCAAAGAACATAAAAATATCGTCGTATGCCAAAGTCTATACTACGAATCTCACCGTGCAATCGTAGCTGAACATTTTAAAAATTCCCAAAACATGGAACCATTGTTCATACAAATTAACATTTCAAAAAGACTCTACTACGAACAATTATATTCCATCGGACTCCACCTCTGGCTCTACGCTAAATTCAAAAATATCACCTACGAAAAATCATCCACAGCATACAAGATATATAATCTCCTCGACGATTTTTTCGGACCAGAATTTATGATTTTAAAGCGATCACATCCCTATCTCCGATCGTTGACTCATGAATGATATTTTATTAAATATTTCTCCATTTCGCAATCTCTCATTAGAAAGCAGATGAGTTTTATTTTCCCTAGACATAGATTTTTCCAGCTGACGTCAGAAAATAATTTCCAAGCGTTGATGTAATGTTCCAGACCCCTAACTTTATCTCTATCTTGTCCCTCGCTGTACATCATCGCCATATAGTAAAATCCATAGGGATTATTTAGCTTCGCTGC
>Ga0207047_1108_pt1 | contig 13573 bp, 14 predicted proteins | sample Alteio_BWMinCont_67_FD_153302 | JGI IMG/M metagenome (GOLD analysis project Ga0207047, IMG submission 153302) | Enriched cells from forest soil in Barre Woods Harvard Forest LTER site, Petersham, Massachusetts, United States -... | ecosystem: Environmental > Terrestrial > Soil > Temperate forest >...
CTGTCATCGGTGTGGATACGCGAGACGTTGGGATTATTGAGAGTATCCGTGCCCATGCCGTAGTTGTTGAAGACCAGCGATATCCACTCCGTGGGACGCCACAAAATCTGGCCTCCCAGGCCGGGGCGGCTGTTGAACTTGGCATAAGACTGCCATCCGTTGATGAACCACGGTTCGATCTTCAGTTTGTTCGTGGGGAACCACTGGATTCGCAGTCCATTGAAGAACCACGGCGTGTTGGATGACACGTAAGACGGTTGGTAGGTCCAGTTATCAAAATTGTAATAGCTGAAGAGACCGATATAGGAAACGAAGATTCCCGCATCGATGTTCAGCCCGTGGTTTACGTCAAAGTGGTAACCGCCCCACGCTTCGGAAAAATATCGGTACGCGTTATTCAAGTCCCATTGCCCGACGCCCGCGCTGGCATCGTTTCGCGGCGTGGTGGTGGCAAACTCGCCGAACATCGTGAGGATGCGGCCGCGGACGTTGTTCCAGTGGAAATCGCCGCCGAAACTGGCCTGCTCGATCTGAACTTCGCCGGAACGGAACGACTCCGTCGAGCCTCCCAGCGTGTGATCCACCGGATGGTTGGAACTGTCGATATAGTTGGTATCGAATCGAATTTCCGGAGTGAAGAATTTGGTATCGAAAGCCGGCGTGCCGCGGCCCGTGCCGTTCAGCCAGCTAAAATCCGCGTACGCAAACGGAGTGACGTTGTCCACGCCCGGAGTGGGTTCGTTCGGTTGCAGGCCCTGCGGAAGAGCGGGGGCCGGTGCGGGTGCGGGAGCAGCCGCGGGCGCGCCTGCGCTCGCCGCGGGAGCTGCCGCTACTGTTGTTGTCTGCGCAGGAGCAGATTCTGGGGTCGTCGCGGCGCCCGCTGGATTGAGCGAAGCGGTGATCGGCTGATTTGCCGGCTTCGGGTTGCCTTCGGCGTCCTTAGCTTCTATTGCCTCCAGGCGCGCCTCCAAACGATCGATGCGCTCGAGCAACTGCCTTTCGCGGTCGGTCAATGGCTCCGCATTCGATTTCGTGATCGTTGGAGGCACGTCGGCCCCTGCGGGAGCAGCGTCGGCCTCTAACGGAAGATCCACTCGCGTTAGGTGCTTACCCGCCACTTCGACGGTCGCAGACGCCTTCTGAAATCCATTTTTCATGGCGGCTACGTCATATTTGCCCGGTTCCAGATTTGCGAACTTGTACATGCCGGTGGCATCCGTGACGGTGAAAAGATCCGTCCCTTTGTCCACGTTGTGCGCGACAATCCGTACTTCCGCCATCGGCTTGCCGCTCGCCGAGTCGCGGGCCATGCCGCCCACATAGCCATCCGCCATCTGCCCGAATGCGGGAAGCGCGAGCACTCCCAGCAGAAGTGCGGTACTGACGTGCGCGGCTATGGCGGAAGCATTGCCGCGCAAGTTTGTGAATTTGCCATGTTTGCGAAAAGAAAAGACGAAATGCTTGATTCTTGACCACACCCCCCGATTACCGTTCATTGTTTCTCCTTCCTCCTGCGGATTCTAAGAGTCCTCTCGAGAGATCGCACACACGCAACGCCTTGCAGACCGGATCACGCTCGCATGCAAAATCGCTAACACATCCCGTGTTGGGACCGAAAAGATTCGCCGGACTAAGGTGTCGTTAGAGCCGTAAAAAAGGCATGAAAGGAAAGGCGGGATACTTTCAATGGGGCCGATCAGTTTTTTCGATGCGGCAGACTCGTTGGTCAGTAGAGATAACGGACTCGAGTCAAGATCGGCATACGACCTTGCATGTTGTACTCAATGAGAAGTTTCTTGTCTTTCCTCTCTGCCGTGAAATAGGGTTTGTTCGTAGCATCCTTCCCGCCGGCGAAATCAAATTGATCGGCCTGTTGGATGAGCTCGCCCACATCCAGGGTGTCTGCGGCCGGCAACACTTCAAAGCCGATAATCTTGTTGTCTTGGCTGACTACTAATTGCGCGCGTTTGCAGAAATCTGGCGCGTCGGGAGGATCAAACGTGAGCTGATTGGAAGCATCGGCTTCGCGGGCAACCGCGAATTCCGGTTTCGCGAGCGCCTCTTGCGCCGTCAGATTCGCATAGGCTGTGTACGCCGGGCTGCTCGTACAACGCAGTATATCGTCAAGAGTCCAGCTCTTGACCTCGCCGGCCACTGCCAGTCTGAACTCGTGCATCAGATCCCTGCTTGCTCTGGACACGAGCATGTATCCCCATCGCTTGTAATCGGTCCACAGATACTGGCCCGTGTGCCCATCGATGACGGTGAGGATCGTATAGTCAACAAGAGCAGGCCTCTTATCCGGACCGTCGCGGGTCAGATAATCGCCCAGGTATGGATTCATCGAATACAGAAGAATGAGATCGGCATTGTGTCTGTCTGGCACCAACTGATATCGCCCCCAATCGAGCAGTTCAGGCAAGGCGCTGGGCACAGACACAGCCATTTCCTTCCGGCAGTCGCAGTCGAGGTAAACGGACTTCGCCTCTAGGATTTTGACGGATAGGGGTGGCGTCTCCTTCTTTTTTGTTTTGCCGGAATTCGCTTGGCACAAGGCCGATGAGGCGATCAGCAAGAAGAGGAATAAGCCGGCCAACCTTCTCGTCGTCACGTTGGCACCTGTTTGGGCGAAAGTGCCTGATTGTTGCACAGTTTTGCGGTTCAGGGGAATCCGTGTGTGGCAGTAGAAGCGCCTCGGCCACAAGGGCGAAAGATCCTCGGGCGAGGTTCATACGCGAGGTTGGGCTCGATTCACGTAGCGCAGAGATCTTTATCGTGAGGAACTGTGAGCCTGCTCTTCCACTGCCAACCTCAACTCATGCATCAGATTTTTGCTGGCTCTGGCGACCAGGGCGTATCCCGAGCGCCTGAAGTCGGTCCACAGCAGTGCGCCAGTGCGCGCATCGATGACGGTGAGAATCGTATAGTCCACCAGCGCAGGCCTCTTATCCGGACCGTCGCGCGTCAGATAATCGCCCAGATATGGGTTCATCGAATACAGCAGGATGAGATCGGCCTCGTGACGGTCCTGCGACACCTGATAGCGACCCCAATCGAGGAGCTCGGGTAAGGCAGCCCGTACCGAAACGGCCATTTGCTTCCGACAATCGCAGTCGAGGTACACGGATTTTGCTTGCAGGATTTTGGGAGATAGGGGAGGACGTTCTCGCGTTTTGGCGAGACCCAATTGGCACAAGGCCGCCGGCGCAAACAGGAATACGAGGAAGTATCCCCCCGACCTTCTCCTGATCGTCCTCGTGATCATCCCGGCACCTGCCGCTGCCAAATTGGCTCATGCTTGAAAAGTCTGCGCGTCAGTGAAATCAGGGGTACGACAGCAGAGGCGGCCCTCAATCTGGCTTTACTTTCCCCCCGTTGAAAAGGCGCTCTTTCGAAATCTCAATTGCGCCAGATCGTTCGCGTCAAGCTCTCCCTTTTTTTTCTGGTCCAATGTTTCGAACACCGTTCCCATAAAAGTCATCCACTCTTGCTTGGATACCTTGCCGTTCTTATCGGTATCCATCAGAACGAACAACAGCTTTAGCTCATCGCCGGTAAGTAGTTGTCTGCCTTGCGTCTCAGGAGCTGTCGCCCGATCGCGTGCGAACGCGGGTCGTACCATCCGCCCGATTGTAAACAACGTCACCATCAGCAAAACGATCAGTCCGAGTTTGGTTTGTCTCCGCATAATGCCTCTAATAAGAATTTCTATTTCTCTCTCTCCAAGTCTCCAGTCGCCACGGCAAGTAATTCCAGTAGCCCTGGCTTTTAGATGCGATCACGTGCCGCAAATCGCAGACAAAAATAGCACCGGTATGCAAGGGGGATCGAACGCTGGGGAAAGTCCTCCTAGCGCAGCCGCTCAGTTTTGTCGATTGCGCCAAGTTTCGCGAGCCGCTCTCGCAGTTCCCTGTTCTCGCCTCGCAGCAGGCGCATTTCGTGTTGCCGTTTCCACAGGCGAACGGTGCTGGCGGTAACTCCGGCTTCGGAGGCTATGTCCGCCAGGGTTCGGCCATCCTGAAGACGTCTTAAAACCTCGGCGATCTGGCTCGAATCACACTTGCTGCGCGGCCTGCCAATTTCGCGTCCATTTCCGTTTTTATAATGGTGGTTATTCTGTTGCAGCCTGTCAAACCGCTTTGCGCCGAGAGAAACCGGTCCGGAACCATTGGCGACGCGATTGGTGACTCCTGAAAAGGTAACTTGAATCGGAAAATGCAATCCAGAGAACGCCACGCTCTGGTCCGGCGGAATCGTTTGAATATAGCCCAGCTCGACGGCCCGTCTTTTCCAGGTGCTGAGGATTTGCTGAAATCTTTGCGCGCCCAGGCGGTACCGCGCCCTTATTTTCGGCCCGCTCCATCCGCAAATGAAGTAGAGCTGAACCAGTTTCCGCTGCAAGTCCGGCCTGGTATGCTTCGAAAACGTTGGGATCTGTGAGGGAAAACTCACTTGATTGTCGCGAACCGCCTCCCGGAGTTGATCGACGCGCATTTCAAGAAGCTTCTTGTCGGAAACCGGCGCGTCCGCGGGAATCGTTCGCGGGAGACCCAGCCTCGGCGGCAGGATAGCCGCTGGCAGCGCCGCCGTGTTGATGACGAACTGCATATCGTGGCTTGCACTCGCAAATCCGCGTGAAGTAGCCATAGTGTTTTATTCGGCGTCTGAAGGATCGCCGCCCTCGTCCTCGGATGGATTTCGAAATCGATAGCCGACCCAGGGATCCGTGAGAATGAATTGAGGCTTGGCCGGATCAGGCTCGATTTTCTTGCGCAGCATGCGAACATAAGTGCGCAGGTATTCCAGTTCATTCCCATATTCCGGGCCCCACACCGCGCGTAAGAGCTTTGTGTGCGTCAGTGGAGCGCCTTGGTTCTTCCACAGATACGAAAGCAGGTCGAACTCCTTGGGCGAAAGACGGATTTCCTCCTCGCCTTTCCATACCAGCCGATGCTCGAGATCGATTTTCAAATCGCCCGCCTGCAAAATGTTTCGCTCCGCGCTGGTATCGGCCTGCAACCTCCGAAGTACGGCGCGCACCCGGGCGATAAGCTCGCGGAAGCGAAACGGCTTGGTAACGTAGTCGTCCGCGCCGGCATCCAACGCGCGGATTTTGTCCTCTTCCGCATCGCGAACCGTGACCATGACGATTCCGGTGCGCGGAGCAACCGCGCGGATTTGACGGCATGCCTCCACGCCGCTCATCCCCGGCATGTTCACGTCCAGCAGCACCAGATCGAATGGCCGCCGCTGCACGGCCGCAATCGCTTCCATTCCCGTGTTGGCTTCCTCCACTGCGAATCCGCTGGTGACCAGAGAAGCGCGCATGGTTCTTCGCAACGCTGCTTCATCGTCCACCACCAGAACGCTAAACGGCTGCGGCAACGTGATCACGTTCCCTTTCGGGAACGGGTAGTGCCAGCCGGAAGACTGTGCCATTTGCTGCTCCTGGGTTATCCCCGTCCAGCTCGATACTGCCGCCCAGCGCTAAAGCGATCTTGCGAGCTACGAACAAGCCAAGCCCGGAGCCCGGCCCCACTCGCCGTCCGTCTGCGCCCCGATAGAATCGTTCGAAAATTCGGCCTCTTTCTGACGCGGGGATCGGATTTCCGCTGCTCTGAACCCGTATCACGATTTCGTCGTGTTCTCGCACGATGCTCAGGCTCACAGTGGAGCCGGGGCTGGAATACTTGCAGGCGTTGTCCAGTAGCTGACTGACGGCCAGCCGCAGAAGTTCGGGATCGGCCATGACCTCGCTCGAACCGCATTCTTTGGCGAATGTGATCCGCCGGCCTCCTGAGAGTCTTGCGTACTGATCGACTGTTTCTGCCACCACGCCGGAAACATCAATCAGTTCAATCCAGGGACGGATCTCTTCCCTCTCCAACCGCGCGGTACGGATGAGCCTGGAGGTAAGCCGGCTCAGACGCGCCGCCTCCGATTCCACGATCTCGGTCATTTCGTGGTGCTGCGGACCCAGGGACGCCGCCTCGCGCAGAGCGCCGGCCGCCGTGAGAATGGTCGAAAGAGGTGTTTTGAATTCGTGGGCCAGCGCGTCCAGAATTACGGTTCGATACGACTCTGTCTGGACCGCGGCCGCCGCCCGGCTCGCGTGCGCAAACGAACGGGTCCTCTCCAGGTGGGCCGCGGCAAGGCTGGCCAGAGGCCCGGCGATCAGGTCGGGATCCTCCACTCCCTGGAATCCAATCGCTCCAATCGCTCGCCCGCCGACGCGGATGCAGCGCACGGCAAGTCTTTGATCGTCAGAGTCGTAGTCTTTCTCATGAAGGAACGCTCGGCCTGTTCTCTTCTCCAGCTCTTCACCGGCATTTCCCGCCACGTACACCTCGGCATCGGCGGCATCAAAAAAACACACCGCGGTGATGCCAAAAACCCCGCAGAATGGCTCTAGGAGCTGCGCCTCGCCCTTGCCGTTCAGTTCTAAGGTAAGAAGCTGCTGAGCGAATTCGTAGAGTTGCTGGAGTCGCAGGCGATGGATGCGGGACAATTCCGCCCCAACTCGCGCTTTCGTCACCAGCCTCGTAATGACCAAACCCGTTATAAGGAACGATCCCAGACCTGCTACGTAAAGAGGGCTGCTTACTTCAAACGAAAAGAGCGGATCGGTAAAAAAGTAATCCAGGCACCCGACCGCCACGACGGACACCAGGGCCGAGGACGCAAAGTCCCCCGTTAAGGACTGCATCACCAGAACGACCAGATAGCAAAAGCTGACGGTAAGAAAGTTAAAGTGCAGGCGGAACGCGATCCCCGTGACCAATAAAACGCTTACTGCTCCCAAAGCGCACCACTGGATACTTTGCCAGATTCGCCTGAATCCCTGCATCTTAGGTCGCATCGCCATCGCGCTCCGCCTGATTCGAACCGCCCGGATCCATGCGGATCCGGGCGGTGATGCGGTTAAGCCGCAGAATTTACCTCTTGGGACCCAGCGTGAATGCGTTTCGCGCGCCCCCACTGGTCTCGTTCTTGGTGTTCTGATTCACAATGCTCTCGCTCGCGCTCCCGTCGTTTGTGTTTCCGCCGTTCTTGAGAGCCCGCGCGGCAATGTCGTATTTCTCTGCCATCCACTCGTGATCCTCGGCAAGCCGGGAGTATTTTTGAACTTGCGCGGTGTACTCATTTACGAGTCTCCGCGCGTGCGGATACGGGTCTGGTGTCTTCGTGGCCCGTTCCATGGGACCCCATTTCCTCTCCAGTTCTTGCGCATCTGCCAGCTTTTTGTCGGCTTGCTGCGCTTGGAATTCATAGTAGGCCGCCAGCTGCCTGTGATCGGCCGCGTTAATCGCGGTCTTTTCCATTTGGCGAACCTCCTTTGCAGTTAGCGGTTCACCTGACGAGTCACGTGGAATTGCCAGCTGGTCTTGCGCGGTTGCGTGCAGCTGCAACGGCGCACAACTAAGAACCAGCAAGGCCGCGATTACTTTTAAGTTTACGTTCATGATCTTGAACCCTCCGTGCGCAATCCCCTTCGTTCACGAGGTCTGCGCCACAATGCAACGCTGATTTCCGTGAACCAATCGGAGGATGAAGCATGAGCCGTGAAAAAGGCATAAAACTTAGGAGCTTGTGCGGCGGGACTTTTATAACTTTTTCACGAACGTGGCAGGCAGGCTCGGGCCACGCAAGGTCGCCGCTACCCTGCGCCCCACAGTGGTGGGTCCGCGCATGTTAAAATTCTTATTACCTTTAGGGACGAAGAAGTGCCCCATCAGAAACTACGAAGGAGCCTGGTAAGCGCAGTCATCGGCACCATTGGGGTCGCCTTGCTGACCCTCATTTGTTTTGAGCTGCATCTCGACCTGGCATCGGTTCTGCCTCTCTACATGCTGCTGGTCGTCGTGCAGTCGATGACCGGGGACTTTCGATCGGCGGTCGTTACCTCGATATTGTCCGCGGGATGTTTAGACTTTTTCTTCACCCCGCCGCTTTTCACGCTCTACGTGAACAACCCCCTGAATATCATTGCCCTGATAGCTTTTGTCCTTACGGCCGTGATCATCACCACATTGGCATCCGGGGAACGGAAACACGCCGAATCCTCTACCCTGCAAAAGGACCGTCTCGATCGCCTCTACAAGCTTTCCCAGCAGCTTCTCGCGCTGGAACCCGAGGCTATGATGACCGAAAAGTTCCTCGAGCCCTTTCACAGCCTCTTCGGGGTGACGGCGATTTGCGCTTTTGACGCCGAGACTGCCGACGTTCATGTCATTGGAAATTCGCAGCAAGAGTTGGCGCGTAAGACTCGCGAAGCTTATATAAGCGGACACGATCTCAACGATCCGGATTCACGCTTATCGGTCCGAGGTTTTCGATTTAGTGGTGCGGGCAGAATGACCGGAGCGATCGGCTTTGAAGGCCTGCGAGATCCCGAGGAAACCACGGGGTCGTTGGCCGCTCTCACTGCCGCGTTAGTGGAAAAGACCAAGGCCTTCCGCAAAACCACTGTGGCCGCGGCAGCCAGGCAGGCCGAAGAGTACCGCTCGGCAGTGCTGGATGCGCTGGCCCACGAATTCAAGACTCCATTGGCCACCATACTCACCGCCGCCGGCGGCATCCGTGAGGCTGGCCCGCTGAGGCCCGAACAACTGGACATGGCCGAAACCATCGAGAGCGAGGCGGTTCGGCTTGACGGCTTGACTTCACGGCTGCTTCGCACGGCTCGCCTGGATCGCGAAGAGATCCGGCCGCGAGTGGACTTCATCGATCTGGAATTCCTGATCACGCAAATTGCCGGGCAATATTCAGAGCGTTCGCCGGACCGGCGAATTGTCATCGCAAACCCGCACGGACGCATGGAAGTGCTGGCCGATCCACAACTGCTCCGGCTCGCACTGGGCCAGTTGGTCGAGAATGCCTGCAAGTACTCCGTACCGGGTTCCACCGTAACGATTGCCGTCGGCCGGCAAGACGATTCCGTGGCCGTAAAAGTCTCCAACACTGGCAGCTCGATTCCCTACAGTGAGCGAACCAGGATCTTCGAACGCTTCTATCGCGGGGCGGATGCCAGCCGCACCGTATCGGGTTCCGGCCTGGGACTCCATGTCGCCCGAAAAATCGCCATCGCCCATGGAGGCGCGCTTGATCTGGAAATCCGGGACCGGCAGAGCGACGAAGTTACATTCTGCCTGAGAATTCCGCTTAACAAGGAAGCGACCAATCGTGTCGTTGCCGCAAAATAGCGTCTTGATCGTGGACGATGAAGCTTCCTTGCGTAAGACGCTGCGTACCTCCTTGATCGCCAGTGGTTTTGCCGTTGAGGAGGCCCGTAGCGGCGAAGAAGCCCTGACGATAATCCAGGAACATCCGTTTGATCTGGTCCTGCTGGACATTAATATGCCCGGTATCGGAGGCATCGAGGCCTGCCGTCGTATTCGAGGCGCCTCGCCCCATGCCGGCATCGTCATGATCACCGTGCGGGACTTTGATGACGATAAGGTTCGGGGCCTGGAAGCGGGAGCGGACGATTACGTCACGAAGCCTTTCAAGTTGAGGGAACTAACGGCTCGTCTCAAAGCCGTTCTTCGGCGGACCAGCCTTCAGGCCGCAGCTGAGCCTACAGTCCTCGAAATTGGAAACTTGAAGATCGATTTCGAGCGTCGCCTTTTCTGGCGCGATGGCGAGGAAGTCCATCTCTCGCCAAAGGAGTTTGAACTTCTCGCGTTCATGATCAAGAATGCCGGCTTTCCCTTGACCCACCTAAAGCTGCTAAGGTCAATCTGGGGTCCCGAATATGGCGGCGAACTCGAATACTTGCGGTCCTACGTGAGAATGCTTCGCAAGAAAATCGAAAGCGACCCGGAAAACCCGAAATACATCCTGACCGAGCCTTGGCTGGGATATCGCTTCCGCGACCCCGACCCCCCTGATTCGGAAGCATGATGTGGCATGATGCCGCGCGATAATGCTGCGCAAACGATAATGCTGCGCAAACGATGATGCGCGAACAACAGTTCTGTTCCTGGCGGAATCCTCAGCGCTGTCATCACGAGCGCCGCTTTTTGGCGCGAGGGATCCGTTTTTGTCCCTTCTTGGCCGCCGACCTCAGAGTTGTCATTCTGAGCGAAGTGGCCGCGGCTTTTCCTCGGACCGCTTGCCGGTCCGCGCGGCAACGAAGTCGAAGAATCCCTCCTCGGTTCTGACGCTTCCCGCTGGATTTCTAGCTGGGAGTTTTGGAGGCCAGGAAATAGCCCGTCCGTGATCGGACGGAAACTCGTGCATGCCCTGGAGCACTGACGCTGACGTGAATTTTTCGAAAACCGCCCGGGGCGCTATTGGTCGGTTCGTAACCCAGCGTGTACTGGTGGCGGATATCTGCCGCGATCGCTTTGCAAACCTCCACGACTTCAGACGCGGAGTTCGGGAAGTACGCCTTGCCTCCTGTCTGTTTGGCGAACTTCCTCAGAACCTCGGGGTTTTGATCCGCGCTGTACTCATCCAGCAGACCAACGGCATAAATGATCACGTTAGCCGCCTGTGCCAATCGCAGAACCTCACCAAAATTGTGCTCGCTGGCGTTGTCGCCCCCGTCGCTGATCACAATGAGAACTCTCTTCTCATGCTCGTCCGTTTGAAGATGACGCAAAGCTGCGGCCAGGGCGTCATATAGGGCCGTTCTCCCGCGAGTGGGGCCTTCCGATAAGGCGCGCTCCAGCACGTCGACTTTGTTGGTAAAAGGGACGTTCGGCGGAAGGCCCAGCGCAATCGTGTCCGTAAAGTTGACGACGAACTCTCGATCTTCTTGATTACTGACTTGGACGAACGCTCCTGCGCCCTGGATCACTTGAGGCCGCCAGGCGGCCATACTTCCGCTGTGGTCTACGACCAACCCAGCCGTGACGGGGATATCCTCATCGCGAAAGAGCGTAATTTGCTGCGGGCGTCCGTTTTCGTAAATCCTGAACTCCGGCGCGTTCAAACCAGACACAAAGTGGCCTTCCTTGTCGCTCACAACCACTGGGACAACCACGAGCCTCACTTCCTTGGAGATGATAAAAGGTCCGGCGCTGCCTTGAGACGCCGGACGATCTTGGCCCCACGGCGCTGTGATGGGAGGAGAGGCCGGAGTCTGCGTGCCTAGCGCTAGAAGTGCGCATACACCCAGCGCCCAGGCCTTCGAGGTCAAAATACCCGGAGGTTTCCTTCGGCGGAGCATTCCTTCCGTATAGCTTACCTCGTCGCTCTTGCTTTTCCCGCCACTCTTGCATGTTCAGGCGGCTCAATCAAGGCGCGCGTCCGGAGTGTGTCCGGAACGCGCCTCGAGTTCGTTGCACGCCACATTAACTGTTTTGGTCGGCTTTTTTCTTACCTATTTTGGCTGTTGGAATTACTTGGATTGCTGCCGAACGATTGCTCGACATTGCTTTCCTTCCCATTTGCGTCCTCAGACTTCAGTTGTGCGCCCTTCATTGCGGTCACGGAGGGTGCCTTTGAGTTGCTGGCGGGTTGGGTGATATTTCCGGAGAGCTCCGAAGGCATCGCCGGGACCGATTGATTCGAGGCCTTGGCGATCTGCGTGGCTCGAGACTTCGGATAAACGAATTCCTGGCCATACAGATCGCCTGGGTAAAACCACTCCTTGATTGCTTCGGGACCTCCCTGAGAGGTTTCCGAGAATTTCACGATTGTCTTATCGTGGGGCTGCAGCCGGTAGTCCGGGATGGTGAGGATCGTCGCGTGCAGCATGGTCATATCCTTATTGAAGATTTGCACGACGTTACGGTCACCGGCGCTGTCCATAAGTTTGAAGGCATACGTGCCGGCGGGAAGAATCTTGTTTCCTGGGAGTTCCACTGGTTGGCTAAAGGTGAAAATCGTCAATTTATTGCCCTCGTCAGCCTTGGTGGGAGATCCAAACGCCCCTGCCAAAGTTACGACACACAGAGCAACCGCCATTCGACGCAGAACTTTCATGATCACAGCCTCCTTTACGCAGTTTTCGGCCCGGGCTAGTGCTGCTTCGATCGGGCAGCTTTAGTTCCAAAGAAGGCGGGGTCAGGCAGTGTTAATATATTCGCTTGATATCTTCAGCGCGCTCAGTCGATTAGATCGAGGGCGGATTGTGGCAGGCGCTCAGTTCTGAAATGACGGCGCACACGTGTCATCTCCTTGGCAGTCTCTTGACACCTGTCTGAAGATGAACTTCGGAGAAGACGACGGACCTTAGGGCTTCGTCGCCTTCGAAGATCAAGTTTGGAGGTTTATCGTTTTCGGGTTTTTCTGTCGTCGAACGATGCAATCGTCTTCATGACTGCTGAATAAGTTGTCAATGTTCCATCAAATACGGATACTCACGAAGGGACTCTACCTCCTTTTGCAACGCTTCCATATGTTCTGACATTTGCAGGATAACCGCGACACCCGCCAGATTGACGCCCAGGTCTTGCCTCAGGTGCACTATCCGCTGTAGCCGGTATACAGTTGAAGCTGGAAATAGCTGATCGACGCCTACACCGGGCGTAGGTTCGATCAACCGCAAACGCACGAAAGTCTCCACGATTCCTGTCTGCACGCCAGCAGCGCTCGCCAAATCCTCCACCGATAATAACGAATGCTCCGTGCGCCAAAGAACTAAGGCATGGGCCTTGTCAGCCATGATTCACCTCTCCGTCATGTTCATGCGAGGCGCTCACCCAAACTTCCAAGCGGCGGATGCGCCCTGCTGCTTACGTCGTGCTTGCCTGCATCTTGCCATCCAATGGTGCCGGACGGGAGAGTGCCAGCGTCCGCATATACACAGGCCAAAACTCTTAATCGCCATTCAGGTCGATTAAGCGATCCATCCGAATCACCTGCATTTCAGCGCCAATCTCCTCGAAGGTCATTAAATTGACGGACCCCTGTCACTCTTGTGGGCGCCTTATGCCGAGTCGCCGCATCTTTTCCACCAGTGTGGTGCGCTTTAGTCCAAGCGATGCAGCGGCTCCGCGCGCTCCCCCGACAATCCAATTGGTTTGGCGCAACGCTTGCAGAATATGATCGCGCTCGGCTGCGGCAAGCGTTGGCCGCTCGTGCGGTATGCCGTTATTGGCTGGCTTGATCGGGGCGAGTTGAAGCAGTCCGTGTGAGGAGAGGATTACGGATCGTTCCATTACGTTCTGCAGTTCTCGCACATTCCCGGGCCAGGGATAGCTCGCCAGCGTATTCAGGTCTGCGCGCCGGATCGATTCGACTTTCTTGTTCATCCGCCGTGCGTACTTCTGAGCGAAGTGCTTCGCCAGAAGAGGGATATCGTCCGGACGATCACGCAGCGCGGGAATTTCGATAGGAAAGACGTTCAGACGGTAATAGAGGTCGCTGCGAAATTGATGATTCTCGACCATCGAAGGGAGGTCTCGATTGGTCGCGGTCACCAGCCGGAAGTCCACGCGAAGTGTTCGCGGACTTCCCAGTCTCTCGAATTCCTGTTCCTGGAGGACGTGCAGAAGTTTGGGTTGGAATTCTAGTGGAATATCACCCACCTCATCGAGAAACAGCATTCTTAACGTTCGGCGAAATCGCGTGTGGCGGCCCATTCGGTGCAAACGTCTACACTCAATTCCTTACCTCAGGC
>Ga0207047_1204_pt2 | contig 13512 bp, 6 predicted proteins | sample Alteio_BWMinCont_67_FD_153302 | JGI IMG/M metagenome (GOLD analysis project Ga0207047, IMG submission 153302) | Enriched cells from forest soil in Barre Woods Harvard Forest LTER site, Petersham, Massachusetts, United States -... | ecosystem: Environmental > Terrestrial > Soil > Temperate forest >...
TTGTGGAGCGAATTTCTTATCGCTTAGCTTACCGGGCGCTACTGCTGTAAGCGGAATTACTTATCAATGGCAGTATTCATCAGATAGCTTTACATGGACCAACATAGCCGGCGGCACAGTAGTTCCTTATATCTTTAAGCCAACTGCTTCATATTACTATCAGTGCATTGTTGCTTGTACGGCAAGCAGTGCCACTGCTACTTCGGGCGCTGTAAATATAGGGTATGAAACAGCCTGCCCATGTACGCCAAGTTATACTGCCACCTACGGCACCGCCGGTTCTTCTGAAGCTATGACTAACTTTTCTATCACAACAAGCTCACTCCTGACAGATGCCTATGGCATAAATTGGTCGGGGTATTTAGACAGGAGCTTGACCTTATCGCCGGTTAGTTTGTATCCGGGTTCTACCTATAATTGGTCTGTAGCGCTTAATAGTAGTTATGGATATTGGGAAACCCAAATATGGATTGACCTTAATAATGATGGTACATTTCAATCTTCAGAAACTGTTGACAATGCATTGAGTAATAATTCCAATTCTTCTACTATAAATTCTACCGCCACCCAAAAATCTTCAGCTACAGCCAGCCCATGGTATATTACCATCCCCGCTACTGCAATGGCAGGCACACATCGTATGCGTGTGCGAGAAGCATATACAGGGAGCACAGGAACTGTTTCTAAACCGATGGACCCATGCAATTCCTCTGATGCAAGCTATACCTATTCCTATGGCAATACATTTGATTATGCAGCCAACATTCTGCCTTACCCGTCGTGTACAGGAACGCCTACAGGGGAAGCGGTCGTACCAAGTATCCGTATAGCCTGCCCTGCTTCAATAGTTAATTTTAGCTTAACGGGCAGTTCCGCGTCAACAAGCAAACTTTCGTATCAATGGCAATCATCACCCGACAGCGCTACATGGACCAGTTTGTCGGGAGGCACTACTCCAACATTTAATTATTCTCCCACTGTTACCGCTTACTACCAATGTATAGTAACGTGTAAGGTAAGCAGTGCTACCGCTTATGCTGCGGGTGCTTTAGTATCTTACGAATCTTCCTGCCCTTGTACACCAACATATACCAGCGGAACCACTGCAGGTAACTCTTATGCGATGACTAACTTTTATATTTCAGGTTATGGCGGCACCTCCATCAGCGATGCTTACGGCACTAATCCCTCAGGATATTTGGACAGAACCGGCGCTGTATCTCCGGTCAGTTTTTATCCGGGCAATATTTATTCATGGTCTTTATATAATAATACAACAAGTGAATATTGGGAAACCCAGATATGGATTGACTTTAATAATGATGGTACGTTTGCAATTTCTGAGGCGGTGCAAAGTGTAGTGGGTCCTAACGGTTCAAGCACTACTATGTGTACCGGTTCAAATAATACTTCCGGTACTCTTAGCATCCCTGCTACTGCAACGGCTGGATTATACCGGATGCGTGTGCGGGAAGCATATACCGGAGGGAGTGCATGCAGTCTTTCTTCTGTTATGAATCCATGCAATTCCTCTGACGCAAGCTATACTTATTCTTATGGCAATACATTTGATTACGCAGCAACCATAGTGTCGGCTGCCGTATGCAGCGGCACACCAACGGCTGGAACTGCAACCGCATGTCCCCTCGCTTGCGGCTCCACTTCGGCATCGCTCAGCTTAACAGGTTCTACCATTGCAAGCGCACTTTCTTATCAATGGCAGTACTCAAGCGATAGCTTTAGCTGGTTCAATTTATCAGGTGCAACCACTCTTCCCTTTAGCTTCACGCCAACGGGTTCTTACTACTACCAATGCCTTGTTACCTGTAGTGGAGCTACTTCCATTTCGGCTGCCGTATATATAGGGTACGAATCATCTTGCCCCTGTACGCCATCTTATGCTAATGCTAATCCCGGCACCTCTTATGCCATGACCAACTTTGCGGTTACAGGTTACGGCGGCACATCTATCAGCGACGCTTATGGCATCAATCCATCAGGATATTCGGATAGAAGTTGTAGTGTATCGCCGGTTAGTTTTTATCCGGGCAGTACCTATGCATGGTCTATTGCCATTAGCGGCTCCTATACTGCATGGGAAGCCCAAATATGGGTTGACTTTAATAATGACGGTACATTTCAAACATCAGAATCGGTACAAAATGTGCTGGGATGTAATAGTTCTACGACTAACATGAGCACTGCCTCCCAAACTATCTCCGGCAACCTTACCATACCCGCTACTATGCTGTCGGGTAACCACCGTATGCGTGTACGGCAAGCGTACACAGGGAGTACAGGCAAGGTTTCTACACCAATAGACCCATGTAAATCCACCGATGCAAGCTATACTTATACATACGGCAACACCTTTGATTATACCGCTAACATCCTTCCTTACCCCTCCTGTTCAGGCACACCAACCGCAGGAACAGTTTCAGCCAGTACGCTTATAGCATGTTCGTCTTCCTCACTCACTCTGAATTTATCAGGCAGCACTTCTGGAGCGAGCAAACTTAGTTATCAATGGCAATCAGCGCCCGACAGCGCTACCTGGAGCAATATCGCCGGAGGCATAACAGTGCCTTTCAGCTACACACCCACTGTCGCTGCATATTATCGTTGTGCGGTAACCTGCACAGCCAGTTCCATTATTGCTTATACACCAGGTTTTAAAATTTACTACGAATCTTCCTGCCCATGCAATCCACCAATATATATTAATGCAAACCCCGGTTCATCCTATGCCATGACCAACTTTTCCGTTACAGGTTATGGCGGCTCATCCATCACCAGCGATACTTCAGGCACCATTAAAACAGGTTATGTGGACAGAAGTTCAAGTGTATCGCCGGTAAATTTTTACCCCGGCGGCACTTACTCCTGGAATTTATATACCAATACCGCCGCAAGCTCAGATTGGGAAACCCAAATATGGGTTGATTTTAATGACGATGGTACATTTGCAACTTCAGAAGCAGTGCAAAGCGTAGTGGGTCCAAACGGTACAACTTCTTCAGCATGTACCTATTCTACCAATTATACTAATGGTGTACTCAGCATCCCCGGCACTGCACCTTCCGGCATCCACCGTATGCGTGTGCGGGATGCCTATACAGCCTCATGCACCATTTCTGCAGCCATGGACCCCTGCAATGATTCCGATGCTACCAACCACTATTTATACGGTAATACATTTGATTATGCCGCTAACATATCCGCAACTTCATGCAGCGGCACACCCACTGCGGGAACAATTTCAGCCTGCCCCCTATCTTGCGGCACCTCTTACATATCCCTCAACTTAACAGGCACCACCACTGCAACCGGGCTTACCTATCAATGGCAATACTCAACCGACAGCACCACATGGACAAATCTGTCAGGAGGCACAGCAACCTCTTACAGTTTTAAGCCCACCGCTGCTTACTACTATCGCTGCGGAGTTACTTGCACAGCAAGCAGCACTACTGCTTACAGCGCACCGGTGAAAATTTACTACGAATCATCCTGCCCATGCACACCTACTTATGCTTCCGGAAGCACACCCGGCACATCTTACGCCATGACTAACTTTTCCGTCAACGGTTTCGGCGGTACATCCATCAGCGATGCTTACGGCATTAACCCATCGGGGTACTTAGATAGAGGTTGCAGTTTTACTCCAGTTAGTTTTTCTCCGGGCTCTATTTATGCTTGGACTTTATATAATTCTGCAACAACTCAATATTGGGAAGCCGGGATATGGATTGATTTTAATGATGATGGTATGTTTGAAGCTTCAGAAGTTGTTCAAACTCCAATAGGACCAAATGCCTCTACGACCACCATGTGCAGTTCCGTTACAAACGTCACTTATGGCTTCCTCAGCATACCGAGTACCGCAGCGTCGGGCATCCACCGTATGCGTGTACGCGAAATATGGAACGCCTCGTCAAGTTGCAGCCTTTCTTCAGCCATGAGTCCCTGCAATTCCTCTGATGCAACCATAACTTATAATTATGGCAACACCTTCGATTACTTAGCTAAAATAATACCCAACCCTGCCTGTTCAGGAACACCTGTTGCAGGAACGGTTTCAGCCGGCGTCCTTATAGCATGTGCGTCTTCTGCACTAATCCTTAACCTCAAAGGCAGTTCCTCAGCAGGCAAGATTACCTATCAATGGCAATCATCCCCCGACAGCGCTACCTGGGCAAGTATATCCGGAGGCACCGTGGTACCCTTCAGCTACACCCCTACTGTAGCCGCATATTATCGTTGTGCGGTTACCTGCACAGCCAGTTCCGTCACCACTTATACCGCAGGTCTGAAAATCTATTACGAATCATCCTGCCCATGCAACCCTCCAAAGTATATAAATACAAACCCCGGCTCATCCTATGCCATGACGTCTTTTTCTGTTACAGGTTATGGCGGCTCATACCTCAGTGATTATGACAGTACCAATACAGGATATGCCGATAGAAGCCTCGCTGTATCACCCGTCACTTTTTATCCGGGCGGTTCTTACTACTGGGAGTTATATACTAATTCCGGAGCTTATTATTGGGAAACACAAATATGGATTGACTTTAACGACGATGGTATCTTCGAATCCTCCGAAACAGTACAAAGCGCAATAGGACCTTATGGCGCTACTACTTCTTTGTGTACTTATAATATCTTCTTTACTGATGGCACCCTTACCATCCCAACTACCGCACCTTCCGGTACCCACCGTATGCGTGTGCGTGAAGCATACACAACTTCATGCACCATTTCTCCTGCTATGGACCCCTGCAATGATTCCGATGCTACCAACCATTATTATTACGGCAACACTTTTGATTATGCGGCAAACATTGCACCCTGTAGTACCATCCCTGTCGCGGGCACTATCACCGGCAGCACAACCGTTTGCGTCAGTTCAGCAGATACTTTAAAAGACACCACAACAGGAGGAGTATGGAGCAGCAGCAATACAAGTATAGCCACAGTAAGCAGCACCGGTATAGTTAAAGGTGTATCCGCCGGTACAGATACCATAAAATACACCGTGACCGGCTCCTGCGGCTCAGCAGTTGCCAAAGCTATAATAACAGTCGGCGCACCTTCAGCCGGAACCATCAGCGGCAGCGCAGCAGTGTGTGTCGGCTCTGTGGACACCTTAAAAGAATCAGTTTCAGGCGGCACATGGCTTAGCGTCAGCACTTATTTCACAACAATAAGCACTTCCGGAGTCGTAACAGGAGTAAACGCCGGAAGCTCGGTAATAAAATATACAGTGACCAACGTCTGCGGGAGTGCCTCAACTTCACTTACAGTGAAAGTGAATCCGAAACCTTATGCGGGCTCTATCAGCGGCAGCGCAAAGGTTTGTGCGGGCTCAAAAGACACTTTAACGGATATAACAACCGGCGGAGTATGGAACACCTATGATGTCGCTATCGCAACTGTGAGTTCAACAGGCGTCGTCACAGGTTTATCTGCTGGTGTGACAGGCATTGTATTTACTGTAACCAATTCCTGCGGCTCAGCAAGCGCAACGTTTACAATAACAGTGACCCCCAAACCTTATGCCGGCACAATTACAGGCGCCACAACAGTATGCAAAGGTAAAATGGATACGTTAACATACTATGTATCTGGCGGTACATGGAGCAGCAGTAATACAAGTATAGCCACCGTGGGTAGTGGTATAGTTACAGGCGTTTCTGCCGGTAAAGATACCATCAAATACACAGTAACCAATTCCTGCGGCTCTGCGGCTACCACGTTTGCAATAACAGTGGGCGCTCCACCATCTACGGGAACAATTACGGGCAGTTCAGCGGTGTGTACGGGAGCTACGGATACCTTAAAAGATTCAGTTTCAGGTGGCGCCTGGTCTAGCGTGAGTACCTATTTTGCAACTATAAGCACTGCGGGAATTGTAACAGGCGTAAATGCAGGAAGCTCCGTAATAAAATATACAACAACCAATTCCTGCGGAAGTTCATCAGCATCTTTTACAGTGAAAGTGAATCCCGCCACCTATGCCGGAAGTATCAGCGGCAGTACAACGATGTGTGTCGGCTCCTCAGATACTTTAAAGGAAGCAGTTTCCGGCGGTACGTGGGCTTCGCTAAACCCATATTTGGCAACAATAAGCAGCACTACAGGAGTTGTGACAGCCGTAACCGCAGGAACCGCAGTAATAATTTATTCTGTGACCGGTTCTTGCGGAACTGCCTCAACTTCTTACACAATAAAAGTGAATCCATTACCTAATGCAGGAGTTATCAGCGGCAGCACAACAGTATGCGTGGGCTCAACAGACGCTTTAGCTGATGCGGCAACAGGCGGGGTATGGAGCAGCACTAATTTGAGTATTGCTACAGTCAGCACAGCAGGTGTAGTTTCCGGCATATCGACAGGTACAAACACTATCAAATACACAGTAACCAATTCCTGCGGCTCAGCAGTTGCCACGTACGCAATAACAGTAAATCCATTACCCTATGATGGTAAAATTAGTGGCGGCGCTACTGTGGTTATCGCTTCTATGGATACATTGAAAGAATCTGCCACCGGCGGCGTTTGGAGCAGCAGCAGCACCGCAATAGCCACAGTCAGCAGCACCGGTATAGTCAAAGGCGTATCTGCCGGTACAGACACAATCAAATACACCGTTACCAACTCTTGCGGCAAGGCAGTAGCCTCATTTGTAGTAACTGTAACCACACACGGACCTATGACACAACCTATAACCGGAAGTGGCAATGATAACAATGATGGCGCCATAGACTACATTGAAAATCCCATATTAAAATTAACTGTAGCGCCAAACCCCGCACAAGACAAAGTAACCGCAGCTATGAAGCCGTAAACACCGGCAATACAAGCATAAAACTCACAGACCTTTCCGGCGTTACAATATTAACAATGGATTTAGGCTTGCAGCAAAGAGGCTCAATAGAATTACCACTTAGCAACCTCGCCGCAGGCATGTACCTCATAGAATTAACATCCGGAAACCAAAAAGCCGTAGAACGGATAATTAAAAAGTAGAGACGCGATGCTCGCGTCTCACTTTAGGGCGGGGTCAATATGACTCAGACTCATCAACACATGAGAGCACCCTTTAGGAGGGCTGGGGTAGACTTGTACGCCATAGATTTTTTCTACCACCATAGCTTTAGCGAAAGAGTTAGCGAAGGCGTATGGAGAGGGGGTGAGGCTAATATCAAAACAGCAACTTATACACATCCTCCACCTTATTCACCGTCTTGATTTCTATTTTGTAGTTTTTCTTAGTGATGCCCTTGGAATTTGCTTTGGGTATAAAAATCACATCCATCCCCAGTTTATCAGCTTCGGCTATGCGCTGGTCTATACGGTTCACTGCCCGTATCTCGCCCGAAAGCCCTATTTCGCCCACAAGACAAATGTTTGAAGGCAACGCTTTGTCTTCATAAGAAGATAACAGCGCGCATACAACGCCCAACTCTATCGATGGGTCTTCAATTTTTAATCCCCCTGCTATGTTCACAAATACATCCTTGGCGCCGAAATGAAACCCGCCCCTCTTTTCCAATACTGCTAATAACAATTGTAACCTGCGCAAATCAAAACCACTCACCGTTCGCTGGGGGGTACCATATACAGCCTGCGTTACCAAAGCCTGCACTTCTATCATCAGCGGGCGCAAACCTTCCATTGTGGAAGCTATCGCAATACCGCTCAGCGATTCCTCATGCTGCGACAATAATATCTCCGACGGATTAGTCACCGCACGCATTCCCTCTGTTACCATTTCATATATGCCAAGTTCTGATGTGGAACCAAAACGGTTTTTCAGCGTGCGAAGAATCCGGTATGCATAATGACGGTCGCCCTCAAATTGCAAAACGGCATCCACTATATGCTCCAGCACCTTCGGTCCCGCAATGGAGCCTTCCTTCGTGATATGCCCTATTATACATACCGGTATATTGGTAGCTTTTGCAAAACGCTGTAGTTCAGCCGCACACTCGCGCACCTGCGACACACTACCCGCCCCCGATTCTACATAAGGCGATTCGAGAGTTTGTATAGAATCCACAATCAATAATTGGGGGCGTACTTTTTTGGCTTCCTGGAAAAGAGTATTGGTGTCGGTGGCAGTCAGCAGGTAAAGGTTACTGTTCTTGATACCTAACCGGTCGGCACGCAATTTTATTTGCTGCGCGCTTTCCTCGCCTGATACATAAAGTATAGTAAGATTTTTCCAGTTCAGTGCGCATTGCAGTAGCAAAGTGGATTTACCGATACCCGGCTCCCCTGCCACCAGCACTACAGAGCCCGGCACTATGCCGCCGCCTAATACGCGGTTTAATTCTTCATCGGGTGTAAGCAGGCGCACTTCCTGTACATGTACCACATCTTCTATCTTATGCGCCTTCTTATTTTCTTTATAGTCCTCCTCATCCCAGACTATTTCTTCCGCCTTCGTTTTATCATCACGCTGAATTACTTCTTCCACCAAAGAGTTCCACGTCCCGCACGAAGGGCACTTGCCTGTCCACTTCGGACTTTCATATCCGCACTGCTGACAAAAAAAAGCTGTCTTGGTTTTCGCCATAAGAATGATAAAGGTAAAAGTAATTACTGTGTAGCTTAAAGAAACTTAAACAACTTTCTTTCTTTGCGGTCTTTTGCGTATTTTTTTCTTTGCGGTCTTTGCGTGAAACAATCGACCCGCTGAATAATTTCCAAATTTGCAATCATTGCAACATATTGTACAAACAAAAGAGCCGCTGGAAAAATCCGGCGGCTCTTACTTACTAACCCATTAAATTCACAACTTGATACAAATGTAATATTCGCTTTTGGAGTAAAAAAATGAAAATTTTCGTGTGCTTAATTGGTTTTATAGATATAATACTTATCCACATTCAAATTAATCCACAATAATTGATAATCAATAAGTTACACTACTTACAAACATTAAATAATAACATTTATTTTCTGAAAATTTTCATTAAGATAATATGAATTTTAGGTTGAGGTTTAGCTAGATAAAATTTATTAGTATTTGTTTGTTTTATTATTTGATAGCCTATAAGATTTTTAAGTTTGTATTTTGCTTAGACGATGTATTTTGCGACCCGAAAATAAAATTATGAGCAACAAAACTGAATTAATAGAAACAATAAAAAGACATTTTCTACCGCAAGACTTCAAAATAACTACATGGGAAACACTGCATCCCTATTTTGAAGAACTCAAAAACAGGCAACTGAATAATAAACAAGAACTGGAAGCATGGCTACGCGACATCAGCGAACTGGAAGCCGTAGTGAGCGAAGATGCAGCATGGCGACAAATCAAAATGACCTGCGACACCACCAACAAGGAATACGAAGATGCCTTTACATACTTCTGTATGGAAATAGAACCTAAAATGAAACCCTATGGTTTTGAACTGAATAAGAAACTGCTCGCTTGCCCGTTCACAGAACAATTAGACAAAACTATTTTCTTCCCCTATCTCCGCAGTGTGGATAACTCTGCAAAACTGTACCGTGATGAAAACGTACCGCTACAGGCAGAGATGAGCGTATTAGCGCAGCAATATGGCGCTATATCGGGAGCTATGAGTATAGAAGTGGATGGAAAGGAATATACAATGCAGCAAGCAGCACGCTTTTTACAAAACCCCGACCGCTCATTGCGCGAAACGGTATTTGCCAAAATGACAGCACGCCGTCTGCAAGACAAAGACCAACTCAATGAACTGTTCAACAAACTGCTGGATTTACGCCAACGCATAGCGCACAATGCAGGTTTTGAAAATTACCGTGATTATAAATTCCGCGAATTGGGGCGTTTCGATTACACGCCGGAGGATTGCTTTGCCTTCCACAATGCGGTACGCGAACACATACTCCCGTTACAAGCAATATTAGTAAAGCACCGGCAAAAAAAATTAGGATTAGACAAAATGCGCCCGTGGGATTCTGATGCAGAACCTGCCGGCACACAACCCCTCCACCCTTTCGAAACCGGAAAAGAACTCAGCCAAAAAGCAATGCAGGTATTCAATACCCTGCATCCGTTCTTCAGCCAATGTCTTGATACCATGCAGCAAATGAACCGCCTTGACCTTGAGAGTCGCAAAGGAAAAGCCCCCGGAGGATACAACTGCCCCCTCGCCGAAACCAGCGCCCCCTTCATCTTTATGAATGCTGCCGGCACAATGGCAGATGTGATTACCATGATGCACGAAGGCGGACATGCCGTACATTCATTTTTATCCAATCCGTTGGAACTCTCGGCATTCAAAGAGTACCCCATGGAAATAGCCGAACTCGCCAGCATGAGCATGGAACTGTTTTCTATGGACCATTGGAATATCTTTTTCAAAGATGATAGCGAACTACACCGTGCAAAGTTGGAAGAACTCGAGCGCGTCATCAGCGTATTACCCTGGATAGCCACCATAGATAAGTATCAGCACTGGCTCTACACCCATATTGGGCATACTATCGAAGAAAGAGAAAAAGCATGGCAGACTATACTCGGCGAATTTTCAACAGGCATCACCGACTGGAGCGGATTTGAACAATACCGCACCAACCTCTGGCAAAAACAACTGCATCTATACGAAGTTCCGTTCTACTATATAGAATACGGCATAGCCCAACTCGGAGCAATAGCCATGTGGCGCCAATATCGCCACAACAAAGAGCAGGCGCTCAACAACTACATGAAAGCCCTCAGCATGGGATATACCAAAACCTTAAAAGAACTATACACAACCGCCGGCATCCGTTTTGATTTTTCACCAAACTATGTTGCCGAACTGGGAAAGTTTATGAAAGAGGCGTTGGGGGAAATGGGGGTGAAGTAATTTTTCTAAAACATGCTTCTTGTATAAATTCTCTTAAATTATAAGTACAATATTACAAAATCTGGTATGCCCCGTCGGGGCTATAGGTTGGTAGTACACAATATACCAAACACCCGATGCCCCGTATGGGGCTACCCTCTGATAACGGCTGATTGAAATGCTCTATATTCACCCCGAACAAAACACGCAAGTTGAAGTTGAAAAACAAAGTTGAACAAACAAAAAATGCTCGTCATTGCGAAACCCGCGCTGAGTTTTGTAGCCCCAGCCGAAGGTCGGTGCGGGTTGAAGCAATCCCACGAAATAAGTATGCCGGGACACGAACTAATGCAAAAATCAGAGAAATCTACCCTCAACTTTTTACCTATTTCATAAGATTGTCCGTTCAAATGAGCTTCAACCCGCTGACGTAGCATATAGCCGGAACGAGTTTACAATACTGCTAAGAAATGCCTTGTCCACCACCTTAAAAATCGTAATTTTATACCCAATGAGTATGCACAAGAAAATGCTTTCTTTTGAATATCTTGGCAAGTATTCAAGTAAAGTAAGTTCCAATCAACTCAGAGCAAAAAAACATTATACCAAAGATGATTTTGAATATTACATCCAATCATCAGCTACATACTCATCAAACATAGAAGGCAACAGCATTGATATTGATACTTATTTAAAAAACAAGAAATTCAATATCAAGTCCAAGCCAAAGGAGATGAGTGAGATTGATGATTTGATTGAGGCATACAATTATGCTATCAAAACCGAATTGAATCTAAAGTCATTTCTTGAAGCGCATAAAATCTTAAGCAAAACCATTCTCAGCTTGAAAAGCCAAAGAGGTAAATTAAGGAACCAGCAAGTAGGAATATTCAGCCAAGGGAAAGTTGAATACATGGCAGTAGAACTTGAATTTGTAAAAGAAGAAATCACAAAGCTGTTTTCCGACATAAAGGAATTAATAAACGCGGACTTATCCCACAAAGAAATCTTTTATTACGCCTCAATGCTCCATTTATTGTTTGAGAAAATCCACCCCTTCATGGACGGCAACGGCAGGGCTGGCAGGCTATTGGAAAAATGGTTTCTATCCGAAAAACTCGGAGAAAATGCCTGGTCAATCCAAAGCGAACAATACTACGCCAAACGCAGGGCAGAATACTACAAAAAAATCCACATGGGCTATAACTACTATTCCCTGAAAATGGAAAAATGCGTACCGTTTCTTTTGATGTTGCCTAAGTGTTTATGATTGACGCACGGCTCAAAAAATAAAGGCATTACGAGACTGCAAGTTTTCTGTTGTTTGGAATGTCTATTTTTGTTTACTGTATTTTTATAAAAATAATTTTACACCTAATCCAATACAAAGTGCAATTACAACTATCAAAAGAATTTTAACTATGGAAATTTGTTTGGCTTGTGCAGAAAATAAATCTCTTTGTTTTCCTTCTAATTTATCGAACTGATTTGCAATATTGTTTTGTAGCGCCTCTTGTAGCTGTGCTCTTTCTTGCCGAATAGCTACTTGAATGTCTGAGTTAAACCTTTCAAGTTTTGAAGAAACTGTATCTTCAAATTCTCTAAGAAATTTTTTATTTGAGCTTACTAATAAGTCAATATGTTTTTCGTTTTTCTTTTCAAGATTGACTACGGATTCATTAAGTGTTTTCAAAGAAGTTTGAATATCCTTTTTTGTCGTTTCGAAATTTTTATTCCCTATAGATAATTCAGATACTCCTTTCTCAATAGATGATGAAAGTTCGGAAACTTTTGCCAAAACTTTATTATTCTGCTTGAGCGTTTCTGCTTGCTTTTCAAGCTGTTCAATAGTTTCATCTAATTTGGATAAGTTCGCCATGTATGTTTTGATTTACTTTTGTTATTCGTAAGGTTAAGGCGGAAAGTATAATTTCTGTTGTAAATTCATCCCCCAAAGTTCTCTGAATTTTTTTCAATATCTGAGGATTATTCGGGAAGAATGTAAGCAGTAAAATCGCTAAATCATTTTTGCTACCCACACTCATTATTGAACCTATATCTAAAAGTTTTTCAAAAATAAAGTCAAAGTCAACTTGGTCATACTTTATAATTTGTTTGAGTGCAGATTCTAATCTGCTTTTCCCATCTGCATTGCTGAAATCATCAATAAGAAGTCGCAAAACGCCACTGATAAAATCAAGTCCCGTATTGTACTCATAACTTTCAAGAAATCTGCTTAAGTTGGCTAATAAACTCTGCCGCTGTTCCCAGTTGATAATTTCATTTGAAATCTCGTTATTGTCAATTTGATAAAACACTTCGAACCATTTGTAAAAATCGCTTGGGTTTTCCGCAATGTGTTGAAGTAAGTAACTTGCTTCTGAAAACTTAAAATAATTTTCAAGGCGTTGCTTAAATTCTTCCTTAGTTATTTTATTTGAAATATAATCATCGCAGTTCTCATAAATGTTTTTTAGAGATTCCCTTCTATTGTATGCAAAATGGTTATAAGCCCATTGAAGTAAAAGGACAATACATCGGTCTTTTATTGAAGCAGCTTTGCTCCAAATCTTATGATAGTGTTTATACTTTTCATTCGTTTCTAAAACATCAAAATCAAACTCCTTATCGTATTTATTGATAGTTTTTTTTAGATTTGCTTTTATTGTCTCTTCGGA
>Ga0207047_1208_pt1 | contig 13431 bp, 14 predicted proteins | sample Alteio_BWMinCont_67_FD_153302 | JGI IMG/M metagenome (GOLD analysis project Ga0207047, IMG submission 153302) | Enriched cells from forest soil in Barre Woods Harvard Forest LTER site, Petersham, Massachusetts, United States -... | ecosystem: Environmental > Terrestrial > Soil > Temperate forest >...
CAAGCAGGTCAATTTGATAATAATTTCAAAATAGAATTTAGTATTAGTCTTGCCCGCGGATTAACCTACTACACAGGTGTTATCATGGAAGTTACGGCAACCGGTGTGCAAATGGGCAGCATAGGTGGCGGCGGACGTTATGACGACCTTACGGGGCTATTCGGATTGAAGGGTATATCCGGAGTGGGTATATCGTTTGGCATAGACCGTATCTATGATGTGTTGGAAGAACTAAAACTATTCCCGCAACAAATAGCTGCCGGCACACAGGTATTGATTGTAAACTTTGGAGGAGAAAACGAAAGCTATGCATTGTCTGTGTTACAACAATTACGAGCAGAAAAAATAATTGCTGAAATATATCCTGATACTGTAAAATTTGATAAACAATTGAAGTACGCAAACAAGAAAGGCATTAAGTATATACTGGAAATAAAAGAGGACAGCGCTAAAGGAGAAAAAAGAATAAGCCTCAAAAGTTTTGAGCAGAAACATGATATGCTTACTATAAAAGAATGTGTTGATTTAATTAAAAACAGTTAATCCATGTCCGCAAAAACTCTTTCCCGCTGCGCCTGGCCTTCTGACGACGCCCTGATGATAAAATACCACGATGAAGAGTGGGGGGTGCCGCTGCATGATGACCAAAAGTTGTTTGAATTTATGATACTGGATGCTTTCCAGGCAGGGCTGAGTTGGAAAACAGTACTGTACAAGCGCGAAAATTTCAGAAAAGCCTTTAGCAATTTTGATGCTGCAAAAATTGCTAAATACAACGACAAAAAAATAGAAGCCTTACTACAAGACGCGGGTATTATCCGCAATCGCCTGAAAGTACATGCTGCCGTAAATAATGCAAAGCTCTTTCTTGAAGTACAAAAGGAATTCGGCTCTTTTGATAAATATATCTGGCAATTTACCGGGCATAAGACTATAAAGAATAAATGGAGCGAAATAAAGCATGTACCCGCACGTAGTCCCGAATCAGATGCGATGAGCAAAGACCTCCAGAAAAGGGGATTCAAATTTGTGGGCTCTACTATTTGCTACGCTTTTATGCAGGCCGCCGGTATGGTCAACGACCACATGGTGCATTGCTACAGGTATAAACAAATCAAATGATTTTTCTAAATCAATAAAACTTGGGGCACCTGGTTTTAATATATTCTGATACGTTACCGAAGGCTCTGAAATAGACGGTAACGGTTATGTTACCGAACCAATACCAGTCGTTAGATTTATTATCGCCACGTTGAGTGCCATAGTGCGGATAATTACCATCCCAGCCTGGTGCGGTATTGCCGCGATACGACATTTGCGCAGCTAACTTCCCTTTGTATGCCTGGAGCGTGTCAAGGTTAACATAGCTTTTACTTACGTCGTCTAAGTAATCGGTATTCGTGTAGCGGAAACCAAGTTCGGTAGTAAGCATTAAGGTTTTGCCAATGAAGAATTTTAATCCTCCGCCAAACGGAAATGCAGCATTGACAAGGCTGTACTCTTTTCTATCGGGATACATGGGTAGCCCTTCTCCTTCAGTACTCAAGGGGCGTAAGTAAACATTATCGCCCTGTGGGTCTTGTGCATAAGGATTGAAGTAAAAGACAGAAATACCACCAAATATATATGGTGTAACCTTCATGCGGTTCACCTCTATTGGCAGCAGGTTAATTTCAAGAGCGCCATGTACTTCAAATATATGCGTAGCAAAACTAAGGTTGCGTGCCACGTTTGCGGGTATGTTCGATAGGCTGTCAGCAGCAGTTACAGTAGCATAACTTGCCCCAAAGCGTAAGCCAACATGCGGGCTCATAAAGTATTTATAAATTAATCCTACCATTGGCTTGTAGCCATAGGAAGGGAACCATTGTTGCTGAAGGTCTCCGTAATAATTAGCGACGCCAACCGATAAACCTATCTCGTGATGCTCTTGTGCCTCAACGCAAATCGGTGCGCTTAACATTAGAAAAAGTAAAAATCTTTTCAAAGCTTGAAAGTTTTGTTAAGTATTTGACGTGGAAAGTTAGAAACTTTTTTCGGATTTATGAAAAAAACTATGGTTTTCATACATCAAATTTTAAAATAAATTATATTAATGCGCTACGATAATAGCCGAAAAAGCTATTCAAATGACAATGGCTAAGTGTTACTTTTGCGCTGTTCAATACTAAAAATCAATGAATTTGATAACCGAATTAAGAGAAAGAAACCTGGTGCAGGATATGATGCCGGGCACAGAAGAACAGTTGAATAAGGAAATGACCGCCGGCTATATCGGTTTCGATCCAACAGCCCATAGCTTGCATATAGGCAGCCTGCTGCCCATCACCTTACTAATGAGGTTGCAGCGTGCAGGGCATAAGCCTTACGTTGTTGTAGGTGGCGCTACCGGCATGATAGGCGACCCTTCGGGAAAATCGCAGGAGCGTAACTTGCTCGACAAAGAAACGCTTCAGAAAAATTGCGACGGCATTCGTGAACAATTGGAAAAATTCCTTGATTTTGATTCGTCAAAACCAAATGCTGCGGTCATGGTGAACAATTATGATTGGTTCAGCGATTATTTATTTCTCGATTTCATTCGTGACATCGGCAAGCACATTTCCGTAAACTATATGCTTGCAAAAGATTCGGTAAAAAACCGTCTTGAGACGGGTATGTCCTTCACCGAGTTTTCATACCAATTAATACAAGGATACGATTTTTATTATTTACACAACAACCACAATGTAAAACTGCAAATGGGTGGCGCCGACCAGTGGGGAAATATTGTTACCGGCACCGAATTGATTCGCCGCAAAGGGGGAGGGGAGGCCTATGCATTTACCTGCCCGCTCATTACAAAAAGCGATGGCAGTAAGTTTGGCAAATCCGAAACCGGCAATGTATGGCTGAATCCCGACCTTACATCGCCCTACCAGTTCTACCAGTTTTGGCTGAAGCTGGCCGATGAAGATGCCGGAAAAATGGCGCTTTCTTTTTCTTTCCGTTCCGTTGAAGAAATAAATGCTTTAATTGCTGAGCACAATTCAGCCCCTCACCTCCGCAAGCTGCAAAAGTCTTTGGCGGAAGAACTGACTGTGCTGGTGCATAGCGATGACGACCTGGCATTTGCAAAAAAAGCTTCTGAAATCCTCTTTGGGCAAGCTCCCTTAGACATCCTGCGTTCGCTCAATGAAAAACAACTGCTTGAAGTGATGGACGGCGTACCGCAGGTCTCTGCACAAAAACAATTATTGAATGATGGTGTTGACCTCATTACCTTCCTTGCGGACTATAAGATTTTTTCATCAAAAGGCGAAGCCCGAAAAATGCTGCAAAATGGCGGGGTCAGCATCAATAAAGAAAAAATAACGGCTTTAGATTTTAAGTTGAAAGAAGAGCATTTGCTGAACGGACGCTATGTGCTGGTGCAAAAAGGGAAATCAAATTATACGCTGGCGATATTTAATTGAGTGTAAATAGTATAAATGACTATAAAGGATGCGCAGACAGCATTCGCTAATTATCACAACTTGCCCCGCCAACGGCGGCGGTCAGCTAATTATTGCTAAATTTACAAAACATGTCTCCAAGCCTGCTTCGTAAATTACTATTATGTCTCATAACTGTCGCTATTGTGCTGCCTGCTTTTTATTGCAACAATCCTAAAAACGAAGGCAACGGTGATGTACAGGAAACCTCTCTATGGCGGAATGTATATAATCCCGATGTGCACTATGTAGGCATGCAAACCTGCCGCACCTGCCATGAAGAGGTTTACAAGACATTCATTCAAACAGGCATGGGGCAATCGTTCGGGTTTGCAACCAAACAGAAATCTGCGGCAGATTTTTCACCGGCTCATGCACTGGTCTATGATACCGCGCTTGATTATTATTACAAACCTTACTGGCAAAATGATTCGCTGTATGTGATGGAGTTTCGTGTAGAAGGAGGAGATACTGTACATAAAAGAATACAAAAAATAGATTACATAGTAGGGTCCGGGCAGCACACCAATTCCCATATCTATGATGTCAATGGTTATTTTTACCAGGCGCCCATTACATTCTATACCCAAAAGCATCAATGGGATTTAGCGCCGGGATTTGAAAAAGGGAGTAATACACGTTTTAAAAGGCTGATAGAAATAGAGTGCATGAGTTGTCACAACGGCTATCCCGATTTTGTCGCGAATAGCGAAAACAAATACATCAGCGTAAAAACAGGTATTGATTGCGAGCGTTGCCACGGACCCGGCAGCCTGCATGTGCAGGAAAAGCAGGCAGGCAATATCGTGGACACTTCCAAAACGCCCGATTACAGCATTGTCAATCCGCGCCGTTTGTCCACAGAGTTGCAAAATAATGTTTGCCAACGTTGCCACTTGCAGGGCATTGCTGTACTCAATGACGGCAAAACATTTTTTGATTTTCATCCCGGCATGAAGCTATCCGAGGTGATGAATGTGTTTATGCCGGAGTATGAAGGAGCACAGGATAAAATGATTATGGCGGCGCACGTGGAACGGATGAAGAAGAGCAGGTGCTATATAGAGTCGGGTAAAATGAGCTGCATTACCTGCCACAATCCGCATGTGAGTGTGAAATTTACACCAAGGACGCAATACATAAATGCTTGCATGAGTTGTCATCGCGATAACAAGTCCCAAAATCCAAAATCTAAAATCCAAACAGAATGTACGGAAAACCCGCAGGTGCGTGCAGCTAAAAACAATGATTGTATCACATGCCACATGCCGCATAATGGAAGCATTGATATACCGCATGTGGCGGTAACAGACCATTTCATCCGCAAGCGTCCTTTTGAAGATACGATGCAAAAAAAAATTACTGCTTTCCTCGGTATGAAATGTTTTAATAACGACCATGTTGACGCCATTACTATTGCCCGTGGTTACATAGAATTTTATGAAAGGTATGCCCCGTCAAAGCCGTTGCTTGATTCCGCCTTGCTGTATTTAGATAAACAAAAAGATGTAGAAGCGGCGCAAAAGCAAAGCCGGGATTACATACGCCTCTACTACTTGCTTGAAGATTATGGAAAGGTAGTCCAATATGCAGCCGGTTTACAGCAAAGTGCAATTAATGATGCATGGACAGCATATAGGGTAGGGGAGGCTTATTATCAATTGCATCAGCCTGTTCAGGCATTGCCCTGGTATAAGCGCGCCACAGAAATATGGAAATACTCACTTGATTTTGAAAGCAAGTATGGGATTTGTTTACTTTCTTTAGGGAAAATGCAGGATGCCATGACTGTGTTCAATTTTATATTGAACGAGAACCCGGACTATGTAAGCGCCAACACCAACTTAGGATACATTTATATGCAGCAGGGCAACAGCACTATGGCATATAGTTATCTTGTCCACGCTAATGAACTTGACCCTGATTACGAACAAAACCTTATCAACCTTGCTGTCTGGTATCATAGCGATAAACAGTTGGGTAAAGCAAAAAAATGCTTGGAACATTTATTAAAAAAACACCCCAATAACGAGCAAGCAAAAGCCATGCTGCTCAACCTGTCCGAACCATAATATCCTTTAACAAATTACCCCATTAACCTTTTATTTCACCTATCCCCACCCAACTAAAAACAATTCTTAGCATGTCTATTAGAAAAACAAACCACATGACGTCAACTTTACATTTTTCAGAAAAGGTTCTTCGTTTTCTTATAATCGGTATTTTACTTCCTGCCGTAGTACTTGCACAATGGAGTACTCCTGTCAACATATCACCCAATGCTATGTCGGCGTCTATGAATGAAAATATGGGACCGTGTATTGCTGTGAGCCATGATACAATTCATGTGATATGGAGCGATAAGCGTACCAAGGGCACCGCTATATATTATACACGCTCTGTTGATACAGGGCATACCTGGAGCGATGCCGTAGCTATAACAGATACTATGGGTAATGCAACTATGCCGTCGCTCGCGGTGAATGGCAGTAATATTCACGTGGTTTGGTTAGACAACTCGCTGGCAAACCCTGCTTCCTGCTATAAACATTCTTTGGATGGCGGACATACGTGGAGTTCAAACGTGTTCATCGACAGTAATACTATATTCTGGCCCGGTGTTGCGGTATCGGGGTCAACGGTGCTTGTTTCGTTAAATAAAGGGTCTATGGACAGCACCTTTGTGCTGCTGACCAAATCAACAAATAATGGCGCAACGTGGGGTGCCGAGCAAACGGTTTCTACCCGCACGGGTAAAGGGCGCTCTGAAGACCAGGCAACAGCTACCGATGGTAATTATATTCACATGTCGTGGAATGATAACAGGAGCGGGGTGATGGAGATATATTACCGCCGTTCTACAGATATGGGAACGACATGGGACACTGAAGTGGCGATAACTTCGGGTGATTCATACACTACAATGGTATTTCTTGATAGCTCACATGTTGACGTTGCGCACGGATTTTACGACACTTATTTTAACTCATGGCTCAGACGCTCTTCCGATTCCGGAGCTACATGGAGCCCCGATGTGCAAGTTACCACCAACGACACTGCAGGGCATGATGAATTATATCCCTTTATGGTACGCGACGGGTTGAATATCTACATGGTTTCCTACGAAATTCCGGTAGGAGAATGGTATTCTCAATCATCGGACGGAGGTGCCACATGGACTCCCCAGCTTTTCTTAGGTGCCGGCAGTGGTTCATCGTTTATAGCGCTTACATGCCCGGTACTGCACATTGTTTGGCCAGATAAAGGTGTTATCTATTATATGCGCAACCCTGTTGGAGATTCTGATTGCGCTGCTGCTACCGGCACCCTTGTTGCAGGCATAGCTGCTAATAACCCTGTCATTTCAATTTATCCGAATCCTGTGGAAAATAATGTCAACATCACATTTAGTGAAACCGGCAATCACTCTATTGAATTATACGACGTTACTGGAAGGGAAATCAACGGTTTTATAAGCACAGGTAAGGAATATGAATTTTCCTGTGAAGGACTGTCAGCCGGGGTATATTATGTGAAAGTAAGCTCCGGAAAAGGAATGCAGGTTTTAAAGTTTGTGAAGGAATGATTGTTCGATAATTTTTTGACTGGAAATGCTTTTTTTGTATATTGCATAAACAACTTACTGCAATGCTCACAAACGCAATCAACCGCCTGCAATACTTATGTGATAATATCCCTGCCGCATTGAGAAAAATACATGAAGAGGAATTTTCACACAAACCAGCACCCGGAAAATGGAGCAAGAAAGAGATACTCGGGCACCTTATTGACAGCGCTGCCAATAATCATCAGCGGTTTGTGAGGGGGCAATTCGAAGATACCCCTTTAATTATTTACGACCAGGACAAATGGAACGCAGCAAGCAGGTATAATGATATGAAGCGTTCGCACGTTGTCGCGTTTTGGGAAGCGTATAACAGGCATCTACTGGAATTAATAAAGCGTATACCGGCAAGCGACCTTTCAAAAAAATGCAGGGCTAATGAGCCTGAACCCGTATCGCTGGAGTGGCTGATAGAAGATTATGTAGTGCACATGGAACATCATTTGAAGGAGATAGTGGTATATTGATGTGCAGCCTGTCAGATTATTTTGCACAACATAGAGACTTTGGCACAGCCATCCTCCCTTTTCACCGTCCCAATTCCGCCATTTACACACTTTATCTATTCATTTTGCCGAATACTACTTATGTATAACCTGATACCCATTAGATTTGCGGTATAAATACGGTACTTCCCAATTTTTATGAGTGAAACTATTCTTCAAACAAATAATCTCAGCAAAACATTTTCTTCCGGCAGAGGTAAGAAGGCAAAAAATGTGGAAGCTGTGAAAGATGTGAGCCTTGAAGTGAGGCAAGGAGAAATCTTTGGCTTCCTTGGTCCAAACGGGGCGGGCAAAAGTACTACGCTTAATATGCTTACCACGCTTTTGGCGCCAACCAATGGTAAAGCAACCGTCGCGGGATTTGATCTGCTGCGGCATCCGCAAAAGGTGCGGGAGCAAATCGGGTATGTGTCGCAGGCAGGTGGGGCGGATACGTTTTCGAATGCTTTTGAGAACTTGCTACTGCAGGCGCGATTATACGGAATATCAAAGGCACAGGCTTCGCAAAAAGCGGCGGAACTGATAGACCGCTTCCAGATGAGCGAGTTTGCCGCGCGTGAGGCGCGCACCTATTCGGGTGGGCAAAAGCGGAGGCTGGAACTTGCATTAGGAATAGTTCACCAGCCCACTCTTGTTTTCCTTGATGAACCCACAACAGGGCTTGACCCCCAAAGCAGGGCATATTTTTGGGACGAAATAAAGCGTCTGAAAAAAGAGGGGATGACTATTTTTTTAACCACTCATTACCTTGAAGAAGCCGATGCTTTGTGTGACCGTGTAGCCATTATAGACCACGGCACCATTGTAGCTCTTGATACTCCGCTACAGCTAAAACGACAAATAGGCGGAGAAAATATTACCGTTGATTTTTTAAATGAAAAGGACACGGAACGCACCCAAGCGCTTTTCAGCACCATGCCGTATATTCAAAAAATTTACAGGCAGGAAAACAAATTGTACCTGTTCATTCGTGATGGAGAACTCATGATTGCGGAGGTGTTGCGAATCATCGATAGGGAAAGAATTCCCATCCAGACAATCGGGCTTTCCCGCCCATCGCTGGATGATGTGTTCTTACAAAAAACAGGTCGTTCACTCAGAGAAGGAAAAAATTAAAACACACATTCTATGAATTTTCTTAAAGATATTTTTTTGCTATTTAGGCGACATTTAAAAAAGGCGTTCCGGCAGCCAATTTGGTTGTTTATAGGGCTTTCGCAGCCTGTGCTTTACCTTGTGCTGTATATGCCGCTACTCAAAAACATGGGCGCAACATCCCTGCTGCCAACTGGTGAAATAGTTCGCATTTTTGTGCCCGGCATGTTGGTGATTATGGCTATGGGCGCATTGTTTGCGGGTTTTAGTTTTATAGACGAAATACGGCAGGGGCTTATTGCCCGCTGGTTAGTAACACCTACCGGCAGGGTAGGGCTTATACTCAGCCTTGTTTTCAACCAAATCTTCACCTTGTTTTTACAATCCTGTATTTTATTGGTGATAGCCATGTTTTTAGGACTTCACGTTGCATTTGCCGGCATACTCCTCACACTCTTGCTTATATTACTCATCGGCATTACCATGTCTTCGTTTTCTTATGCTATATCCTTATCCGTCAAAGATGAAGGGGTTCTCGCCTCCATCACCAACACCTCTTACCTACCACTGATGCTGCTCTCCGGTATTATGCTTCCCATTTCACTTGCACCCAGCTGGATTAAAACAGCGGCGCTCTTCAATCCTTTCTACTATGCCGTTGAAGCCTCCCGGAGCCTCTTCGCCGGGCAATATGGGGATTTAATTATACTGAAAGGGTTTGGTGTGGTCCTTGTGTTTACGGGGTTTGCACTGTGGCTGGCGGTGAGGGCATTGAATAAAATGGCGGTTTAAAGGTGGACTAACGTTTTTTGCAACCACTGACTATAACTATGTACTTTGCGGTAAGATTGTTTCTTTGTAAGTGATTGTGCCTCAATCATAATGCTCCTGAATCTGCTGGGAACAAGGAGATAAACGATTTCCCCTGCATTAACGAATATCATCATTAAAGATAGCTTACGTCATTTTTTACAATTTACAGCGCAGCTATTTTTGTCTTTGTAATTAATGCTGAAATTATTTCTACTGTAAAATAAAAAATAAACAAAATGACAAACCAAAAAAAAATCCAGTATTTCAAAGCCGGCATTGCCAGTCCGCAAATTGATGAAAGGGCAAAAGCCATTTTTGAAGCAGAAAAAAATAAAAGGTATCAATATTTTATCGACAAGATAAATGATAACGACGGATTCTATTGTGTAAAATCAATTAGCCGCGATGGCAGAAGGTTTGCAGGCGAGCTCGTAATAACTCCTGACTTGAGGGCAGAAATACAGTCTTTTCTTAATTAAATCTATAGTGCCTTTTCACCAGTCATCCGGTGTTTGGCGTTATTCTTGTGCAGCTATTTCCTGTCTCAATCATTGTTGTTTTGGCTTAGAATATTTATCAGTTCTTTCATGTTTGATATGGTATGATAATTCTTGTCATGATCATCTGTGTTAACCTTTTCGTGCTGCCAGGTTATGTGATAAGGAATGTGTATGGCTTGCCCACCAATAGAAAGCACAGGAAGAACATCTGATTTCAAAGAATTACCCACCATTAAAAACTCTTCGCTTTGTATGTTCAAACGTTTTAATAGTTTCCTGTATTCGGCTTCATTCTTGTCGTGCATAATTTCGATGTGATGAAAATGATGCAATAAGCCCGAACTGTTTAATTTCCTTTGTTGGTCTAAAAGGTCGCCCTTTGTTGCTACCACCAGGAGGTATTTACTTTTCAAATTCATTAATGAAAACTCAACGTCGTCAAGTAATTCAATCGGTTTTTCCAATAAGGCTTTCCCAAGTTCAATAATCTCGTTAATTATTGCCGGAGATACTTTGTGGTTGCTGATTCTTATAGCTGTTTCAACCATAGACAGTATAAAAGCTTTTGCCCCGTAACCATACCTTTCTAAATTATCCATCTCGGTTTTGAATAATTCTTCTGATATTTTGTTTACCGGCAAATAATCTTCAAGCAGCTTGCAAAATATTTTTTCTGCGTCCTGATAATATGGCTCGTTTACCCAAAGCGTGTCGTCAGCGTCAAATCCGATTACTTTTATCTGTTGCATTTATTTTATGGTATTGTTGATTAGAATTTCCCTTATGTGGATGAGTATAATTTCGCTGTAATGAAGCAGGGTGAAATTATTGAAAAACTTTGAGATTGTTTTAGTTTTTCCCCGAAGCCTTGTTCTACTCCTGTTTAATCGCTACTTTTACGCATTAATTCATTTATATTCATGGCATCTACGAAAATTACAATCAATAATAATGGCTCTCTAAAAATAGACGGAGATTTTGAAATAGTGGACAGAGACGGAAATAATTATGGTCTTGCAGGCAGGACGGTGTTATCCCTGTGCAGGTGTGGTCAATCAAAAAATAAACCTTTCTGCGACGGTTCTCACAAAGAGTTCTTCAAACATGAAGCTGTTGCGTTTGAACTGCCGCCTAAAAAAGAAGCGTGAATCTCATAAATCCGGTTATATAACATTTGAGTCATCTTAGGAAAGGGGATTTGATTGGTTACTTTTCAACCACAAAACGCAAAACCTCATTTTCGCTTTGCCCGCTTATATGCAGTAAGTACATACCATTTGGAAGGTTGCCATTCAGTGTTATTTGTGTATTGACGTTCCCTGGTTGTGCTGCTATTGTATTTATATAAACGGTTTGACCAAGGACATCGGTAACTTCGATTGAGATGTTTTCACCGGTTTTTGAATTCCACATGGCATTGAGTGTGAAGGCGCCGTTATTAGGATTTGGCAGTAAGGTAGTGTTGTTATGAATAGTTGTAAGCGGGTTAACGCCCAAACCACCCGGACTTACTTTGCGGATACGATTACTCATCTGGTCAACAATAAATAGGTTTCCGGAACCATCAACTTTTACGCTAACACAGCCATCAAACGTAGCTGCTGTAGCAGGTCCCCCATCTCCGCTGCTCCCCGTGCCGCCGTCGCCTGCCACGGTGGTAATAATACCTGCCGCACTTACTTTTCGGATACGGTTATTAGAGGCGTCGGCTATAAAAAGATTGCCTGCGCTATTCACGGAAATTCCCGTTGGGGCAACCCCAGCTGCTGTAGCCGCCGCGCTATCTCCGCTATAAGCAAAAACGCCACTTCCGGCAACGGTAGTGATAATACCCGCTACAGACACTTTACGAATACGGTGGTTATAATCGTCTGAAATAAAAAGGTTGCCTGCAGTATCGAGCGCAATACGTTCAGGATAACTTAAACTTGCAGAAACAGCGGGACCAAGGTCTCCGCTAAAACCTGCGGTATCATTACCGGCAATGGTAGTTATAGTTCCTCCTGTTGCGGGGCTTACCTTGCGGATTACATTATTAAAATTATCCGCGATAAAAAGGTTGCCTGACCTGTCTACAGCAACGCCTGTAGGGAAATATAATTTTGCGTTCGTCGCAGCAAACCCATTTCCCGAATAACCAGCTGTACCATTACCTGCTACCGTGGTAATAATACCTGATGTATCTACTTTGCGGATACAATTATTCTGGTGGTCGGCAATATAGAGGTTGCCTGCAACATCCACCGTCACCCCCCACGGATTACTTATTTTCGCGGCTATTGCCGGTCCGCCATCCCCGCTATAACCTGCTGTATCAATGCCTGCGATTGTTGTAATAATACCATCAGTATTCACCTTGCGTATGACATTATTGCCTGCGTCGGCAATATAAAGATTGCCAGCCGCATCTACCGCTACATCAAAAGGGTCTCCGAGTTTTGCATCGGTAGCCGGTCCGCCATTTCCGCTATAACCATACCCTGTCCCTGCCACTGTAGTAATTACCTGTGCCTTTGCGCCGAAGGATACTAATGTAAAAACTGATACTAAAACTCCATAAAAGGTTGGTTTCATAAAATTAATGTGGAATTTAGAAAGACAATTTAATTCTGGTATAAAATCAGTTGAAGATACGATTTTTTTAAAAAATGGTAAAACACCAGGCAGGCGTTCATCATTTATATTGCCGGCGGCACGGTTTTATAAACCAGTTTTCTGAGATTTTACTCTCATTATCTAAAAACTTCGGGTTATGAAATACTTATCATTTTTTCTCCTCATTTTAATATCCTTCAGTGGTTGCGAAGAAGTACCCGGCATTTTTAAAACAGGGGTGGGACTTGGTATGCTTTCCGTTATCATGATAGGGCTAATTGTGTTTGTAGTTGCGAAAATATTCGCGAGAGGAGGATAAAGAGCGTTTTCATATATTTTGATGAAGAAAGACACGGTGGTTTTTCCTGAGGGTTTAAAATAAATGCTTTATGGGAAGGAAATATTCAAAACTATATGACAGATTTTCAAGTTACATAGCAAAAGTAACAAGCAGTTCTCTCACATTTCTTTATGCTTTCATTATTGTACTGTTATGGGCTATTGCCGGACCTTTCTTTCATTTTTCGAATAGTTGGCAACTGTTAATCAATACGGTTAGCAGCATTATAACTTTTTTGATGGTGTTTATAATACAACAAGCGCAGAACAAAGACACTATGGCATTACAACTGAAGCTGAATGAACTGATAGCAGCGACAAAAGGGGCAAGTAACAGAGTATTGAATATAGAGGATATGACGGAAGAGGAATTGAGGGTATTAAAAAAGTTCTATACCAAACTAAGCAGTTTATCTGAAAAAGAAGAAAGTTCCGGCACTTCACATTCAATTGATGAAGCGAAAAAAGATGAAGGGTTTAAAGAG
>Ga0207047_1210_pt1 | contig 13302 bp, 14 predicted proteins | sample Alteio_BWMinCont_67_FD_153302 | JGI IMG/M metagenome (GOLD analysis project Ga0207047, IMG submission 153302) | Enriched cells from forest soil in Barre Woods Harvard Forest LTER site, Petersham, Massachusetts, United States -... | ecosystem: Environmental > Terrestrial > Soil > Temperate forest >...
GTGGTGGCGGCCGCATCCTCATCGCTCTCGAGCGGGTTTGGGACCCGGGCGCAACCGAGCTCGAGATCGATGAACCGCACGACCATCTCGCGGTGCGTCTTCGAAAGCCGCAGATCGAGCGCATCGATCGGGTCAAGCGGCTGTGGCGGATTGTTGTGCCCCAGCCCGGGAGTGAGCTCACGCGACGAAACGGGGGTATCGCTCACCTTCGGTCTCCTAGAAGAGTGGGGGGATGGCATCAAGATCGACCGATCGATGCGGCCTTGCCTCGGGCGCGTTCGGGTTCTCTTGCGCCCAACGCCGCAAGGGCCCACTGCGGAACTCAAATTCTTGGCGGCTTGCCCGCCGCAGCGAGCGCGCCGTCCAGACCCGGTCGAGATCGACGCGCTTGTCATCGAGCCGGGCCTCGTAGCGGGCCGACCTATCCAATGGTCGGCACCAGTCATCGGGATGCGGTCCCGCGACAGTCAGCGGCTGCGGGATCACCATCGGACACAGCTGGTAGATGACCGCCGGGACCAAGGGTGCGCCCGGCCTCAGCCGCATCACGTAAAACCCCGGCTGGGGCCGAATCAGGATGCGCGCCGCCGGCCGCCCCGCTCGCCGTTGCGATGGCAACGGTCCCTCGGCCGGCTCGGAAACCCGCGGAATTCCTTGGTCCGGCTGATAGGCCATCGGGAACAGCTGCGGGCTCGCGACGGGCGTGATAGGGCTGAATGAACTAGCGGGCATGACGGACCTAACGGCGACCTCAAAAGAAGGAAAGTGCGGCCACTTCGTCAATCAAACTCTGCCTGATTTATACGGACTTTTGCCGAGCAAAGTCAAGCAGGTTTAGTGTGGAGTATGATGTGGATGTAGCCCAGTGCCGGGCTGCCCGGGCTCTACTCAATTGGTCCCAATCGGACCTCGTCGAACACAGCGGCGTGGCCCAACGAACGATCGCGGATTTCGAGCGAGGCGTGACAAGGAGGCCCTACAGGCGGACCATTGAAGCAATCGTCGCAACGTTTGAGGCTGCCGGGATTGAGTTCATCAACCGTGGCGTCCGCATGCGAGCATCATCCACGAAGGCGCCGCCGACGCGCAACTGAGGACGGGCGTGCTATCAATTTCGTGTGACCTATAGGAAAGCGTGATGGGACCTATAAGGTGAGCGAGAAACACAGTGCGGCGCTCCGGTTGCGCTGGTCCGATCCGGGGGAACGCGAAAGACAAAGCTCCGCGACCAAAGCGCGGTGGGCTGATCCCGTTGAACGGGAAAAGCTAAAGGCCGCGCTCGCCGATCCCATAAGTCGAGCGAAGATCAGCGCCGCAGCAAGGTCAGCCTGGGCCGATCCCGAAACTCGCATGGCGCGGACTGCAAGTCTCAAAACCGCACATGGTAAACCGGAGTTTCGCGAAAAAATCCGTGCGGCGACACGAGCACGATGGGCTGATCCGGCGATGCGAGAAAAGATCATTGCCGGCATGGAGGTTGCCCGGAAGCGCCGTGAGAACAAGAATATTGCCGACTGCTAAAGGGTCAATCGATCCGTGCTCAGCATGACCGTTAGCCAGTATCGACGTGTGGCGACGAGTTATTTTGGAGGCTTGTGCCGGTATTGCCCGTATAGATCGGGCTATTTGCCCTAACCTGGGCGGCGCATGGAGCGCCCTGGTCGGTCAGCATCGCCAGCGTCCAAGCGCTCCATCGGCCGTCAAAAGCGCGAAGCGTCGCGCACCCGATAAAGCAAACCCGCTCAGACTCGTCTCGGGGCGATCGTGTTGGTGGCTATCGTGCCATTGGCGTTGGCGCCTTGCCGTCTGCGGGGAAAGCCGTGTCCGAGCTCATCTAACCAAATCTGGTGGGTGATACTGCTCCGCCAAACTAAGGATTGTAGACGACCAAGTTAAATACCTTATCCACATAGTACGAGAACTGACATAAATGGTTAACGAATTAAAAGTCCTTGCATTTAAGGTCTAATTTTATCTATCTACGATTATCTTCCTGAACGTGCCGTCTTAATAGATCAAACTGGGGTGCTTGTCGCGTGGCGGAGATAGCTCAAAAGCAAACTCGTATATCGGGCAGATGGTCTCTACCTCATCTTCTTCTCCAAGAGCCCGTAAAGTCGCGCCGGTTGATCGTTATCGCTTCCGGCGATGCCAGACCGCTGCTTAGTCGCGTTGCAAGTACCCGACAAGGCGGTATCGAAATCGCTCAAGTAGTGAACGTTAGCAACGACAAGAGAGGCGAGGGCCTCGCTGCGACGTTGGAGCCCCAAGCCTTAACACGGGCCAAGGTATGGGCGATCCTAATTTCTGCAGGGGCGTCGCTTCACGTTCCGGCAAACCTGTTGCTGCAATGCCGGTTGGCTGGCATCCCCGTATTTGGCGAAGCAAATTTTTGGGAGGAAGAGGCAAAGTGGATCGATATCGATAGTCGAGACCCGAGCTGGTTCTTGGGTAGCTACGGCTTCCGAACCAGCTGGTGCACGGAACTAGCAGCTCGCCTTCTCGATCTGGTGACTGCAACAGCACTGCTCATCCTCACGCTTCCTGTGATGCTAATCGTGTCACTGCTGATCAAATTGGACAGCCGAGGCCCTGCCTTCTACCGCCAAGAGCGTGTTGGGCTCGGCGGCAAGGTTTTTATGCTTAATAAGTTCCGGAGCATGTCATGCGACGCTGAGGTGGAGGGTCGCCCGTGCTGGGCGCAAATAAACGACCCCCGGATCACGCGTATCGGGAGGTTCATCCGCTACACGCGCATTGACGAGCTGCCACAACTGCTAAACGTTCTGCGCGGCGAGATGAGTATGGTTGGTCCGCGACCAGAACGGCCCTATTTTGTAGAACAACTTTCCGTGGCCATCCCCTTTTACGCTGCGCGCCATTATGTAAAGCCAGGCATTACCGGATGGGCGCAGGTAAATGCCCCCTATAGCGCCTCGATCGAGGATACTCGTGAAAAATTATGCTATGATTTATACTACATAAAGCATCGAAGACTTTACTTATATATTTACGTATTGCTGAGAACCGTACAAGTAGTTCTCCGCGGGGAGGGCGCGCGCTAGGTGTTCCGTCCCGAAATGTGATGGTGTATTCTTATGCCGTACGGCGACTTTGATCGGCAGCGGGGTATTCCGTCTCGCTCTCGCCGTCATCGGCGAAATTTTACAAGCCATGTACCCTCACTGATTATTGGTTGATCGGGGCTTGAGCGGGTCGCAACTTTGAACACGGTAGTTGCCGAGAGGAACAATCCAAAGGAAAGTCGCGATGATAAGCGGCAGTCCCTCGAACGCCCACTTAAACTATTGACGTTCACGACGCTGTTCCCGAATCGGGAGGAGCCAAACCACGGTGTTTTTGTTGAAAATCGCTTACGCCATCTTGTCTGTAGTGGAAAAGTAGAAAGCGTCGTCGCCGCTCCGGTCCCATATTTTCCAACAGCACTGCGGGGTATCGCTGAATGGGGCAAATATGCGCGCGTCGAACATCGCGAAGAGCGGCATGGTCTCGTTATCCACCATCCGCGATACCTAACCATCCCTCGCTTCGGGATGACGGTCAGCCCCGCTCTCCTTGCGGCGGGCACTATCCGCTTCGTTCGAAAAATTCTAGCAAATGGCGGCGATTTCGACGCCATCGACGCACACTATCTATACCCTGACGGCATCGCTGCGCTATGGATCGGTAAGCAGATCGGGCGCCCGGTCGTTATCACCGCCCGCGGCTCGGATGTGAATTTGATCCCACGCTACCGATTGCCACGGCAGATGATCCAATGGGCAATCGCCGAGGCGGCCGGGCTGATCGCTGTCAGCACCGCGCTAAAAGATGCATTAGTGGATCTGGGAGCAGCGCCCGAACGTGTTGATGTACTGCGCAACGGTGTTGATCTTACTCTATTTAGACCGGTTGATCGCGTTCGCGCGCGCCAGGCTCTCGGACTCACTCGCCCTACCCTACTCTCCGTTGGTCATTTGATCGTGCGAAAAGGCCACGACCGAGTGATTGAAGCATTGCGCGACCTGCCGGAATTCGAGCTTTTGATTGTCGGTGAAGGGCCCGAGCGCGAGCGGTTAACCCGAATGATCGAGCTCGCAGGCTTGAGCGATCGCGTCCGCATTTTGGGCTCGATACCTCATGACGAACTTCCAGCGGTATACACTGCGGCTGATGCGCTAGTTCTGGCATCGAGTCGAGAAGGCTGGGCCAACGTCCTGCTGGAGTCGATGGCGTGCGGCACTCCTGTGGTTGCGTCCAACATATGGGGCAACCCGGAGGTGGTAAGTGCTCCAGATGCCGGCGTTCTTACGAGCGAAAATACGCCTTTCGGCATTGCCGAGGGCGTCCGAAATCTATTCAAAAACCTGCCAGCCCGTGCGGCGGTACGGCACTACGCCGAAGGCTTTGGTTGGGAAGAGACCACCGAGGGGCAACTCGCTGTTTTTAGGCGTGTCCTCGCGCAATACCGGTCGCGCTTGGCTAGCCCCACCACGGCTGACTGAACAAATTTACCGAGCAAAGCTCCGTGGACGGTCGCGGCCTATGCGGCCAGGGCGGACTGGGACTACGGCAACAACGCATCGAGGGCGCGCAGGCGCTCATCCCAGCTAAATTGTTCAATCACGAAGGAACGCGCACGTTCCCCCAGTGCGGCAGCGGCACCAGGATCGTTAAGCACCTGCACGCAAGCCGCAATCCACGCCTTCGCCTCGTCCGCTACGATTACCGGCGCGGTATCGGCGGTGCCGATACCGGTTAGTGCGCCAGGACTGACGATGGTGGGCCGCCCCATGGCTAGCGCCTCCAGCACTTTGTTCTGAATCCCGCGCGCGATCCTCAATGGCGCCACGACGGCGGAGGCGTACGCCAAATAAGGCTGAATATCGGGCACCGCCCCCGTGATGAGGACACCTGGGCGGTTTGCCAACATCCTAACGGGACGCGTAGGGTTCGAGCCGACAATGACGAACTGCGCCCGATCGTGGATGTTGCGGACCGCGGGAAGGACTTCGTCGGCAAACCAAAGTACGGCGTCGATATTCGGAGGGTAATCCATCGCGCCAGTAAACACGAAGGCCGGACCATCGCTCCATGCGGGCCGCAACCAAGGTCGGCCGGGATCGAAGGCCTCAGCGTCGACGCCGTTGGCGATGGTGACAACCTTTGCAAGTGGGACATCCACCACCGAACGAAATAGCGCTGCCTCCTCGTCCGAGACAAAGCCTACGACATCAGCGCCGGCCGCCAGCCTCGCCTCTTCGGCGCGCACTCGCTGCGCCTCGAGGGTAAGCAACCATCGCTTCCACCAAGTAACTTGTGCCGCGTAGCCGAAAAACTTCTCAGAATCTACATCGAGAAAGTCTAAGACGCGCAAGGTGGGCCGACTAGTCGGTGCGAGGGCGTAGTCAGAAACGTTGCTACTGTGTGCAATGATTGCGACAGGCTGATATTGATCAATAACATTGCGCACATATGCACCCAGGCCAGCCGAGCGGAATAGCGCGAAGCTCAGCGGAAGGCCACCGACCCACCGCAGCACAGCTCGTATCCACGCCCACGGTTTCGTGATGCGTACAACATATAAACTCGTGCAAAACGGCCGAAAGCGTTCAATTTCCGCCATATCCTGCGGGGTGTCTACGAATGTGCCAACGTGAAGATCGAAGCGCCGGCCTAAGTGTCGCACGATATTGAAGGAGCTTATTTTCTCTCCCTTGTTGGGAGGAAAGGGTAGCCGTTGACACAAGAACAGCACGGCTTGCCGTTTACATTCTCTCATATAAGGCTGCACTCCTCTCCTCCCTCCTGGTCCAGGACGGAGCGGACGGCTGCGCTCAATTCCTCGTAGTGCGCGCTGTAGACCGGGCAAATCACACTTACCCGCATCGCAGGTATCCCTCAACGGCAACCGAATATCGTCGGGTTGGGCATACGGCGCTTAGTGGGAGCAAAAGTCCACGAGCGAGCGAATAGCGGCTGGGCTATCGAAGCGTGCCATTTGACTTCGGGGCTTTGCAGGTGAGCGCGACCTACAGAAGCGTCTGTGGCTGACCGGATCGCGCCCCAATCAGTCGCAGATAGGGGAGTAACCCTCGCGTCGCGCCCCTCCACCCCAGCCGCGCCGCCGGTATCGCCGCGAGAGTCGCGTACGCTTCCTCAAACTCGCGCGCCATCCGTTCCACTGTAAACATTGCTTCCACTCGTGCCGCCGCTGCTGAACCAAATCGCGCGCGAAGCGTTTTGTCTCTCATCAACCGCTCCAGCGCACTCGAGAATGCCGCAACATCGTCCGGCGGTACCAACAATCCCGTCTTCTCGTGCGCGATAACCTCCGGGATGCCGCCCACGCGGGTCGATACCGATGGCAGACTGAAATATCCAGCCTCGGCCAATACGAGGCCGAACGCATCTCCCCGCGATGCTAGGGCAAAGAGGTCGGCTGCCTGATAAACTTCCACGAAATCTTTGATGTAGCCAAGAAAATGCACACGCTCAGCGATACCGAGCGAAGTCGCAAGCGCTTCCAAACTATTCCGTTCCGGGCCGTCGCCTAGAATCAGCAAGTGCGGCATTGGCTCCGCCGAAAGGCTGGCGAAAGCACGGATCAGCACGTCGTGGCCCTTCCTTGTGATCAACGACCCGGTCGTGGCGATTACGAAGGCACCGGCAGGTATCTTCAACAGCCCTTTCAGGTCTATCGCCGATCTGTTGAGCCGCGCGACGTTGATGCCGTTGTAAATCACTCGCGTGCGCGCAGGCGCCATCCCATCGGCAAGCAGATCGTTGATGACTTGCCGAGAGACGCCGACCGCGAGGGTCGCCCTATGCAGAAGCAACACGTAGCGACTCCGGCGCAGGTAGCTTATATGTAGGTGCACCAACACCGGCAGTCGCGCTCCGAACCCCGCCGGCACCAGCCACTGCGCTGGCGCAGCGCTATTGGCGTGCAACACCCGAATGCCATACGTGCGGCACAGGGCGCGACAGGTGCGCACCAGCTCTAAGAGGCACGAGAGATTGGGTCGCGGCGAACTATAATCAAAGAAGTAACGGAAATCAGACCGGTGGGTCGGATAACCCGCCGAGCACGCAGCTGCAGCCATCTCGGCGGCATTGCACCACACCACCGGGCGTACTCGCTCTTTGTCTAAGGCGCTAAGGAGATCTAGCAAGGCAGTTTCGCTGCCGCGAATCCACTCATCGCCAAAGTGAGTGAAGAGAACCGGGATCGGCACCATCGTTTGTCTTTTTATCACAATTCGTACACTTAACCCGGCATTCCCAAATCTTTTGGTGGGTTGTCTGGCCGAAGTCGCTCCTGCGCCGTTGCGCGGCGCTGATCTGCTGTGCCTCGGCGTCATCAGGAGGCTGATAACGGGGAGATCGTCACCGGGGGATTGCCGAGGTCGATGTCCATACGGCTTGGCGAGGGTGCCTCCGCAGGTGGAAACTCTCGGCCATGGGCGATCCGCTGGACGGCTGAATTCCGCTGTGGATTTCAAACTATTCCGCGCTGCTCTGGACCGAGCAGAGCCGCGCTCGGACTGTCGAAGGGTGGGTGGCCCGCTTTTGATCATGTGCTCATGGTCAACGTGCTGATCTTGGAGGCCAGCCATGGCCGGTCGGATGAGCGGGCTGAATACCTGAGCCGGGAGCGGCCGTCATTCATACGCTCCTGAGCTAAGTCTGCCGACATGGTGCCGGACACAAACACGAACAGGAGCTCCCCGAGGCGCTGACCCGAGCAAGCTGCAGGGCGGTGGATCCGCAAGCACAAGCCCTAATCCGCCATCCTCTAGCGCCAACCCGGCCGACCAGCCCACGAACTCGACTAAAACTCCCAATTGCTTGGACGCCTCCGTCTTGTTCTGTTTTTGGCTGGGCCAGAATTAATATTCTATACATTGACATTCGTGTTGGCCGGGCTTCGCTTCTCCCCACATCTCTCTGGCGCTTTTCGTTACTGTGGTACCGCTGACCGCCGCTTGTTCCGATATTCTTCTTCTCACTGCGGAGAGGCTCGGCAACAGACTTGGAAACCTGATGGCGACGCAAGTAAGCGGCCCACAACTTGTCCAGAAAGTTTTCGACTGCCTAAAAATATTCTCGACGATAGGCGGCTCGCTTGCCCCACGCCAATCTTGACATGCCGAAGTGTTTTACATAACTTTGTGCAGGCGGCGTTAAAGTCATCTGTATATAGTTAATGTCAGACTTAATCATTATCGAACCCGGGCGGCAGGAGCGCAATTACTGGCGCGACCTGTGGCGATATCGCGAGTTGTTTTACGTGTTGGCATGGCGAGATGTCGCAGTGCGCTACAAGCAGACCGTGATCGGCGCAGCGTGGGCGCTGATCCGTCCTTTCCTGACGATGGTGATCTTCACCGTTATCTTCAGTCGAATTGCCAGATTGCCGTCCGATGGTAGCGCACCTTACCCGCTGATGGTGTTTGCCGGAATGCTTCCGTGGATGTTCTTTTCGAGTGGACTCAGCGAGGCGTCTAACAGCCTCATCGGCAATGCCAGTTTGATCAGCAAGGTGTATTTCCCGCGGTTAATTGTCCCGACGGCGGCGGTGGTCGTGGCTTTCACCGATTTTCTGATCTCCTTTTCGATCCTCGTCGGAATGATGGCATGGTACCGGTTCGTGCCTGGCTGGCAGATCCTGATCCTGCCGGCCTTTGTCCTGCTCACCTTCGTCGCGAGCATCGGCCCAGCTTTGTGGATCACGGCCCTCAACATCAAATACCGCGACTTGCGCCTCGTCATCCCGTTCATGGTGCAGCTGGGCATGTATGTATCGCCGGTCGGATTTAGCTCCAGCGTCGTGCCCCAGAATTGGCGGTTCCTTTATTCCTTAAACCCTATGGTAGGGGTTATCGACGGTTTTCGCTGGTGCATCCTCGGGGGACAAAGCCGGGTCTATCTCCCGGGCCTGGCGGCAAGCGTCGCCGTGGCAGGATTTTTCCTGTGGGTCGGCGTCCACCATTTTCGCAAGACCGAAAAAGCCTTTGCCGATTTGATTTGAAGGCGATACGCGCACACGATGCCAATCATCACCGTCGAGAACTTGTCCAAGCGCTACCTTATCGGTCACCGGACTGGCAGGAACGGGCTCGCCCACCAAGTAACGTTTCGCGATGTCCTGGCGCGGGAATTTCGTAACGCCGCTCGTAAGGCCGCCGATGTCCTGCACGGTCGGCAGGTTGTGCAGGGCGACGCTATCGAGGAATTCTGGGCACTCAAGGAAGCGAGCTTTGAGGTCAAAGAGGGCGAGATCGTGGGCATCATCGGCCGCAATGGTGCGGGGAAAAGCACTCTTCTCAAAATCCTCAGTCGGATTACCGAGCCGACCTCAGGACGGGTGACGCTGCGAGGCCGCGTCGCGAGCCTTCTTGAGGTCGGTACCGGCTTTCACCCAGAGCTGAGTGGCCGCGAAAACGTCTATCTCAACGGCGCCATCCTTGGGATGAACCGTGCCGAGATCCGCAAGAAGTTCGACGAGATCATCGCCTTTGCGGAAATCGAAAAATTCATTGACACCCCGGTCAAGCGCTATTCCTCGGGCATGTATGTCCGTCTTGCTTTCGCGGTTGCGGCCCATCTCGAACCGGAAATTTTGATCGTCGATGAGGTGCTAGCCGTCGGCGACCTCGAATTTCAGAAGAAATGCCTCGGCAAGATGAGCGAGGTGGCTCGCCAACATCGCACGGTACTTTTTGTCAGTCATAATATCGGTGCAGTAAAAGCGTTAACCGAAAGATGCATTTTGCTAGAGCAGGGTCGAATTGTGGCATCGGGCGACAGCGAGGGCGTTATTGCGAAATATTTAGCGGAGGATACCCGTGGGAGCGCTGTGCCATTGAGTAGGGATTTGGAATTGTTTCGTCGTTCCCGAGTAGATGGCGCACCGGCTAAAATTGTGTCGATTGATATAGATGGGGAAAGCAGAGTTTCCGGCGTGCTGCCCCAAATCCAATTGGGAATTAAATTTACGATCGAAATCCATCTTGCTGTTTATAGGCGCTTGGAGGCTGCGGATATAGGTTTTGTTTTGAAAAATTCACAGGGAGACCCAGTTACTTCTCTAATGTGTTCCGACAGCACCTCCGGTTTATTGATTGAGCCAGGCCATCAAATAATCAAAATTACGATTAATGATTTACGCCTTACACCTGGAAACTATTTCCTTCAGATCGGCATAGATCCGGTGGTAGGTGGCCATTCGTGTGATACCATCTATGATTATCCGCTTCTTTCAGTCATTAAGGAGAGAGAGCAAATCGGTTACTGGCCAGATCGTCCCTGGGGTGCGGTTTATTGCCAAGCAGTAGAATGGCATGTATCGCGAGGGGATGAGCATCGTTGAGATTGCTGGTCTATGAAAATGCACCCGAATTGCCAGAGACATCATTATTGAGGGCAATCGGTCCGCTACGCGATTCATACCACAGCGTCGAGCCAAAACACCCGTGCTCCACGCGCCACCTTCTGGGGCCTTTTTGGTTGACCCAGCAACCGGTTCTCCGCTGATTGTTGGCCTGTGCGAAGTCGCTTCGCGCGTCGAGATGGCCAGCCGCCGTGTTTGTCGCCAGCGACGACGGTAATGCATGGAAGGCATCAATGGGAGTTCGCTTGCCTGGCACAAAAGGCGCCCGCAGACCGCAATGAGAGGTCGAGAGGTCATGCCGCCTCGGCGATGACGCAACCCATAACGCAATTCCAACAGGTTATACGAGGCACAGTTTTACATTCGAGTGTCAGTCGAAAATCGCGACTGCAAAGGGCGTGACTAGGCCGGGAGTGCTGGGGGCAGGTGCGTTCCTAGCTTCTCCATTTATGCCTCATTGGGTGATGGCCCGCCAATTTTAGTATAAAAGTGGTAGGCTCGAGAGCAACGACTAACTTTGGCGACAACGTCCCGCACTGGTAAGATCGTCGCAGACCGCGCCGCATAGGCTACGATGCGTTCAAGTTGCCGGGGCTTGCAGCCGAACGGCGACGGCTTTTCAGCTACATCGTGTGTATAAAAAATCAGCCATCCGTCGACCGACCGGTTCTGGTCGATCAGGCGCCGTATCCGGAACTCATCGAAGTTCGTGGCGTAGACTTGTGTTCCCAGCAAATCGGCAAGGTCGACGGTTCCCCGATTTATGCCCGGACGAATCCCACGACAGGACGAAAACCGCGCTCCGAGAGTGAGCTTTGCTGCAAGGGACACCGCGCCAAACGGATAGGCGAAATTGGTGGGAGTAAAGCCCTCGATAAGCGCAGAAAGCGCGGCCTGGTTCTCGCGAACCTCCGCAAGGATCGCCCGCCTTGCCGCGTGGCTACAGTTGAGATGAGTGTACGTGTGGCAAGCAATCTCATGGCCAACATCGTGCGCGGCGCGAACATCCTCGCCGTCGAACATGGGCCCTAGCACATCGGTGGTCGCAGCCAGTTTGAGGGCGGCATAATACGTGCCACGCGAGCCGTAACGTTCAAGAATCCCTCCTCCCGTAACAAGCGCGGATTTCGGAAAATCGTCAAAGGTAAAGGAAATCACACCGCCCGGCCAAGCGATCGGGGCCGGACGCGCAGTGATTGCCCAGCCAGTCTTCCGCGCCAGAGCCTGAATGCGCCCGGAAACTCCCATCCCTTGAATTCCTTTTAAAACCACATCCCAGCGCATCACGCGGCCGACGCACCTTACCTCGCCTGCTTGGGCACATTTCGCACCACTTCAACGTGGTGACTATACCACTGTAGGCCAAAGCGAGGATCCTCCGGTGAGAAAAGTACGTCGTTAATTTCTTTCCCTTATTAATTCCCCGATTGACCCTGCGCGACTGCCGTGATTTACCGGCCTATTCCACACAGTACCAAACACCGCCCGCTTTTGCTTGCAAAGGAGGCCAAATGCATGATAGCATATTCGAATACACCCACGTTCCACAACAGTCTTAGATTACCGGTGTTTAAATGAAGACCGCAATCATTATCCCAACCTATAACCGTTCGTTGTCCGTTGAACGTCTGCTCTCCAATTTATCACAATGCGACTTTCCGCCCAAAGTCGAGATTACCGTTGTAGAGAATGGCTCGCGCGGTGACACTGAAGCCGTGTGTAATTCTAACACGGTAGGCAACCGCGTACGCTACCTACATTCGCAGATCCCCGGTAGGTCGGTCGCCCTTAACTTCGCTATAGAGCAATCAGAAGCGGATTTTTTTATATTCTTCGATGATGACATTACCGTTCCACCCAGCATGGTAAAGACCTACGTTGATGCGGCGCAGCGATATGGTCAGGGGCATTTTTTTGGGGGCCCTCTCGTCGCTGAGACAGAGGCCTCATGTCCCTCGTATCTCCTCCGTTATCTTCCGGCATCAGCGAAAGGAAGGTCACTGTACGACCAGGAAACTGAAATAGAAGCGTCTCGGTTCGACTTTTTTTTTGGCGGAAACTGGGGTGCCTTTCGGAGAGACTTAATCAAGGTTGGCCTTTGTGACGAAAATTTAGGTGCGGCGCCGGGAAAATATTCGCCGGCAGGCGATGAGGTTGAGTTGCAACAGCGATTGGTTGCGGCCGGTATGCGGCCGATATACCTCCCGGGGGCTGTCATACATCACTTTGTCGATAAGGAGTGCTATACGCCGGAGTGGGTTTCGCACGTGCATCTCAGATACGGGCTAACTGACTTCATAATAGCAAGAAAAACTGGGAAAAGAGGTCGCGAAATCCTGGGTGTCCCGTTACGGGTGACAGGCGAAATCGTAAAACAGAAAATAAAATTGTCGATTGCTCGATTACTTAGGCTCTCGATAGAGCGGCGTATGGAGCTGAAAATTCGGGAAGCGTATCTGTCCGGTTGGCTGTATGGAGCTTGGACTTGGTCGCGCAGCCGTGGTCGCGACCGCCAGGAGACGATGAGATAAATGCGCTTCGATGAAAAAATTAGAGCTTCAAGTTTGCATCGGATCGATAACCCCGAGCGATACCCCGGTGGCGGCGCTTTTTCTCGAAACGTATTACAACAAGTGTTAGGTAACGCACTATCGCACCCGTGGGCTGCGTTATCATACAGTCGGCCGCGCTTGTCTAACTGGCGGTCGAGGCGAGTCACTTGCGAGATGGACGAATGGCAAGGCCGGACGGACTCGCCACAAGAACGTGCTCGATACTTTCAGATAGAATGTTGGCCTACCGCCGTGAGTTGGCTCCTGGTTTAGTGCGAGGTCTGTCGCGATGAAGGAACGTGTGCTAATCGTCGGCGGCGGCATTAGCGGGCTTGCCGCTGCGGGGTTTCTCCG
>Ga0207047_1211_pt1 | contig 13236 bp, 11 predicted proteins | sample Alteio_BWMinCont_67_FD_153302 | JGI IMG/M metagenome (GOLD analysis project Ga0207047, IMG submission 153302) | Enriched cells from forest soil in Barre Woods Harvard Forest LTER site, Petersham, Massachusetts, United States -... | ecosystem: Environmental > Terrestrial > Soil > Temperate forest >...
TTTTCAGAGCAATGGAAAATGACAGTTCCCCCGTCTAATACATTAAAACTTGCTGATGTTTTGCTAAGATAAATACTTTTTGACCAAGAAACGCCGCCGTCAGTTGAATAAGACCATTCAGCTTGTGCTGTATAAGTTGAAGGACTACTAATATGGTCATAAATCTGGGCTGTAATATTATAATTATACCCTGCCGGTAGGACTATTTTATAATAATCCTGGTCTGTGCCGGTGTGGAAGTTAGAGCCTGTTGTGCTTATACATGCCTTATCGCCCGAAAAACTTACCGGGAATTTATAAGCTGAATCTGCAGTATTATCAGGCTCATAAATATCAGGAGTTGGAGGAGGGGCTACGACTGTAACAAGTATCGGATTCACATAATAATCCGACCCGGCTAAATACCATGATATGCCATCTGCGGAATAGGCAAGTGCGCAAATGTAGGTTCCCGGAGGGGCGGCAATATTTGTTGTACTGAATGTAAGAGGGCTGGAATAATAAGAACTTGCAGCTAAAGACATGCCTGTCATTTGCTGTATTAAGTATTGAGTAGCGCTAAGTCCGGTATCTGCGTTTAAAAGAAGAACTTCGAAATCTCCGCTGAAAGCAGTACTCGCGGTATTGGCAATATTTGTAGTAACAGAACCTGCCGAGCCCTGAACAAAAGGTATGGGAGATGGTGTAATGGTTGCATAAGTTTCTATACTACCCGGATTAGGATTAATAACTAACATAGTAGGGAAATTGGTGAAACTTCCGGTGTCCTTTACCGCTACCCATGTGCCTTCTGCTGTATTATAATAATAAATGCCAATATAGTAAAGCCCCGGTATCATAGCTGCGATTCCTGTAGTGCTAAAAAAAGTATCAGCAGCATAATAGCCTCCGCCTCCGGGAAGACCGCCTATGGAGTCTATTGCCACATAAGTTACAAACTTGCCGGTGTCATCAAATACTACAGCACAAGCATAGCCGCTATAGTCTGTTGCGCCGACGTTCCATATATTTGCTGAAACGTAAAAAGGATTATCATAGTAAATAGTATCGGGAACAGGAATGACATTACCATATAAATACATGCTGCTTGAGAAAGTATCTGTTGTTGAACCGCCCCCGCCGGATGAACTTGTATCCGGTTGAATTCCGATTATTGCTTCCTGGTCGGAGTTGAAGCCGCCGGCGCCCCCACCTGTGCCCAAAGCCGGTGGGTTTAGTGTGTCTATTTCATAATATCCGTCGGGACCCAAGCCACCCCATCCCCAATTGATGTGCAGGTAATTAGCAGCATTATAACCATCTGCCACAAAGCAATGGCCGCCCTCTGAGCCTTGCCCGGTATATAATACGGGCCTGCCGTCATTAATTTCAGTTTCAATAGTGCTTATCCAGTCTGCGTCGGTATAACTTGAGCGTTGTATGCCATGTAATGAAGACAAGTAACGAAAATTAGCTTTTAAGGCGCTTTCAGCGCTTACCGAGCAGCCATCCCAAATGGTAGCGCATGCGGCGCTTCCGCCACTAACATCGGTACCGTATGCCATGTCCACTGCAACCCCAATGTCGTACATCAGGAGAGCTACTGCCGGGTTCGAACTGGTTACATTATTGGGCATCGAACTCCAATCGTAGGTAGTGTCAAAGTTGGCATATAAAGAACCATAAGGAGGGTCGTTATCCGTATTAAATCCTACTCCTTTCGGGGGCCAATTCCAGTATTTCATCACCTGCGCTGTGGCTGTAGCTACGCAGCCGGTTACTGTACCTGAAGGACAGTAGTCATTATAATAAGGTTCCTGATTCCATGTGGTAGAAAGCAAGGGTCCTGCGCTTCCGGTAGTGCGCGCTGCGGAATGTGCTTTGGTGCTTGTCTTGAGGTCGCTCCACAGAGAAGCGATATCTTTTGTTGCTACAGCTTTGTTCCTGATGATATAGTCTAATTGTTTTTCATAGCTTTTCAGCCAGTATGCGGTGTTGGAAGGCATTTTTGCCGGAAAAGAACGGGTGTCGGAATATCCCAGAACAGGGGATGCGGCATCATCTGCAGAAATGATTACAAAACATTTGTCTGCGCTGAAGATGTAATAATAATTCACATCGCTCGATGAAGTGCCTGACTTGGATGTGTACACTAATTTAAGCGCATCCTCGCTGCTCACGGATATATCATGCTGCCGCAAAAAATTATACCCTATTTGTTGGGCATCGCTTTGAGATACATAGGTAGCATAGGTAGCGGTATATGCTAACAACGGAAAGAGTAATAGTATAAGTTTTTTCATAAAAAAAATTTAGCTCAAATATAAGGAGATTTTTCCTTCGGATATTCTCTGCATTAACTATTTGTGTCTTTTTTATTCGTTCTGAATTGCGTTTTCGAGATAATATTATTCATTCTAAATTCGTAAGGGAGCAATAAGGCTTAAATACTTACCTTTACAAGCCGAAAAAACCTCAAATAAAAGATATATATATTTCTTGCCGGTTTAATCGGTTTTAAGCATTAGCAGTGAAACAAATCATTCAAAATCTAAAAAACGGAGAAACCATATTAGAAGATATACCCATGCCGAGGGTGAAGCAGGGTTGTGTGCTTATTAAGACGACCCGTAGCCTTGTATCGGCAGGAACTGAACGCATGTTGGTGGAATTCGGCAAGGCAAGTATGCTGCAAAAGGCACGCCAGCAGCCAGACAGGGTAAAGCAGGTTTTTGACAAAATCAAGACAGACGGATTGCAGCCAACATTAAAAGCCGTAATGAATAAACTTGACCAGCCTTTGCCGCTTGGATATTGTAATGCAGGCAGGGTGATAGCGGTAGGAGAAGGAGTAAGCGAGTTCCAAATTGGCGACAGGGTGGCATCCAACGGGGCACATGCTGAATATGTATGTGTGCCTAAAAACCTTGTAGCTCCTATCCCGGATAATGTAAGCGATGAAGATGCGGCGTTCACCGTTATTGGCGCTATTGGTCTGCAAGGTATCCGTTTATGCGCCCCGCAATTTGGCGAAACAATTGTGGTACTCGGGCTTGGGTTAATCGGCTTAATTACCGCTGAGTTGTTATTGGCTAACGGGTGTAAAGTAATAGGCATAGACCTTGACGCGGATAAAATAGCTATCGCCAAACAGAAGGGAATTATTGCAATTCATTCAGGCGATGTGGTAAAGCATGTAATGCATATTACGAACGGAACAGGAGCCGACGGGGTTATTATTACCGCATCGGCAGCAACGGATGAAATTATTTCGCAAGCAGCGAATATGAGCCGGAAGCAGGGACGCATTATATTAGTAGGCGTTGTGGGGCTGAATATAAAACGGAGTGATTTTTATGAAAAAGAACTAACCTTTCGTGTTTCCTGTTCTTATGGACCGGGGAGGTATGACGATAGTTACGAAAAAGCAGGCATTGATTACCCCCTGCCGTATGTGAGATGGACGGAAAAAAGAAACTTTGAGGCGGTTTTACAAGCCATCGGTTCGGGGAAATTAGGTGTGAAGTCGCTTATTACAGAACGGATAAAATTGCAGGACTATGGGCGGGTTTATAATAATATCAGCGACAAGCAGTCTATTGCTTCCATTCTCGAATACCCGGAGGAAAGTAATGAAGCAGAGACGGTAGTCATAAACCAGGGGAAGTTTCCGGCAGGCAAGGGGGGTATCGGAATTATCGGCGCAGGCAATTTTACGGCAATGACTATGCTGCCGGCACTGCAATCGGCAAATGCGCCACTATACAGTATTGCCAGCGCAAGTGGGGTAACAGGAACAACGCTTGCCAAAAAATATAAAATAGGGAAAAGCACTACTGATTATAACAGCATACTGCAAGACCCCGCTATAGATTTGGTGATGATTACCACGCGTCATAATTTACATGCACACATGGTTGCTGAAAGCCTGCTTGCCGGCAAACATGTGTTTGTAGAAAAGCCCCTTGCGCTCAACAGGCAGCAACTCGATGAAATCCTGAATGCATATAATGGCACTAAAACAGTTACGGTTGGCTTTAACAGGCGCTTTTCTCCACATACAGAAAAAATAAAACAACTGCTTGGCGATGCCCAGATGAACGTTGTTGCAACCATGAATGCCGGGCACATACCCGCCAATTCGTGGGTGCACGACAGTAAGACAGGCGGCGGGCGCATCATCGGCGAAGCGTGCCACTATATAGACCTTATTACTTTCCTTGCTGGCAGTAAGGTGAAAGCGGTTTGTATGAATGCTATGGGCGTAAACCCGCAGGCAAATACCGATAATGCTTCCATACTGTTGGAGTATGAAAACGGCAGCACAGGGGTTATCAATTATTTTTCAAACGGATCAAAAGCATATTCAAAAGAGCGGATTGAAGTCTATTCGCAGGAGCGCACATTGATAACGGATAATTTCAGGGTAACCACCGGATATGGGTTCAAAAATTTCTCAACCCTGAAAACCGAAATCGACAAAGGGCATAAGGCGCAATTCAAATTGCTTACTGAAAAAATTAAAACAGGGGGTGCGCCATTGATTCCTTTTGATGAAATCGTGAATACAACATTAGCAAGTTTTGCGGCTGTTGAAAGTTTGATAAGCAGGCAATGGGTGAATGTGTAAACGGTTATAAAAATAGAACGCAGATTAGGCAGATGATTATGATGAACGCGGATAATTACTAACATTCATTTAATAGAACACAGATTGTATGATGAACGCGGAAAACTACAAACATTCAGATATTACTGAAAGGGTTATTAAGGCGTTCTATAAAGTTTATAATACTTTGGGTTATGGATTTTTAGAAAAAGTTTATGAAAATGCATTATTACTTGAATTAGTTTCAATGGGTTTATCTGTTGAAAAACAAAGACAGATAAAAGTTTATTATGAAGGGAATGAAGTGGGGGGTATATTTTGCAGACTTGATTGTTGAAGGTAATGTAATTGTGGAATTAAAAGCTGCGGAATCCTTGTGTGAAGAACACGAATTTCAACTCATCAATTATTTGAAAGCGACTGAAATTGAAATTGGTTTGTTATTGAATTTTGGAATTAAACCGGAGTTAAAACGAAAAATTTTTTCGAACAAAATGAATCCAATTAAATCATAAAAAATCAGCGTTTTCAGCGTTCTATTTTTAACGCAGAATAATAAACCATGTTAATAGATATAATAGCAGGCGCAAGACCGAACTTTATTAAGATAGCACCCATTATCGAAGCTGTAGAGCAGCAACAGGGGGCTGGTACAAGTATTGCATACCGGTTGGTGCATACCGGACAGCACTATGATGAAAAAATGAGCGGCAATTTTTTTGAACAGCTTGGCATTCCCGAGCCGCATATAAATCTTGAGGCGGGCTCCGGCACACAAGCGGAACAAACGGGCAAAATCATGCTGGGGTATGAGCAGCTATTAGCACAAAGACCTTGCGACCTGTGTATCGTAGTAGGTGACGTAACGTCCACAATGGCATGTGCTATCGCCGCAAAAAAAGCAGGTAATATAAAAGTAGCCCATGTAGAAGGCGGCATCCGTTCGGGCGACTGGATGATGCCTGAAGAAATAAACCGCATCGTCACCGATTCGATAACGGATTATTTCTTTACCACTTCCGAAACTGCAAATAAAAATCTGAGAAATGCAGGCGTTAAGGAAAGTAGTATCTTTTTTGTCGGAAACACAATGATAGATACATTGTATAAACAGATGCCAAACCTGCGGAAGCCGGCTTTATGGGATGAATTGCATTTAGACAAACAAGGGTATATTGTCATTACCCTGCATCGCCCGTCAAATGTCGATGACGAACAAAGCCTGGAAAGACTTGTTGCAGCTATTGTTGCTTCATCGCGCGGGCTGCCCTTGGTTTTTCCCGTACATCCGCGCACAGCTAAAATGCTGGAAAGCGTAGGCATAACGGCAAAGAATTTACACTTTATTGAGCCATTGGGTTATCTCGAATTTAATTACCTTGTAAAATATGCTAAAGCCGTAATTACCGATTCAGGAGGCATCACAGAGGAAACAACCGTCATGGGGATTCCCTGCATGACGTTAAGAACCAGCACAGAACGCCCCGAAACCTGCACCATAGGTACCAATGAACTTCTCGGAGCCGACCCGGCAGCCATTGCCCCCGCATTCGATATGTTATTTTCCGGCAAATGGAAGAAGGGCGCAATACCCGGATTATGGGACGGTAAAACCGCACCACGGATTGTGAAACACATTATGGCGCTTTTTTTAGAAAAAATCCAGGCAGCTCTTGCTGCATCAGGCATCTCTGGCAATTCATAAATCCTTATTCAAAATAGAAGGTTTCAATATCTTTATCCGGAACTATTTGCGCCTTCTTTTTTTTATTAAAAATTCCATACACCGCGCTGCCGCTGCCGCTCATGGCGGCATATAAAGCACCTTGTTCGTAAAGTGAGTCTTTAAATTTTTTCAGTGGCGGGTGTTGCTGAAAAATCACTTTCTCGAAATCGTTGGTGATGTTGTTTCTCCATTCCGCAACAGGCAGAGTGTCTATATTACGCAAATCAAAAGCAGCCGGTTTAGGTGTAACAGATTTAAAAGCGTTTGCTGTGAACACCTGTATTTTAGGACAGATTAATTGAATACTAAAGGCTGATAAATCTACCCGGACAGCTTGCATTTGTTCTCCCCTTCCCTTAGCATACTGCGGCGTATTGTATATAAAGAAAGGACAATCACTGCCCAGGCGGAGAGCAAGATTAGCGAGTTGGTCATTATTTAATTTCAAGCTGCAATACTCATTGATTAAGCGCAGCATGAAAGCGCCATCGGCAGAGCCGCCGCCCAGGCCTGCACCTGTGGGGACTACTTTATGCAGGTAAATATCAAGAGGGGGTATCTTGCCGGCGAATTCTTTTTGCAAAAGAGTATATGCCTTCCAAACGAGGTTGTCTTTTGTATCTCCTGGTAGTGTCAGCCCGCTAAGGTGTAAGGTTGTTTGTTTGGCAGGCACAATCTCCAGAATATCGTGCAGCGGAACGGGATAAAATACGGATTCAATATCATGATAGCCGTCTGGGCGGCGATTGGTGATATACAAACCTATATTGATTTTACAATTCGGGAAATACAGCATATAATTGAACCGTGAAATTATGCGTATTTTTGAACATGACACTATTCCAATGCAAGAGTTAATCAGATTAAAGGATATTCGTAAAAGTTATTTTATTGGCGGGCAGGTATTGCTGGTGCTCAAGGGTATTGATTTGCTTATCAATAAAAATGAGTATGTCGCCCTTATGGGACCATCGGGGTCTGGGAAATCTACGCTAATGAATATATTGGGCTGTCTTGATTCTCCTACGGGCGGGGAATATGTACTTAACGGTAAAGATGTGAGCCGAATGGCAGGAGATGATCTTGCCAAGGTGCGCAATGAGGAAATAGGTTTTGTATTCCAGCAATTCAATTTACTACCGAGGTTAACTGCTTTGGAAAATGTGGCATTGCCGCTTATTTATTCGGGGGTATCAAAAAAAGAAAGGGAAGAACGTGCGCACATTATGCTTGATAAGGTGGGGCTTTCAGACCGCACACATCATAAGCCCAATGAACTATCGGGCGGACAAAGCCAGCGTGTGGCTATTGCGCGGGCGCTTATTAATAATCCGTCTTTGATACTTGCCGATGAGCCTACTGGAAACCTTGATACCAAAACTTCTATTGAGATATTACAGCTTTTCGGGCAGATACATGAGCAGGGTAATACGGTAGTGCTGGTAACGCATGAAGAAGACATAGCAAGATACACACACAGGATTGTCCGAATCAGGGACGGAATGATAGAAACCGACCATGTTAATTCAAACCCTATAAAAGAATTTGCGGGAGCTATTTAATAGTGATTATTAAAAAGTGATTTTTTATGTTTAAGATATACACCAAAACGGGCGACAAAGGCAGCACCAGTCTTATAGGAGGTGTGCGTGTGCCCAAAAGCCACATCCGCATAGAAAGCTACGGAACCATAGATGAACTGAATTCGTTTCTGGGAATGGTAAATGATATGTGTGAAAATGAAGAGATAAGTGAGTGGCTGCGCGAGATTCAGGACAGATTATTTACCATAGGCTCTGTATTGGCGACCAATCCGGATAAGGAAGTGAAAATGAAATTGCCCGACCTGCATGAGTCTGACGTGGAGTGGCTGGAACATGGTATTGATAAAATGAATGAGAGTTTGCCGGAGATGCGTTCCTTCATATTACCGGGCGGGCAACTTGCTGCCTCCACCTGCCATGTGGCGCGCTGTGTATGCCGCCGGGCGGAAAGGCTCTGCGTGAATATGCACGAGCATGGAGAATTTATTCCCGACCTTGTTGTAAAATACCTTAACCGCCTTTCAGATTACCTGTTCGTTCTTGCGCGATATATAACTTGCATAAACGGAGTCGAAGAAATTGCCTGGAGGGCGCGGGTGTGAGCGGCTAAATTATTCCGTCAACTCATTGCCTTGAGCCGGTTCACAAAATCGAGCATAACGTCCATGCCAATCAGTTGAACCCCGGTGGTTAATTCTTTTATATTGTCCGGACTTTTATTGTTTTTGAGAAGAAAATTTGTGCCTGCGTCCGCTACTTTCTTACGGAAGTTTTTGCTTTCTTTTTCAAAAAAATAATCGAATCCGCCGGTTGTTTGAATATATTTATCAAGGTATTCTTCGACTATTTTCCCCGTGTCGCTTTTATATTTTGCCAGCAATGCTTTTGTATTGTTCATGGATTTTTTTCTATAAAAATTAAGAATAGCGCCGCAATGCTTATTTACCTTGTTTTATAATCGACTGCTCCTGAAGTATGATGCCGTTTTCGTCTTCGACGGTTATATAATAAACGCCCGGCATAAGCGTATTGAGAGAAATGTGCGCTAGCCCGTTTTGTAAATTTATATTTTTCATAAAAACGACCTGCCCTGTTACGTTATTCAATTTTATAGATATTGTTGAGGTTTGATTGGTGTTTGATTGCAGCGTTATTTCATTGGTTGCCGGATTGGGGTAAATGAGTATGTTTTGTCTGGAGGAAACACTTGCGAGGTTTGTACTTAAAGTGGTCACTTTGATATAAGTATGAATGAACTTTGTGGCGCCGCAGGAGTTTGTTAGTATGAGGAATACAGAGAAAGTACCGGTGTCGGAATAGGTGTGCGTCGGAGAAGCTGTTTTGCTTACAGAGCCATCTCCGAAAGTCCATAGGTAAGATGTTACAAAAACCGGGTTCACGGCAGAGAAGTTAAAAGTATTGCCTGCAATTTCGGTTATCAGAATACTATCGGCGCCGGGCAGTGTATCCACCGTTACTTGTATGCTCCCGCTGCCAACACATCCAAAACTACTGGTGACGACTACAGAATAGACACCTGTAACATTTACATCTGTGGTTTGAGTATAGACGCCGGTATTCCATACATAAGAATCTCCCGGGTTGCCTGCATTGAGAACAAGGCTTATTCCTGTACAAATAGCAGTGTCTGCCCCAAGTGAAACTATAGGGGTGTCATGGACAGTAATAAGAGTTATTGCAGAATCAAGACAGCCGTTGGAATCTGCAGCATACACTATATAACTACCCGAATTGGCAACAGTAGCAGGATAGATGGAGGGATTTGGAAGTATTGAAAAAAATGAAGATGGTCCCTTCCACAAATATGATATTGTGCCTGTTCCGCCTGTTGCGGCTGCCATAAAATTCAGCGTATCGTCCGTGCAGATTGTTGTGGGAGTAAAAGATGATGTTAATATGATAGGCGGAGGTTCCATAATGTTCGCAGTAAGGGTGTCGGAACAGCCAAATGATACAACGGTGGCAATGACAGTATAGGTTCCTGCCTTCACACTATAAAGGTTTTGAGTAGTTGCTGAAAAGCCGCCTGGTCCACTCCATAAGTAGGTTGCAGTATCAGCGCCACCGGTTACTGTGAGAATAATAGAAGCATCCGGAGCGCCATTGCATAGTGCATTAGTTACCGAATCAGACAATGCCGGAGCGCAAATGCCACTATCCAGGTAGGACTGATAATAGTAAGTGGTAAGGAACGCCGGCGATGATGTGTATGACGTGCCGCTCCATGAATAGGTGAGCAGTTTATGAGGGTCATTATAAGAATTATAGAGTACGGCTTCTTTACTTGCGGGCTCCCATGCATTGGCGCTGCTGTCCCAAACTTCATTATAAACGGTATCTGGCAATGAAGATGAATTAATATGCTTGGTAACATAGGTATAGGGAGTCCAATATTTGTGGATGGTATCGAGTTCGTATTCTACCCAGGAGTTATAATAGGTCAAAGACCCTGAATAAGTAAACGTGTCCTGAATGTAAGGAATCAAGGCGGTACTGTCTGAAAAGCTGGTGAGAACGGTTAGGAGGCGATGGCTTGCATCGTAAGTATTGATGTATTGTAACTGTTCCTGCAATGGCTTGGTGAAGGTAGTATCGGTCAGGTTGGCGTAGCAGTCTATTTGAGTCAAATCGCCCGACGAACTATAAGAATAGTAAGACTTGCTTACGATATACCAGCTTCCGCTCACATCAAGGTAAGTGCTGTCTTCGGTGATTTGTCCTGAAGTATTGTAAGTGAAAAATTGTTTTTCGGTACTATCGGCTACGCCTGCGCTCAGATTAAACCAGTAGCCTGCCGTAATAGTATTTGCAGTATTGAAGTTGTTAACAAAACTCATGTTTTGAAAAAAGGCGGAATCGGCATAGAGGTCATAAAAGTTTGTGAGGTTATTATTGGTGTCGTAAACTGAAGAAGTTTGTTCGAAAAAACCATAAGCAAGCGAAACAGGGTCGATTGTCCAGTGGCTGAATGTATCGAATAGGACTTGTGGTTTTGTGAAAAAACCGTTGTATTGAAACATAGGGGTAGTATTATAAGGATAATTATAGGCATAGAACATCATATTATAATCATAAGTTGAGGTCCTTGTAGTGCTGTATTTGAGATTTACGGAATCTGTTATCGCCGATGAATCAGCGTCAAAAGTGCTTTGGGCGATAACTCTTTCATGGGTGGCGCTTGCGGTGGTTTTCATGGTCTTTGTGTCAGTATGATAGGGAGATAGCATACCTGACAGCATTTGTTTATGCTGATATAGTAATTCCTGGCCCATAGGGATGCCTTCGTACAGCTTTATTGATGATTGCGCAAATGTTACATTCAGACTAAGGAATACAAGAAAAAAAGCAAAAAAATATTTCATAAAGGTTTAATTGAAAAACCGGTTAAAAACTAATTACATGGCTGTGTCTGGACGCTAAGAATGCTTCCTATAAATGTCGCTATAATTTTGGTGTAATAAAAATTTTTTTGAAAAATAGTAAAAAATTATTTACTTTGTGATAGTAAGAGGTGGTATAAGGTCGGTTTGATATGGTGTGGGCATTTTCTAGTCATTTATTTTCACTGTAAAAATGCTATTTATGAAAAGGCAATTTTTCTCAAAAAAAACAGGTAAGACAATCGGTGTGACTGCTGTTATTTATGTAATGGCAATGGCAGGAATACTCCTGATAGTAAATGCTTGCCGTAAGAATAGCAGCAGGGTTGTGCCAAAAACAGAGGTGATTTCTCAACTCCCGTCAAATGTTTTAACGGTGGCAGCTATACGTAGCTCGAAAGACGGGAAGACAAGCGAGGTTTTCTTTAATGAAAGGGAGCAAGTTTATACTATTGATAATGCTGCTAATTTAGCCCTCCTTCAGAATGCTTTTAATAAAGGAGAGCCTGTAAAAATCAGCAGCAGCCCCCATGAAACTATAGTAACGCAGGTAAATAAACCAACGGAAGATGAACTTCTTTCTTATCATAGTTTTAAGGCGAATGGTTTTCAAAGTACACGTAAGATTTATAGCTTTAAAGATGCTGCCGCAGAGGCTGTTTCGATAGACCGTACTGCCGATGTTGAGGGGCTGACATCATCAGGCGCCTCAGGGTTAACGACTATGATACCCGATATGGCTACCGCCAATTTAATATTTAATTATCTTGCTTCGCAATGCTGTGCCATACCCGGAACACATGAAGTAACGCCCTGCATTTCTTTCCAGTATGTTGAAGATGGCTGCTATGCGCGTGCGCATAAGATGTGCTGGGTCATCAACAACAAATATCATTACAACACACAAAAAGTATTCAGTTTTGCCAACAATGGTGTCAATACATTATCCGTAAAAGCGGATAAATGGGGAGGGTGTTGTATTAACTGGTGGTATCACGTGGCGCCGCTCCTTACTATAAAAACGGCTTCGGGTCCTAAAGCTTATGTTTTTGACCCTGCTATGTTTGATGGTCCCGTGACGCTTTCAACTTGGCTTGGAGGGCAGGCAAATACATCGTGTACCAGCGGTGCCGCGGGTCCGAATATGTATAGTGTTCAGCCGACTTCGGCTTACAGCCCTGCCAATTATGCCGGAACTTTGTTTGATACCGACCCCGATTATTCAAGTACAAATTCAACATTGATAGCCTATAGCACTTTAGTTTCATGTCCTTAGGTAAAGGCATTTTTATAAAACAATATAAAAGCCCAACCTGTTATATATACGGGTTGGGTTTATTTTTATTGTTTATTTTAAAACCTGTTCTGTCAACAGGTGTATTTCAAAAGAAATCGGGTATGGTTCAACAGGGGCTTGTGGTGGCAAAAATTAATGCCGAAAAAAATAAAGATTATGCGGAAGTTGTTTTTCTCCGTTCTGCAAGGTTTTATAAACTAATGAAGAAATCTAAGCATTACGACCACTATCTTGAATTACTAAAAGGGTCTGAAAAAAGTAGTATGCCTGTTATTGTAGCACGCAACTCTGAATATTCTGATACTATTGAAGAAGTGAAAAGTCAAAAGTGAATAACAAACAATTTTGATTAGGATAAAAGAGAGACTGTCTCAAAAGGATAGCCTCTTTTTTATTGGTCGATAGCCGCAAGAATTTCCATTTTATTTTTTCTTCTTACCTTTCGAATAATTTTTTACAACAACAAAATGCAGGCATACTTAGAACTTCTTCAGCATATACTCGATACCGGCGTGAAAAAAAGCGACCGTACCGGAACCGGAACTCTTAGCTGCTTTGGCTACCCTCACTCACATAAAACTGAAACAGAGCATGGCATGGGCTGAGCGCCATTTTGGGAAGGTCGGCTACATTCCATGCGCTCACAATCATTCGGCGGCTGTCGGGGTTTGTTTTTATTT
>Ga0207047_1214_pt1 | contig 13168 bp, 8 predicted proteins | sample Alteio_BWMinCont_67_FD_153302 | JGI IMG/M metagenome (GOLD analysis project Ga0207047, IMG submission 153302) | Enriched cells from forest soil in Barre Woods Harvard Forest LTER site, Petersham, Massachusetts, United States -... | ecosystem: Environmental > Terrestrial > Soil > Temperate forest >...
GCGTGGATCGACCAGCCAGGGGAGACCACGCATTCACGATTGTTAGTCACTAGGTGCCGGGTTTCGTCGGCCGGTCCCATAAGGTGGAAGACTCGAGTTCCATCCGCAACATCAAAATAGAAATATACTTCTGAGCGGCGCATGTGCGTGTGGGCCGGCATCGTGTTCCATGCACTCCCGTCGTGCAGGTGCGTTACCCCCATTACCAGCTGGCAGCTCTTGGCGCCACCAGAGTAAATGTATTTGTAGATGGTTCGGCGATTGCAACTCTTCGAGTCGCCCAGCTCGGTCGGATTCGCGTCCGCCTTTTTGACAAGCGTAACCGGGTAACTTGCGTGTGCCGGATAACTCAAGAGATAGAGGACAGCAGGCGAGTCTTTCTCCTTTGATTCGAACCGGACATCTGCATTTCCGCGCCCGATGTAAATCACGTCAAGGTAGTCAAGTTGGTAAGAAGAGTCGCCAATGCCGACAATGGAGGTTTCTCCAACATTCAACACACCAAGTTCCCGGCGTTCGGTGAAGTACGCCGCCCGAAGCTCCGGGCTTGTCGGCAGCGCAATCGGGCTTTCCGTCGGAACAGCCATCCCAATCACGGTGCGATCTAGATCCAGATATACCATCTGGATCTTGCTGGGCTGGTATAGACCATCGATAAGAAACGTATCGCGGAGTTCCTGGCTTGTCATTCGAGGGAAACGGACCGGATCTGCCATCAACATCGTCTTCATCGTTGTCTCTTTCTGGTCCCTGAGCCCGGCTGTTGTTCCATCAGCCATCGCACAAGTTCCTTGCCTCCCGCATAGTTATCAAACTGATCGTAAATCTGCGGGTTTTTCCGGCCATCGGTGTACTCGTTATAAAGCCATGGGTCCACGGCGGCGAACACCGTGCCCCGCCCGAACTTCGTCGCAGCCATTACGATGCCTCCGCGGTCTTTAAGCAGCGCGATTGCGGCGTTCCGGACTGAGATGGCGCACGTGTCTTTCATGTACAGCGTGTGGGGATCGTGAAATAGCTGGCCGTCCGCTGAAACAGCAATTCGGCCATCCTCAACGCGCTCACCGATGATGTGATGAACCAGAACGTTATCGAAATGAATTCCAAACTTATCTGCCAATAGGTTGAGATGGGAAATGTCTGCGTTTGGAGGATCGTTTTCCATCATGACCAGGACACCGCCCTGCTTTACCCATGCGGCAATCTCCTCCGCGTCCTGCTCGGTCATATAGTGCGGATTCGGATTCTTGATCGGGATATCCGGAGACACGATGATATAGAACTGCGCCTTGCTCAGGCTCTCTCGTGATGGAGCTGAATAGAGCGTTTCTGTCGCCGCCCCATAACTTTGCAGCATGTGGCCGAAGAGTGAATAACCGCTGTCGCCGAAGTCAGACCATTTGTAATGAAAGGGCTCCATTTGACCGGCCGCATTCTTCCGCTGCTGGCTGTTGAACCAGGCATCGAGCAGAAAGGTTTCTCCGCTTCCGAGCGAGTTGGTTGGCGCGAGCTCCGCCTCATTTGCAGCGAGTAGAGACGCTCCCGCGCCAGTTAGTTCGTGGTCCGCTAATCGGTTGATTGCTGAGTTACTAGCGGCGCCTTCATCGTCCCATCGCGGAAGGTGTTTCAGAACGTTCTGCCACGATCGCCTCGCGTCATCGGAATAGGACGCTGGAATATAGCCCGACCGGGCACCCTTTAGGAGAGCATATATGAGCAAACAGGCTGTCGATTGTTGAAGTGGTTGGCGGTTAGCTTCAATTCCTTTTGCTCTGCCCTCAAGCATCGCGGCCTGGCGGTCCAGGTAAATCGAACCGTCCTTCGCCGTGCGATTCAGCATTGTCAGAAGCGTCGCGCGCCCTGGGTCGGATTGCGGGTAGTAAGCAATCGAATCGACTAATGCGACTGCCAACCATGCATGGTCGATTTCACCAGCTCCAGGGTTAGACGGGCCAGCCTGCCTCGATAGTGCCCCGCCGTTGTCGTGGTCCCATCGAACAAAGTCCTGCGTTATCGGTGCAAAGTCCTGAGATTGGCCGAAGGCCGACGCAAATTCTGCCAGGAATGGTTCGGCCCTGCATAACTCATTCGCTTGACCACTCCCCGAGCTTGCGGACGCAGCAATGCAGGCTGGCAGCAGGGTGTCTCGAAGGGTGACAGCAGCCTTGTAGTACTTTGCATTGAGCGTCACCCGGTGCATTTGCAGAATCTCTCTACTCAGCAGGCCGTAACTTGTCGAATCGATCTTCACTTTGTCGATATCAAGGGATCCATCCGCGCCGACATGCTTATCAACCTCTCCCTTTACGTATCGAAAATAGCCGCCGTTCGCGGTGTTGTACCACAGTGCTTCGAGCCCCTCCAGCTCCGTGCCTTTTTCTTCGTTCCACTGGCCCGGCGCCATGGTGGCCGTCTGTCCATTCGATTGACCCGCAACCATTGCTTTGGCAATTCGTTCCGGCAACGATGACTCTCGCCCAAAGCACGGAATGAAGGCAAAACCGCAGATTGTTCCTAGTGCGAAAATTTGAAGCGTTAGTCTCGAAACACAAGTCCGCCCCCACGCGTCGGGTTGGGTCAACTGTGTTCCACGTGATTGATTGTGAGAATCCATCGACCAGCAGTTCGCTCCCGCTTCTACTCTCTATCCGGTCTATCACACTGCGGTTGGCACTGTATGGTCACGGGGGTGATTTGTTCCGGTCAGCGGGATGGGAGGGATGAGAAGAGCCCGCTTAATCAGACTCCTTGATCTTGATGACCATGGCAGTGAATGTGGCATCGCCGGCGAGCAGTATCTGGTGCGGCGTGCCGGCGGCGACGTGTGCCACGTCGCCAGCGCGCAACTGCTGGCGCGCGCCGTCGGCGACCATCGTTCCTCTAATCTCGCCCGGTCCGACGGACTGTGGGCTCACGATGGTGCCGCCCGTGATCAGCGTGGCTTTGCCGTCGAGGACGAAAAACAGATCGGCAAAATGCTCATGAAACTCGGCGCCGCCGCTGCGCAAACGCACGGAGAGCTGGATGTTGTGGCGCGGATACTCTTTCAGGATTTCGCTGGCGGAGCCCTCGCCGGCCCCGGCCGCCTGTTTCAGGTAGGTGGCGCGCTCCATCAGGACGGGCCGCGTGGTGTGGTCAACGCCATCCCGCACCTTTTCGTGCGCGGGCCTTGCAGCTTCCGTTGGCAGCTCGTCGGCGGCCAGCAGTTGTTTCAATATTCGATCGGAAATCATGTTGATCTCACGCATGGGTGAAATTCGTTTCACTTCTTCTTTGATTCCGGTGCCATCGCCAGTTGCCTGGCCCGGGTGAATACCTTGAGAAACATGGGACGAGTGAGGCGGCCTGTGTTGGTGTTCTGCAGCGACGGGTGATAGCTGGTGATGATGGCCAGACCACTGGGAAGCGCGAACTCCGCGGCGTGCCGGAACACGAATTCGCGGCGGGACGCGATGACTCCGCGGCGCTGCGCCCAGTTGAGCAGGCCGTCGAAGGCGATGTGGCCCAGGCACACCACGACGCGCAGCCCTTTCAAGAGCCGCATCTCGTCATCCAACCACGGGGCGCAATTGCGGAGTTCCTCGGTGGTGGGCTTGTTGCCGGGCGGAGCGCAGCGTGCGACGGCGGTGATCCACATCCCGCGTAATTGCATACCATCTTCGCGCGAGGTGGCGTTGGGTTGCGAGGCGAACCCGGCTGCGTGCAGGACGGGGAACAGGAATTCGCCCGAGCCGTCACCGGTGAAGGGCCTGCCGGTGCGATTGGATCCGTGGGCGCCCGGCGCAAGACCGAGAAGGAGCACGCGGGCCTCGGGATCGCCGAAGGCGGGCACCGGAAGGCCCCAATACTCCCAGTCCGCGTAGGCACGTCGTCGAACTGCAGCCACGTTCGTGCAGTGCTCCCGTAACCGCGCACAGCGATCGCAGGCAATCACACGCGCATTCAGCTCGTCCAATGTAGTGGCAAGGGACGCATCCGGGGAAGAATTCATGCAATCATTCTAGGCGAGGCGGCGGAGCCACGGGTTCGAGCTCGCCTGTGCTTCAACTTACACTGAGTCCTCCGAGCATCCCGCGAGCGGGAAACTCATCCCATAGTTGTCAGGACGCGGATTCAAGGCCCGCCGACGATGCGGCGGGTATGTCACAATACGACCCGTAGAGGTCAAACCTCTTTCACAGGAGATGGATGCAATGAAGAGCGCGAAGTTGTTGCTGCTGGCCGGCGACTTTGTTGAGGACTACGAAATCATGGTGCCGTTCCAGGCGCTGCAAATGGTGGGCCACGCGGTGGACGCCGTGTGCCCGGGCAAGAAGAAGGGCGAACAGGTGCGTACGGCGATTCACGATTTCGAAGGCGGTCAAACTTATACCGAGAAGCGCGGTCACAAATCGTGAATGCGGAAGACTACGACGGGTTGGTGGTTCCCGGCGGGAGGGCGCCCGAGTATCTTCGCCTGAACGAAGATGTTTTGAACATCGTGCGCCATTTCGCCGATGCGGGTAAGCCGATTGCGGCGTTGTGCCATGGACCGCAACTGCTGGCCGCGGCAGGAGTACTTAAGGGCCGCCGGTTGAATGCGTATCCTGCATGCGCACCGGAGGTCGTACTGGCAGGCGGAACGTTTGTAAAGGTGGATTTCTCCAATGCGGTTGTCGACGGCAACTTGGTAACTGGGCCGGCTTGGACGGCGCATCCGGCATGGCTCGCGAAGTTCCTCGAAGTGGTGGAAGCGCACATGACGGTCGCGGTCGGCTAACGTTCGCAGCAATTGGGTGCCCGCTCGGTCACGGGGATGGTAAGCTGTCGGAGACCGACCCCATCGAAGGTGTTCATGATCGAGCGAGTCTCTTTCGAAACGGCCGCTCGCCGGCTCTTCGCCAGCGCTGTGTTTGCCGCGGCCCTGTTTGCGATTGCCGTGCAGGTCTCGTTTGCCGTTTCGTGCACTGTGGTGCATCACACTCCGCTTAACCAAGCGGACAGAGCACTGCTGGGCGCCGACTACGTCAAGGCCGAGACGATGTACCGGACGGATCTCACCGCTCATCCCGGCGATACAGAATTGGCCACCGGCCTTGTCCACGCGCTGCTGCGGCAACAGAAGGTGCAGGATGCTGCCGATGCGATGAAGGCCGCGCTGGCGGTCTCTCCCAATTCGGCGGATTTGATTGTACTTCGCGGCGAAGTGGAGTTTCGTCAGGGGATGCCGTGGCTTGCCGCGCAGACCGCGCAGGAAGCAAACAAGCTTGACCCCTGCAATCCCCGGGTGCTGATGCTGTTTGCCGACATTGCCCGAATCTCGTCACTCTACGCAACGGCGCAGAACACCATCAATAATGCACACAAGCTCGATCCGGAGGATCGGGAGATCCGCGGAGAGTGGATTTCGACCTTGCCGCTGAAGCAGCGTATCCAGGAGGCCGAGTCGTATCTAAGCCAGCCCACGGGCGACGATGCCGAGGACGTAGGCCATCTGCGCATGGCGCTCGCTCACTGGAAGAAACTGCTGAATGAGCCGCATAAGCCCTGCCATTTGGTCTCGAACACCTCGGCTGCGGAGATTCCGTTCACCAAACTCATGTACGACGCGGTGCGGGTGCGCGCATTCGGGTTGGAAGTGAAGCTCAATAATCACGTCGCGCGCTTGCAGATCGACACCGGAGCGGGAGGCCTGGTTGTAACGCGCTCCACTGCGGAGCACGCAGGGTTGAAGGCGTTTTCTCAATCGGAGATGAGTGGCGTTGGGGATAAGGGAGAAAAGGCTGCGTACACGGCTTACGTCGACTCGATTCGAATCGGAGGTCTTGAGTTTCAAGACTGCCTAGTGGAAGTTCTGGACAGCAAGCACGGACTGGAAGATGTGGATGGGCTGATCGGGATGGACGTGTTTTCAAAGTTCCTGGTCACGCTGGATTTTCCAATGCGCAAGCTCGTCTTGAACCCACTGCCTCCGAGACCGGGAGAAGGACCTGCACCGGCTCCCGAACTGAAGACAGGCGACTCCTCTCCGGAGGACACCGAGGCCGATGCCGACGCACAGCGGTCCGAGGAGAACGCCGGATTGAAAACCAGGACGCCCTCTGCGCAGGCTTCGAACGCGCCGGTGGAGAAGCAGGCGGCGATCGCTCATGGCCCACAGGACCGTTTTATTGCTCCGGAGATGAAGGATTACACCAGGGTCTATCGCGTTGGACATAACCTGATTCTTCCCGCGGGAATCAATTCCGAAAAGGTGAAGCTCTTCATCCTCGACACCGGCGCATGGACCACGATTATTTCCCCGGAAGCCGCGCGCGAAGTGACGAAGGTCCACGGCGATAGCAGCGGACTCGAAGTGAGGGGCATCAGCGGCAAGGTGGAGAAGGTATACACCGCGGACAACATCACGTTTCGATTCGCCAATCTGTCTCAGAAAGCGACTGAGGTGGTTGCCTTCGACACATCGCGGATATCGAAGAACGTGGGAATGGAGATCTCTGGCTTCCTCGGCGCCAAAACGCTGGAGCTCTTAACGATTCACATCGACTATCGGGACGGGCTGGTGAGGTTCGACTACGACCCGAATCGCGGCTTCAGGTACTGATCTGCCGAGCTATTCGGCCGAAACGAATATTTTGGTGGAACGCACGTCGCGTAACGGCCGGGCGCTGGCCGCGGTGAGAACCTTCTGCACTTCGGAGAGGATGGAGAGCGCGATTGAGGCGGGCGCCTCAGCGCCGAGGTCGAGTCCCGTGGGCGCGTGGAGAGCATCGAGCCAGTCATCGATGAGCTTCGCCGAAGGTGTCCTCTTCAGTAGGCGCGCGACTTCAGCGAGAGCCTCGCGCGTGCGACGCTGCGGGCCCAGCACACCAATGTAAGCAAGCGAGCGACCACGGCGCAACAACCATGCCAGGATCCGAGTGTCTTGCTCAAAGCTATGAGTGATCAGGACTGCGGAGTCGGTGTCGTGAAGATCGAGGAACGACGGCGCGGCGTAGGGAAATTCGCAAATGTCGAAGGCGCGCACCACTTCAGCTTTCGCGAAACGCGCGCGCGTAGCGAGGTGCGAACGGCCATCCGCGATGGCCACGAACCAGCCGAGTTCGCGGGCCAGGTTCAGCAGCGGGCGGGCATCGTCGCCGGCGCCGAAGATCCACAAGCCTGGGCGCGCGGATCGGTAATCGACCCAGACGCGCGCGCGTGTGCCCTCGATTGCGACGGTGGTCTCCAGCGAGTTGCGGTCTTCAAGTGCGCGAGCGGCCAGGAGCGCAAGATCCCCATGCGCCTCATCGTCGTCGAGGAACGGGGACATCGCGTCTGCAGTAGGCGCGGATGCGAATACGCGATAACCGATCCGCGGACCCTCCAGAACCGTAGCGATGGCGACGGGCACGCGCGCGTTGAAGGCGGCGTGCAGCGCGTGCAGCAGCGGCGCGGCGGTCCGCCGTCGTTCAAGAAGGATGAAAACAATGCCCCCGCATCCTGAGCCGTAAGGCAGATCGCCGTCGTCTTCGAGCGTCGAGTAGCGCTCCACCAAGGGGCCATCGCTCGTGAGCCACCAGGCCTTCTTCGCGACAGCGGCTTCAAGGCATCCGCCGCTCACGGTCCCGGCGCGGCGGCCATCCTGCGCCAGGAGCATGCGCGCCCCAGGGCGTCGGTAGCTCGATCCCTCGACGGCGACCACGGTAGCAAGCACGTAGTCCGCGCCCGCGGCTTCGAGCTCATGCCACAGCGGTAGGATGTGTTCGAAGTCAGTCAATGCGCTCCCGGGTGCACCTCTACACTGAGGTTATCTTCGACTTCAGCAGGTCTTCAATGCGCACCGGCAGCTCGCGCACGCGCACGCCGGTGGCGTGATGAACCGCTGCGGTGATGGCCGGCGCCACACCCGCAAGGCCAATCTCGCCCACACCGCGCGCGCCGTACTCGCCCATGCCGGGGTCAGGGTAATGCAGAAACGTGACGTCGATGTCGGGCGAGTCGGCGCAGGTGGCCACCAGATAGTCGGCCAAGCTGCCGTTGATGGGCTGCCCGGTGCGCTCATCGTAGATGGTCTCTTCCAGCAGTCCCATGCCGATGCCCATCACAACCGCGCCCTCCACCTGGTTGGTGGCCGCGGTCGGATTAATGATGCGTCCGACATCGATAACAGAGACCACGCGACTCACGCGCAGGCGGGCGATGTCGGGCTCCCACTCCACTTCAACAAATTGCGCGCCGTAGGAGTGCAGCGAGACGCCCTTCGCTTTCGGGTCTTCAGAGGTAGGCACTGATTTACCTTCGGCGCTCAGCCCGTTGATCTTCGCCATCTGAAGAATATCGGCAAAATGCGTTCCGTCCGTTCGGGTCTGATCCTTCTTGTGGAGGAGCCCGCCGCTGTAGGCAATCGTTTCCAGTGCCGCCTCGTGATACGGCGAACCCTCCGTGGCCGCGGCCACTTGTTGCAGCCGCCTGATCGCGTTTTCGGCGCCGGCCGCAATCGCGCTCAACACCGAGCCCGTCACCATCGAACCGCCCGAGAACGGCCCTGACGGAAGCGCGCTATCACCCAGGATCACGTCGATCCTATCCAGCGGCACTCCGGTCTTCTCGTGCACCACCTGCGCAAACACCGTGTAGGTCCCGGTGCCAATGTCCTGCGTCGCGCAGCGCACGCAGAGCCGACCGTTGGCGCAGAACTCAACCGTCGCCGAGCAGGGAAGCCGCATCGCAATCCAGCTCGCCGCGCCCAGTCCCCAACCCAGAATCTTGCCGTCGCGTTGCATCGATCCCACTTCGGGCGTGCGCTTCTCCCAACCAAACTTCTTCGCGCCCGTCTCAAGGCACTCTCGCAAATGCCGCGACGAAAACGGCATGTTATTGCTTTCGTCCTTCTCCGCGTCGTTGATCAGTCGTAGCTGGAGCGGATCGATCTTCAGCTCGTCTGCCAACTCGTTCATCGCTGATTCGGTACCGAACAGGCCCGGAACCGCGCCTGGACCGCGCATCCAGATGGGCGTGCCCATGTGCCGCTTCACCGTCGCGCCGGTCACTTCGAGATTTGCGACGCTGTAAAGGTAAGGTGTGGCCTCGCCGCAGCCTTCTTCGTAGTCGTCCAACTGCGAAGTCACGTTCAGGTATTCGTGACGCAGGGCAAGCAGCTTGCCTTCTTTTGTCGCGCCGAGCTGGACGTGCTGTTCCGTGCGAGGACGGTAGCCAACCGAAGAGAACATCATGCGGCGAGGCAGCACGAGTTTCACCGGCCGGTTCAGGCGCCGCGCGGCAACTGCAGCCATCGCGCAGTGCGGCCAGGGAAACTTGCCGCCAAAGCCGGATCCCAGAAATTTCGTCATCACGCGAACGTTCTCGATTGGAACGCCCAGTACCTGTGCCATCACGGCGCGATGATTCACAACGCCCTGCGTGGTTTCATACAGCGTCAGGCGATCCCCGTCCCACATCGCGACCGTGGCGTGCATCTCGATGGGATTGTGCGTTTCGATTGGCGTGATGTAGTTTGCGTCAATCTTGACCGGCGCGTCGTCGAAGGCCTGATCCACATCGCCGCGGCTGGAGACGGTCTTGCGCTCGCCCTTGAAGTCATCTAGGCGCGCGCTCAGGTTAGCGGTGTCGGGCGAATATTCCACTTTGACGGCGGCAGCAGCAGCCGTGGCTTGCTCCAGAGTGCCGGCAATGACGACGGCGACGTACTGACCCCAATGGCGAATGACTTCGTCTTCAAACGCCGGACGCGCTTCGCTGATGCTCGTGTCGCCGTCGCCGGGCACGGTGCGATAGAGCCGGCCGATGTTGCCATGATGCAGCACAAGCAACACGCCGGGCATGGATTCCGCAGCCGACGTATCGAGCTTCGTGATGCGACCGCTCGGGATCGAAGCACCAAGGGGCTCGGCGTGCACGAGGCGATCGAAGTGGAAGTCGGCGGTGTACTCCGCCGCCCCTGTGGTCTTGAGAGGGCCGTCAACGCGCGGCGTGGGCGCGCCGATAATCGAGTTCGCTGTCGTGCTCATGCTTGCCTTCATTGCGCCGCGCCTCGGCTCGGCCGCATCTCTCTCGCTGCGTCTACGTTTCCATCACGGTGGACTTCAAAAGATCTTCAATGCGCACCGGCAACTCGCGGACCCGCACGCCAGTTGCGTGATACACCGCCGAAGTAATCGCCGGAGCCACTCCGGCCATACCGATTTCGCCAATGCCGCGGGCACCGTACTCATTCACAATTAGATCGGGATAGTCGAGGAAGGTCACATCAAGGTCAGGCAGATCGGCGCACGTTGCCACCAGATAATCCGCGAAGCTTCCGTTGATGGGCTGCCCCGTGCGCGGTTCATAACGCGTCTCTTCCAGCAGCGCCATGCCGACGCCCATCACTGCTGCCCCAAGGATTTGATTCGCGCCCGCCTTCGCATTGATAATCCGCCCCGCGTCGAAGATGGAGAAGATGCGGCTCACGCGAAGGCGCGCGATCTCCGGCTCCCACTCCACCTCGGCAAAATGCGCGCCGAAAGAGTGCATCGAATATCCCTTGGCCTTGGGATCTTCAAAGGACGGAGCCGTTCTTCCCGTCGCCATGATGGTGCTCAGGTCGGCGAGCCGCAGCACTTCTTCGAAAGGCAGGCCCTTTGCTGCCACATCGGCACTTCCATGGTATGCCGCTCCCACCAGCTGCGGTTGACCCTGCTTCAGTACAACACGTCCCTCCGCTACCGTCAGCGCCTCGGGATGCGAGCCGTGGAAGGGTGAGCCCGGTGTCAGCGCCGCCACGTTAAGGAGTCGCGTCGTGGCCTGGCTCACAGCGGAAGTCGCAGCGGGCAGAATCGCGCTCGTCACCATGGATCCGCCGGAGGTCGGGCCGTCGGGCAAGTTCGAGTCACCGAGAAACACGTCGATTCGGTCCAGCGGAACCCCCGTCTTCGCATGCGCCACTTGCGCGAACAGCGTGTAGGTGCCCGTGCCGATATCCTGCGTAGCGCAGCGCACGCATACGCGCCCGTTGGCGCAGAATTCAAACGTGGCAGTGCAGGGAATTCGCGCTGCGCCCCACGATGCGCCTCCCACTCCCCAGCCAATGATCTTGCCGTCGCGGCGCATGGAGCCTACTCCTGGCGTGCGCTGCTTCCAGCCGATCTTTTCCGCCCCGGTTTGATAGCACTCCTTCAAGTGGCGTGAGGAGAAGGGGAGGTTCTTGCTCTCGTCGCGCTCCGCGTCGTTTTTGTACCGCAGCTCGAGCGGATCCATCTTGAGCTTCACCGCGAGTTCGTCGATCGCCGACTCGAGAGCAAAGAGACCGGGCACGGCGCCGGGCCCGCGCATCGGTGCAGGCGTGCCCACGCTTCGGCGAACCATTCCGGTTGTTACTTCGAGATTCGCGCAGCTGTACAGGAACGGTGTTTGCTCGCCGCAGTGCTCCACAAAGTCGTCGAGCTGCGAAGTCTCGGTCAAGAAGTCGTGACGTATTGCGGTGAGCTTGCCATCCTGTGTCGCACCCAGGCGAATGCGCTGCTGGGTGCGTGGGCGATGGCCGACGTTGGAGAACATCATGCGCCGATCCACGCTGAGCTTCACCGGCCGGTTGAGCTGCCGCGCCGCGGCGGCAGCCAAGGTCGCCTGCGGCCACGGGGAGAGCTTGCCGCCGAATCCCGATCCGATAAAGCGCGAAATGGTGCGCACGTTTTCGCGCGGGATGCCCAGCACCTCCGACATCACCGTGCGATGACCCACCACGCCCTGCGACGAGTCGTATAACGTGATGTTTTCGCCGTCCCACACCGCAACGGTGCCGTGCATCTCCATCGGGTTGTGCGTTTCAACCGGAGTTACGTAAGTCACGTCGATAACCACGGCCGCTTCGGTCAGAGCCTTGTCCGGATCACCGCGCTTCCAACTGCTATCGCGCGAACCCGTGAAATCAGCGCTTAGGTCCGGGCGCACTTCGGGCGTTTCGACTTCATAGTCCACGCGGATCGCCTGCGCCGCCGCCTTGGCCTGCTCCAGCGTCTCGGCCGCGACCGCCGCAATATACTGCCCCCAGTAATAAATCTTGTCGTCCTCAAACGGGGGCCGTGTCTCGGCCATGCTGCCGTCCTGCTGGCGCGGAAAGGTGCGATAGACCTCCTGCAAATTACCGTGATGGAGAACGGCCACCACGCCAGGCATCTTCTCGGCGGCGCTCACATCCAGCGAACGAATCCGCCCTTTGCCGATGGTGCTCTGCACAGCCACGGCGTGGACGAGATTCGGAAAATGATGATCGAGCGAGTAGCGCGCCGAGCCCGTGGTCTTCAGCGGGCCGTCGATGCGCGGCACTGCGGCGCCGATAATACCGGCACCCTGCGGAATTTGAGACGTCGCCATGAAGACCTCCTGCGATCGGCGTTCTATGAATAGGCGTTAGGGCTCGACGTTGAGGCTCGACGTTGCGGAGATCTCCGCACTAAGCCGTCGCCATCTTGAGCGAGCGCACCACGCAGCGCCTCGCCAGTTCCACCTTGAATGCGTTCTCACGATGCGGCTTCGCGCCTGCCAGCGCAGCCTCAGCCGCATGCCTGAAGGTCTCCGCATTCGCGGCCTTGCCCGTGAGCGCCGCCTCAGCTTCATGAGACCGCCACGGCTTGGTGCCTACGCCGCCCATCGCCACTCGCACGTAGCGAATGCGCCCACCTTCCACCCTGGCCACCACCGCGCACGAAGCCAGCGCAAACTCATAACTCGCGCGATCACGCAGCTTGAGGTAGACCGACTTCGCGCCTTCCACCGGCTTGGGCAGATCGACATAGGTCACCAGTTCGCCAGCCTCCAGCGCATTCTCAATATACGGTGTATTTCCCGGCAGCCTGTGAAAGTCCGCGAACGCGATCGCTCGCTTGCCCTTCGGCCCTTCCGTCTGAATGGTCGCCTCAAGGGCCGCCATCGCCACGCACATGTCAGAGGGATGCGTCGCAATGCAATGATCGCTGGTGCCGAGCACTGCATGCATGCGGTTGAATCCCTCCATCGCTGCGCAGCCCGAACCCGGCGCTCTCTTGTTGCACCCATAGCCGCCCGGTGTCCCCGCGCTCGGCTCGCGGAAGTAAACGCACCGCGTCCGCTGCAGCAGGTTGCCGCCCGTGGTGGCCATATTCCGCAACTGCGGCGACGCCCCGGAGAGAATCGCCTGCGACAAAACCGCGTAGTTCTTCTCCACCTCCGC
>Ga0207047_1218_pt1 | contig 13048 bp, 9 predicted proteins | sample Alteio_BWMinCont_67_FD_153302 | JGI IMG/M metagenome (GOLD analysis project Ga0207047, IMG submission 153302) | Enriched cells from forest soil in Barre Woods Harvard Forest LTER site, Petersham, Massachusetts, United States -... | ecosystem: Environmental > Terrestrial > Soil > Temperate forest >...
GTTAATTTAGTATATAGTTATGGAAAAAACAGAAAGAAAAATAGAATTTGATGCTTCAAAAATCTTGAAGTGTATAAGACACATTGCTCACGTGAACAATACAGTAACTAAGATATATCATCTTGCCAAAGACTGTTCTGTAAATACTGTTACCCCACTAGAAACCGATGGTTTAGCGTTTGTATTTCCAGATGAAAAAGGCGAAGTAAAAGTAACCTCAGAAATTATCTCAGACTGGATTTTCAGAAAAGCATTTGAAGATATAATAATTGGGCTCACGGAATCTTTAATTGAAATACATAGGCTATTAAATATTTACTCTATTGCTAAGGAAAGTGAAGTAACGCCATTTGAAAATCAAGAAATAATGGAAGAAACTATGAGGGCGATTGCAATTAAACCTTCCAAATTGCCCCTCCCTGTTTTAATGAAAGAAATTGAGATAATAATAAATGAACCACTACAATACAGGGGTGAAATATCATCTATAAACCAGGTTAGAAACTGTTTAGTACATAGGAATAGCATTGTTTCGCTCGCCGACATAAACGATCCAAACTCAAAATTGTTATGTCTAAGCTATATCGATTTAGTGATATTTATGCAAACAGGTGGCAATATTATTGAATTGACAAAAGAAGTGAAAAATCATAGTCCTTATGTGGAGAATTTACTTTGTCAATATATTCAGAAGAAAATTTCATTTTCTTTAAATGAGAAGGTTGTAATAAATGCAGATATTTTTAAAGGCGCAACAAATACTTGCATTCTTTTTATTCAAGAACTTATTAGGAAACTACCTATTTCCGATACGATAAAAAACTCTATTATCCAACCATATCAAATGAATTTATGTGCTGAAAATATTCATTGACACATAAAGGGTTCATTTTATTAAGTGCAGGCATAGCAAGTGCAACAGCCTGAGCCGCTCGCATTAAACGGAATGAGCGAAGTAAATGCAGTTGCGAGTGCCATCGTATGGGCGTATCGGCATGAAATGCAACATATCGCTCAGTGCAGGCGTGGGATTTTTTCTTACGAAACTCAATTAATCCTTGGCTAAAAGCAGATTTGGTTTATTCTTTATTGCTCGTTATACCGGGTGTGGTGAGGCTTTACCTTTCCTTCTCAATCACCTTATTCACCCTGCTCCCATCACTCGCAATTACTTGCAGTAGATAAGTACCAGTAACGAGTTTTGAAATATCCAACTGCTGCTTATTAGAATTGAGCTTCGCATAAAAAACCTCCTGTCCCACCACATCAAAAATCCTCACCTCACCGCCAATCACATTTTCCACATTCACCACATTGCCAGCCGGATTCGGATATACAACCACATTCCTTACATTTCCTACATTCACCACATTATTCTTTTTAGGCAATACATTCACATTCACCGTATCATAGCTCAACAGCCCACACAGATTTTGCTCCAATACATAAGTAGTAATCGTATCAGGCTTCACCCAAATCCCGCCGCCACTATCTATAGGCACAGGATTGCCCAGCTTATACCACATATAAGGCAACGCTATTTCATGCGGACCTAAAAATACACTATCACCCTTTGCTATACTTGTATCATTGCCTGCCTCCGGTACATTATCGCTTTCTATTACGCTTACATCATCTACAAGGTACCAAACGCGAGGCCCACCACCGCCATCCCATGGACTAAAAAGAGGCAAAGCAACAGTATTGGTATGCGCTGTATCAAAAAAATTGCCTATGGTAATAAATCGTTCAGTACCGGTAGCCGTAAAACTCTCTTGTATTTTTGCCCACGTTCTATCATAAGTAGGTGAATCATTTGCAAAACTCCAACCAAGCGTATCAATAATAATGCTGTCTTCCAGTACCTGCGGTGTGTATGCTGTTTGTGGACCTGCGCAGCCTAAACTATCCTGCCCTTTATCAATTGAACCGTCATCTAAATAGGCACCTATATGATTAATGGCATATCCCGATAATTGTTCTAAGGCAACATAAAAAGTAACGCAATAAGATTTCCCGGCAGCCAGCGGCTTATACAAATGACCCTGCATATAATCCCGTTGATACGGACCTTCCCCGGCAAGTCCGATTCCACTGTTATACATTAATACCTCTGCCATTCCACTGCCAGTACGTGCATAATGATAATAAAGTCCGCCGGGACAACCTGGAACGTTTACAGGAGGTATACCAACTGAAGCAGTTGGTGTATCACAAGCATTACAATATTCCGGCGCGCAAAGAGGTCCTGTAGGATATGCACCAACACTATCTATTGGTTGCCAATAATAAGCATATTTTATTTGGTCAAAATCATTTGGGCATTTAGAGTATCCTTCAAAACTCGGATTCAAAACATAATTAACCTGTGCCTGCATATATATGCAGGCACAGGTTAATAAACAGAATAACACTATTTTTTTCATAACTACTGTATTACAAATTTAAAGGTAAAGTTACGTCCTTTTTCATCTGTAAGTTGCAGTAAATATAATCCCTGCGCAAGACTGTCTGAATCGCAGATTACACAGATTTCAGGATTACACGGATTTTATTTTTAAATCTTTTAAATTTAAAAAACACATCACAATAACACCTCCCTCTCCCTTGGAAATGGCTGGGGTGAGGCTTTACCTTTCCTTCACAATTTTCACATTTTTCATGCTTCCATCGTTCGCTGTTATTTGCAGAAAATAACCCCCCGCTCGTAGATTAGAAATATCAAGCGCCTGTTTATTTGAAACAATATTATACATTCCTACCTCCTGTCCCACCACATCAAAAATCCTCACCTCACCATTTTGCACACCTTCCACATTCACTACATTACCAGCAGGGTTCGGATACACCACCACATTCCTCACATTCCCCACATTCCCCACATTAGTCGGCAGCACACTCACCACCACCGTATCATAACTCAACACCCCACACAAATTCTGCTCCAATACATAAGTAGTAGTACTATCCGGCTTCACCCAAATCCCGCCACCGCTATCTATAGGCACAGGATTGCCAAGCTTATACCACCAATAAGGCAGCGCTATTTCATGCGGACCTAAAAATACACTATCACCCTTTGCCATACTTGTATCATTTCCGGCATCAGGCACATTATTGCTTTCTATTAGGCTTACATCGTCTATCAAATACCAGACGAGTGGTCCGCCCCCGCCGTCCCAGGGATTAAAGAGAGGTAAAGCAATTGTATTGGTATGCGCTGTATCATAAAAATTGCCTATGGTAATAAATTTTTCTGTACCATTGGAAATAAAACTGCCTTGTATTTTTACCCACGTTCTATCATAAACAGATGAATCATTAGCAAAACTCCAGCCAAGTGTATCAATAATAATACTGTCTTCTACTATTTGCGGGAGGTATGCTGTTTGTGGCTGGGCGCAGCCTAAACTATCCTGCCCCTTATCAATAGAGCCGTCATCTAAATAGGCGCCTATATGATTAATGGCGTAGCCCGATAATTGCTCTAAGGCAACATAAAAAGTAACGCAGTAAGATTTCCCGGCAGCCAGCGGCTTATACAAATGTCCTTGCACATAATCCCGTTGATACGGTCCGGTATGTATTGTATCATTTTCAGTATTATACATTAGCGCTTGTATCATACCATTGCCGGCATGGGCATAATGATAATAATGCCCTCCCCCGTTCGGCACATTTACGTATGACGTTAATGCTGCGCAAGTGTTACAATATTCAGCTGAGCAAAGAGGTAACGTAAGTACACTATACGGATTGCCGAGAGTATCTATCGGTTCCCAATATTTAGCAAGTTGTATCTGGTCTAAATAAAAGGGGCATGTATCATAAACTTCAAAACCGGGGTTCAAAACATAATTTACCTGCGCCTGCGTATAAATGCAGGCACAGGTAAACAGAATAATTAAAACGGATTTCTTCATAACTACTGGATTACAAATTTAAAGGTGAAGGTACGTCCTTTTTCATCTGTAAGTTGCAGTAAATATAATCCCTGCGCAAGATTCCCTAAACCTAGTTTGCTTGCAGCATTGGTAAATTGCAAAGCACCTTGATAAATGCGCTGCCCCGTTGCGTTCCATATTGTTGTATTGACAGGTTCATTATCAGCTATTTTTTGCATTACAGTGAAGTTGCCGTCATTCGGATTTGGATACAGCGCATATTGCTGTGTAATCTCATTTATTTCAGTATTACCTTTATTAGCCTTTCTTGCCGCAGTGCTATCAATGGTGACCGGGCAATCATCCTTATAAAGTTGCGGAACATACATTACGGCATAAAGCGACCTTGCTTTATACACTGCCATGCCATTGGCAAGCGGGCACAGATTTGCAAGGGTTGCTACTACTGAACTATCGGCAGCCGTCATATCGCCGTTCAAATATTTGATATACAGGCTATAGAAATTCAGATAATTATGGACAATATAGTTTGCCTCCGTATCATCAGCTATTTGCACACCAGTTGTTGCATCGGTTGCAGTAGTTGCCTTTGCATCTGTATAAGCTCCTATTTTTGTTTGTGCGTCGCTCAAATTACCCGCGGCTATATCATCTTCTATACCCGTCAGGTAGGCATATCTGCTACTTGTCGCCATTTCGTCAAATTTCTGCAGTACCACGGAGCTATCCTCCAAATACGGCTTCATTTGCAGCGTTTTCCACAATTTCATTTGTGCCATCCATTCATCAATTTTTACATCTGCATAATAGGTAACATTATTTTGCGCCACCTGCTCATTATGCCGCTGCGTTAGTGTTTTGCGGCTTGGCGTATCAATTGCGGCACTTTCCATTACCCGCATATCCGACCCATAAGTTGAACAACTATATGGCAAATCGGCGTATGATATAACTGAGCCCTCTACTAAGCTACCTGTAATAGTTGAATACGCATTAACAGAACCATAAAAACCATTATCTGTTGGCTGGTAAGGAGAACCAGTATTGTATACATACAAAATTGAATTTAGTGCATTGGCATTAACAACATAAGTCTGATATGGAGCAGTTATCGACCAAGTCGTACCCTCCCATTGGTTATTGCTCGGAGTGTTGGCATTGACTTGTGAGCCTATCACTGCTGTCCCTCCGTCTAAGACAAACCCGTAATAGCAATAGCTCATCTTGTTATTCGCCCATTGCAGTGATGTATTATCAAATTCAAACATAAAGCCCTCATTCACGTTGTTCACATCATTGCACGCTATCAGTGTCGTGGTAACCCCTGATGTCGGACCATAGAGGTCGCCTGCAAGGATGCCTACTATCTGCTGTCCGCCCAGATTTGTGCTGTGCGTCGGCACATCGGGTCCTGCTCCTGTTACGGTATTATTTACAATACTGTCCACAATGCAGTTGGTTTCATAAATACCATATTGCATACCGCCGGGAGCTAACAATGTATCAGGTCCCTTCGCAAGTGTTATATAGTTATTGAGCACTACCGAAGACATCGATTCATAACCCGTTATCTCTATACCGCAGAATGCAGTCCTGATGAAATTGCTGTCCACAATTATTTCCCCTGTTTCCCCGGGTTTTTCTACTGGCTGTAATACATCAATAGCATTAGTCATAAACCGTGTGCTAAGCGCATCCCACGCAAAGCAGCACGATAAAGTATCGCTATTGATAATCACATTCCCCGCAGTGCCACTGCCGGTGCCGCTTGTCGACATTACAATACCGTTCTCAATATTGTAAATGTTGTTATTGTTCAACTGAACTAAGCTATAAGTCGGTGATGCTACACGAATACCATAACAGCCTATTTTGGTATCCCCCAAATCAATATCTGTCGTTATGTTATGATTGCTGATGATTAACGTACTATCTACTATGGTTTGCAGACAAAGGTTGGTGTATACGCCATTCACGCAGCCGTAAAACTGGTCTATGCCTACGCCCTTCTCTATTGCCCTCAGCCGCGTATTAGCTCCGCTGCTATAAATTCCCGAACCCGTATTGGTAAGCGCTGAAAGATAATAAATGTGCATAAAGGTGCTGTTATACACTGTATTATTGCCGCCACTGCTAAATACGCCATATTCTAGGCTGTCAAACAAATTCATAAAAGTATTGGCCATATCCTGCGAGCTGTAGTCTCCCACGGTCTCATCATAAAAAATTCCGCTGCTATAATTGCCTGTGCTGTTATTATATACCCCGTATGCTGCGTGGTTGGTACTGTATCCTGCTTTACACAATGTAAAAGGATACGGCATGCCCGATAGCGAAGCTGTTGGATTATCAATATTATAGGGTGGCAGATAATTACTGCCCGGAGACCAACTGTTTTTCAGCGCACCGGTTCCGCCTATCGTTGCGGGCCACGCAAAAGGATAATCAAGCGTTACCGTTGCTGAATTGTTATAATTAGAAAAACTCCGGCTCGTAAATACGCTGTTGCGTATCTCATAAGGCAAAATGCTGTCGGCAGAAGTATAAGGTGAAGGATTGTCTAAGTAAAAATAAATACCCGTTATGTTCTTGTTGAAAATCGCTCCATCGCAAAACAATGACCAGGCGCTACTGGCAAACGTAGTGTCAAACGGATTAAAAGTCGGTGGTATGGCGTAGTCATATTCTATATCCACTGCCTTATTGGCGTCCTCTATCATTGTGTTGCCGTTCATATACAGTTGCGGAGAATGTGTCTTACCCCAATACCATGAAGCATTAAAAGTAAGCCCTTGCCACATCGAGTCGGGGCAACCGAATAGGTGACTCCCTGTCAGCGTTAGTTTGGTGGCGCTGTCAATGTATACCCTTATTGCAGGTGCCATTTCCATTATTGCACTATCAGCGGAAAGCGAGCTTAAATTCTTTATTACCGTTATAGTGTTGGCGCAGTAATAATTTCCCGGCGGCAGCGATGAGGTAATGTTTTTAGTAATGGTATGGAAAGGCTGCCCTTTAAACGTACTGTCGGGGCAGCATAAGGTATCTGTAGGTACTACTACCGTTACTGTGGCTGTGCTATGACAGCCGCCCTCCGTAGTGCCGGTTACGGTATAAGTGGTGGTGACAAGAGTTGGCGCTCCTACCGATACTACAACGCCTGCTCCCGTACTGGCAGACAATCCGGTACTCGGGCTCCATGCATAAGTGCCTCCGGTATTCGCTCCGCTTGCCTTCAGCGAATCGGATGAACGCGGGCATAGCGTAGTATCATTGCTTACCGTAATAGTCGGTGTACCTCCTGAAATGATGCTATCCCTAGCGCTGCTATCCACACATCCGTGTCCATCCGTTACTATTACTTTTACCCACCATGCGTCAGAAGTATGTGCAATATAGTATTCATTGGTAGCACCGCTTATCGTTCCGGTCGATTTTTCCCATTTGTAACTGCAACTGCCGCTATTGGGATACGCAAACAACGAATCCGAACCGGTGGTGCAAATATATATTGGACCAGTAGGCAGTATATATACATTCGGTAGAGTGTCTATGGTTACGGTTACTGTCGCTGTGCCGATGCACCCGTAACTGTTTGTATCTACCACCGTATAAGTAGTGGTTATAGAAGGCGTTGCTACAACACTTACTCCCGTATCTTTTGACAACGAACCCGCAGGTGACCATGTATAGTGCGCCCATAGAGCGCTGTCAGTTGTTGCAAAGGCAGTTAATGTTACCCCGGCGCCACCTGGGCACATCATTGCGGAGCTTGGGGTTATACTTACACTCGGCAGACTCCCGCCTGATACAAAATAGGTTGTTCGCGCAGTATCTCCAAAATGATCATACACCGTATAAACCCATGTACCGGTATCTGATGCGTTATAAGGGCTTATTGTTGTGTTTGTACTATCGGCAGCAATATTTGAATCAATCTTTGTTATGGCACCATGGGTCCATGTATAAGTAAAGGGAATTATTCCGCCAGTTATTACGGTATAAAGTAATGCATTTTGGCAGAGATTTATCGTAGCCCCGGCACGAACTATAGTTATCGGATGGAGTTGTGCGTGTGCCGTGGTGCACAGCGTTAATAAAATTCCAGCTAAGGAAAATTTGCGTAGTGTGTGTTTCATAATTGTATGTTTTAAATTGTTAGAAAAGATGATTGAATCGCTGATTAAACGGATTAATGGTTTTCGCAATTTGCGATAAATTCTATGGTGTTTTTATGATTGTTAAATTTTGTTACTTTCATTATTGAAGTTTTAACAACTTAAAAAATATTTTTGCATTTTCAAATATTTCAACATTTAAAAATCAAGAAGTTATTGCTGCTTAAAAAAATATGAACTTAATATTCATGGATTAATTCCGTTACAAAAGTATAAGGCATTAATGTCTTCTACTTTTGTATTTTTGAAAAAAGCAAGGTGAAAACCTCGGTTTCGTAAAATATTTTTTTTCGTCTTTTAAGGTTTTAACATTAAAGAGGTTGGAAAATTCTACTGCTTTGACGGGAGTGTGTACCTTCGCGTGGGCAAGGACAAAAATTAAAGACTGTTTTCTTAAAATATGAAATCTACCTTTGCGTTATCTATAGATAAACAACCATATACACATGAACTTTCCCGAGGTAATTCATATAGCATACGTTGACGACCATGTTGCGGTAAGAAAAGGCATTATTTCTTTTTTGAATAATCTTGGGGGAATAAAGGTGGATATCGAAGCTAATAATGGAAAAGAATTGATAAGCCAACTTGAATTAGCAATAAAATTACCTGACATTATTATAATAGACATTAATATGCCTGTAATGGATGGATTTGAAACAATGAAGGTGGTCAAGGAGCGATGGCAACATATGAAAGCATTGATATTGACTGCTTTTGAAACTGAATTGTATATTATCCAAATGATAAAATTGGGATGTAACGGCTATCTTCTTAAAGAATGCCATCCCGACGATATTAAACAAGCGTTAAAAAATATCTATAGCTATGGTTATTATTATTCCGATTCTGCATCACACGAATTGTTTCTCAAGGTACGGAAAGGAGAAATAAAATTGCCTCATTTTACGGAGGGCGAAAATGAGTTTTTGCATTATTGCTGTAGCAATTTGGGCTATAGTCAAATAGCGGAAAAGATGAACGTTACTTTAAAAGTAATAGAAGGTTACAGGGACAGGCTTTGCGGTAAGCTACACGTGAATAACAGGATAAGTCTCGCTATGTATGCCGTTCAATTTGGTTTTGTTCAGACTAATATAAGAATTAACCCGGACATTTTCAGTATTAACTACAAAAAAGACAAGGGATAAAAAACAATTGTATTATAAGCATTACGGCATCTGTGATGCGGAAATACCTTAAATTTTTGAAAATGAGAAAAGCAGATCTTGTAAATCGTATAGCTGAAAAAACAGGCGTACCTAAAGTGGATATTCTTGTAGCTCTTGAAGCGTTTTTTACGGAAGTAAAAACCTCTTTAATAAAAGGAGAGCCTGTATTTGTGAGGAGCTTTGGAAGTTTCATTTTGAAAAAACGCGCCGCCAAAATAGGACGTAACGTTAAGAAAAATATAGCGGTAGCAATTTCCGCACACCTGCTCCCTGCATTCAAACCTGCAAAAGAATTTGCTCAGGCTGTCAGAGAGTTAAAACACGAACCTGTAGGACATGACCACAATTATACTGAAGTAATGGAATTAGAATAACTGCAAAAAATGAAACACAACCTTTTATCAGATGAAACACAATAAGATAGAGAAAATAAACACGTCAATCAGTATTGACGGAGCAGACTACAATGTTGCGTATACTAAAGAAGTAGTCCAATTTGATAAGCGAAAAAGAATAGAAATTCATGCTTCATTGGATTATAAAACACCGATACATTGTTTGCCAATTACAGCGATTCACTTTGTATACACGCCTCCTGAAGAATCTTTTGTTTTGGACAACGATATAATCCCCACTGTCATTTTAGCTAAAAGGCAAATAGCGCATTTGATTGCTCAAAAGATTTAACCTTCACGTTTTAAAATATAATTATCATACAATCTTTTTTCCTGTGCCGTGCGAGGAGGGTACAACAGCCCTGAGCTGCGGGTAGCCAAAAGTGACTGCAATATTTCATTGCGGTCGCGCTGTGTCCGCTCGCCTTAAACGGAATGAACGAAGTGAATGCAGTTGCGAGTGCCATCGTCTGGGTGATATATACCTGCATGAAATGCCATATATCACTCAGTGTAGGATTTTTGCGTGGCATGTAAATGAGCGTGGGGCTGTGCCAGCAAAAATCCGTAACGCAGACGATGGCTTCGCAGGCGAGCACAAACAAAGGTTGCGTAATGGGCTTTAGGTGGCTTGAGGGAATGAACGCATGTGCAGTGGAATCTCGCTTGTGGGATGGGGCATGCTGTAGTAGTGATGCTGTCTGTGCCAGGCTCTGTGTTAAGGTAAAACAGCGCCCTACGAAAGCAGAAGTAAGGCTAAAAGCGTAATGGAACGGAACTGCGCTTCTAATGACTGAATGCTGCCTAAAGCACATGGGAGCAACCATGAGACTTTGTTGTGAGCTGCACATATTGTGACAGCCGTTACTGAAGGTGCAGATTCCCAGCGACAACGGAGCGGGTATCAATACCGCACAGTAAAAACAACCTCTTGCGCTGTCCTTTGAATGATTACACTAACAGAGCAAGTGGTTGTGATAGGCTGGCGCATTATTTGCCGAACAACAAAGTTGAATTCCTATGTACCGGCGGGTGGGCTTGTGCGGCGGGTTTATCTGCATATAGAGCAAGGCGGAGTATGCAGTCATTAGATTGCTGCGTAGCAGATCTTATTGTTTCCATTACCAAAAAAGAGATAAAGCAAAAAAAGATTTTAAAGGGGTAATGGGGTTATACAGTCTCCTTTTTGCGACATGGGTATGCAGGTAAAGTGGTTGCCGGTTCTATGAGGAAGAAAAAAGGAGATAAACTCTTTCCTACTGTTTACGTTTTTCTCTATCTTATACTAAACGTTGTTGACTGACATTGTTCCACTTTAAATTGTCCAGTTGCATCGGGAGTGTAACCATATCGGTCATAATCTTTAAGATTCATATAATCAGGAGCCCTAACGCTTGGTTTCCATACCTTATACTTGTAAACCCCAGCTTTTAAGGCGTAAAAACACTGTGTTTGTCCCGCATTTACTGACAAACCCTGATAACCTTGCACAACTAAAACATATGCTGCTTTTGAAGTTGAATTTGAAAAGCACCAATCACCAGTATTGTTTACTTCACATTCTTTTTTTATTGCTTTTTGAGGTTCTTCTTCTTTTTGGGTAGTAACAATTGCTGTTGAAAGGTTGTTAGATTGCGAAGGAGTCGTATTATTTATTGGTGGTGACGGAGAAGCAGAGGGATCGTTTGTCAAGGGAGATTTGGGAAGTGAAGAAATCATGTTATTTATGACCGATGTAAACGAATCTAATCTATTTTGATAATCAGATCTGCCGTTTATTATATCATTATAGACCATGTAAAATCTTTTCAATTCTTGGTCATTATATTTACTAACAATTTGAACTTGATTATTATGTGCAATGTCTTCCCAAACTTTATTGATTTTGTATGCAGAAATTTCCATTACATTTTTCCAATTAGTAGCTTCATCTACTGTTTTAAAATTTTTCGAGTAAAATGTTTCTGTATACATTTCATCAGCTTTTATTAAATTTTCTCTTAATTCTTCTTTACAATGAAAAAAAGCTAATCCAGCGGTCTTTCCATCATTTTCAGGGCTATTGTTTCCCAATTCATTATTCTTATTAATACTCGGAATATTAGAAACGTCGTTGTTGACTTGGGAAGGCATTTGATCGTTTTTAATCTGATTTGTATTGTTGTAATTAAAGGTGGATCTTGCTCTAAAATAATTTTGTAAAAAGATTGTAGTACCTCCAAATACAAGTAAGCATGCCATGATGATAATATTTCTTTTTGTAAACTCATTGCCGATCTCAGGTACGCCATATATTCCATTTAAAAAGTCTCGGATAACGAAATATACAGCAACAATACCAGCTGTAATATTCAGGTATAAATAGAATTTTATTATTCCATAAGAAAATGAAGCATTTTGTATAAGCGATTGTGTTGACCAGCCATTGTTATAATCAAGAATTATCAGAATCGCCCCCAGAAACGAGGTAATACGCAAAACTTTCTGCCGATCCTTTTTAAAAAATGAACCAATCAATGCAATAGTCGCAATATTGATAATGATTAGCGGAAGAACAACTTTGAATATAAACCAAACGACTGCTACAATTACCGCTATTACAATTAGCCCAATGATGATCTGGATTTGCTTGCTGACTGTGCTGCCATTGCCAGGTTGATATTTGCTTTGATTGTGTTTAACAAATTCATTTTTTCTTTCTCTATTAGGACTTTGTTCTTCTTTGTAATCAACTGCATGTGTATGTATATATCCAGTACCTCCACACGTTTGGCATTGGCCTGTTTCTGAACATATATTACAGGGCGTTATAGACTCAGCTTTACCCATAGTGGCAAAGTCAATAACCTTATCAACTGCATTATAGGTTTCCCCCATCCCATGACATCGCTTACATCTGCCATTGCCTCGATGACCAAAAATATTTCCAACTTCCTGATCACAGTCTGGACATTCTATTTCAGCCATAAAATATAGTTTATGTCAACAAAACTAATAATATTCCTGATATGCGTGTAACTATTATAAATAAAAATAGTATGGTAAACTTCACTAATGGAGACATGCCCTATTTGTGTCACAAATGAAAAGAGAGAGCAGCAAGACAGATTAGCCAAAACGAGGCAAGAAGTAGAAAAGATAACGGATAAACTTGGCAAGGGTATTGAGCAAGGTATCAAAGAAACTGTTGCTGTTCTTCGGGCAATGGATATGGAAACAAGTTCCTCATGCGCTGGGCATAAAGATCAGGGCGAAGAACTTGGGCTGCCATATGTCGAGATATACGCTCCCGCTCCCGATGGATGGAAGGAAGATAAGCAAAATGAAACGTTGCGGGAATCATGGAGACAAGCAAACGGTAAACAACGGACCATAATACAGCCTTTATTGGAGGAGTT
>Ga0207047_1219_pt1 | contig 13036 bp, 17 predicted proteins | sample Alteio_BWMinCont_67_FD_153302 | JGI IMG/M metagenome (GOLD analysis project Ga0207047, IMG submission 153302) | Enriched cells from forest soil in Barre Woods Harvard Forest LTER site, Petersham, Massachusetts, United States -... | ecosystem: Environmental > Terrestrial > Soil > Temperate forest >...
ACCGTTACCGTTGCCGTTATTATCATTTGTGACCGTATTCTCATTTCCAGTTACTGGTGGGTTTTGTGCTCCTTCTGTTACGGAATTAGTGCCCGGGGCTCCTGCGGCTGGTGCTCCTGCTGCTGGTGTTGGTGCTGGTGCTGGTGCTGGTGTTGCCATCGCTGGAGCGGGAGGGTAAGTAATCATTGGTGCAAGAGGTGGTTGTATCATCATTGATGGTACCAGAGGCGTGTAGACAGGCATTGCAGGCGGATCCATCATAGAGGTCGCACCACCAGCTATAAAAATTGTATTCCCCGATTGCGTTATCTGATTACCATTATTTGGTGCAACCATGATATTCCCGCATTGATCAGCAGTGAAACTCCCCGATGGAACACCGCATATATTAACTGTATACATCACACCTGCTTGAACAGAATATTTACATCTAGCTCCGCCACGTACGCTCTGAGTTAAAATAGTATTCCCGCTCAACGCAGTAAGAGTTACACCACATTTAGAACTACTGATAAAAATTATAACCATTTATTATATGCTTTTCAGAAAAAAATTATTAGCGGGTGAAAAAATTGTATTTTTTTCGGAAAAAATTGAATTTTTCAGCGAAAAATCTTTATCGAGGATAGATTAAGTTATTATAGGGAGTTTTTTTTGATGGGGGTCGAAATTGATGTTGTGGAGGTTCGTGATAAGAAAAAAGTGAGGGTGATTCAGTCTGAATATATTTGTTCTAATTTTATAGATAATCCTGAATGTAAAAAATATTGGTATTTACAGCATGATATGGATGGGTTTGATGGAGTGAGAGTCGCTGAGAGGTTAGTGAAGGCTATTGATTTGATGGTGAGTGATGGGATAAAAATAATAGAGGGAGGCAGCGAGCCTATTTGTGATGAGTGGCAGGGGAGGAAAATGTGTGATGCAGATATTTTATCGGAATGGATGTATCATTTGTATAAGTTTTTGAAGATAGCGGAGGATAATCCGGAGGCGTATTTTATTAGTGATGTGAATGTTAATTTGGATATAGTGTTGCCATGTGGGGGGAAAATTTCCCTGAAGGAGGCGAGGAAATTTCCTGTTTTGTATTATGCGGTGCATCCTGTTTCTGGGTTGACTGCCATAGAGACATATGCAGATGCCGTGGAAATGTATAATATATCGAAAAATTATGGTGATATGGTTAATGCGGAGAGGTGGTTGAGTTTGGCATCGGGTTTGGGCGAAAATGATGAATTTGACGACGATGACGAAGATGATGATTTATGAAAAAATTGATGAATTTATTCGTTGGAGAGACTTTTAGATTTTGTTTGGGATCATGAGGTGTTGGGATGATTTTCTGCGAATATAGAGATATTCTTGGCGCAGTGGGAACAGGGTTTCACTCTTTCAGATTAGCTGGAGTCGCTGCTGCTGATGTTTTGGGAGTTTTCATCATTGCTCTTGTGTATTATTATTTCGGTAAAGAATCCTTCGGAGTATACTTTGCCAGGGTCTTTACCCTGGGGCAACTCCTTCACTTTCTATTTTGTGTTGAAACTGCTTTCCTAGTTGACTACCCCATTTGGGTATCACTCCCGGTCCTTTGCCTAACGGTATACCACTCGAAATTCTCCCTTTCCTTTTTAAAAAATCTTTCTCTATAATAACAAGAGATGGAAAAGGAGGAAGTATTCGATCCAAATACCTTTGGGGTTTACAGAGGGAGTAAGCGGGGGAGACCGAAGAAATATGGGAGTTCTGATGCGCGTAAGGCAGCAAAATTAGCAGATAAAAAAAGATGGTATGAGAAGCACGGAGGGACGGATGTGGTTGAGTATAATAAAAAATATTATGAAGCGCACAAAGCAGTGGAGCTTGAACCGGGATCGAAAGTCATGTTTTCTCCAACGTCTTATGAGAGATTTCCTTCCCCGAAGGCGAAGGTTGTTGTTACTGGTGGATTCGGGAATGTTTGTTTTTTTTATCCGAAGTATGCTTAAATTGGATCTTTACATGGAAGGCTGAGTGCTGTTGGTCCTATGCGGGCAAGTTCCCCGGCTAACATATAATGGCATTGATCAGCACTTAATTGATCAGCGTGCTTGCAACAACGCCGTGATAGTCCAGTAGGGGACGACACCACGGTTAAAAATCCTTTCTCCGAAGCGCTCGTTTTAATAGTAAATGATGCAACACAAGTTGTTTTTTGAAACTTGCTAGCCTTAAGATCCTCGCAAATATCTTCGATTGAATTTGCTAAAACATCTAATTTATCTTTAGCTGTTTCTTTTGGGTAGGGATCCGTTTCGGTGAGAGCTTCGAGAAGTGCATAGAGAACATCGTGTTCGATCCTTTCACGGGATAACGCGAGCGCCTCGCATGCCTTCCCATCTGCCAAAGTGGGCAAGTATTTCACCAATTTAGCAACACTTTCTTTCAAATCTGGTAAAGCCATTGCTTTTCCTGATGATATAAAATATAAATTAATTATGGGGCTTTCAATGAATGGGAATATCAAATTTTTTTTAACACAAGGGAAATACTTAGAAGGAGCATTGAGGGGATAAACATGTATTGAATGAATATGGGCATCAGACCGAGGGCGATAATTTCGATTAGGGTGACATATGGTTTGATGATATCATATGGTTTAGTTACTGTTGGGGTTAGGGCGGCTTTGTCGTATGCCCAGTCCCAGAATTTATCGACTGCACTGTCGAGTCGTTTATTGTAGATTCCCGATGATGTGAAATTTTGATATACGGTTCGATGGTTATGGTTATGGTGAGAGCCATGATCATCTTTGTTTGCCACAATGCCAAGAAATTCAAACAAATGGAATAACATACGAAACGCCTTGGGCACTTTTTCGTGAGCGATATGTTGCCAACCGTGCGCAATGGGAAGAATTAGTGCACCGATTTCGTATCCGGAGAAGTACAGGAGTGTGCGGGGATGGGAATAGCACACAAGGGCGAAAATGATAATTTTGGGGGAATTGAACAGGGTGAAGCCCGCCCAATGTGCTGCAATAATGTTCCTGGAGCCTTGATCATTATGGTAAGATAATTGAGGGGCCCAATTATCAGCAGCAGTATGATGATGATGATAATCCGCATAGTAATGAATGGGATCTTTGAGTCCGCGAGGATTGCCGATAATATATGTTTCATATTCGAGGAATGCAGCGTGCGAAAGGCAGTGATTCCCATCAAAAACCGGTTGCGTCCCAAATAACATTCCGCAAAAGATCATGAATGACGAGTAGGTGAGAGAATAGAGCTTCATATTGGGGTCAAAATTGTAACCAGTGGCGAAACCAGTGATGGACATGATGAATAGCAACCAGATGATCAAATTTGTGTCCGATTTACGGAGCCAGTTGAACAAAGCATATTTTGCTTCAACCGAGTGATACAAATTTAGATAATTTCTACGCTCCTCCTCAGAAAGCTGTCTGTGTTTCCATGGTGCTTTGCTGCTCTTCGAGCACTCGCTTCGCTCGGCGATGTTGCACATCGCTGTTCCACTGCTCCCGGTTCTGTCCATGCTGCGCTTCGCTTGGCTCGGCGATCTTGCACGTCGCTGTTCCACTGCTGCAGGTTCCGTCATTCAAAGGAACGTTGCTTCGAGGGGAAAATCTAAAGGACATTAGAAAGACTTCGTAAATCAATTTTTTGTGAAATGGTATTTGTATTCGAGATTGTTATATCTCACATCGCTATTTCACTGCTACTGGTTCGGTAATTCAAAAGAACGTTGCTTCTGAGGGAGATTCTATTTGAATAACTGAACCGACAGAGTGGAACAGCGATGTGCAACATCGCCGAGCGAAGCGAGTGCTCGAAGAGCAGTATTGGAAAGACTTCATAAATCAATTTTTTGCGAAATAGTATTTATATTCGCGATTGTTGTGTCTCACATCGGTGTTATCTGTGGATGAAAAATATATACCAGTATACCAATGACTATATCTTCCCAAACCGAGATTTCTAATATCTTCGTGTTGTGAATCTTCTGCACCCATTTGAACCCCATCTTCAAATAATAATAATTTCGATCGATTCTCAAATATCGACGCATGGAAACAATGACCAGAATCATAATAGAGTTTACTTTTATCTATCACATAATAACACATCTCATTACTATCCACGATAATCGATCCAGGAATAATTTCCTTCTCACCACAGGGATAAATATATATCTTTCCCCTTGGATAACCACCCACCGCTGTCTTATTATAATAATAACAATATTTATCATAAACGGAATTAAGCGAGGGTTTTATTAAATCATAATTTAATCCAATGCCACCGAAAGTAATATAGCCGAGGGAACTATTTGGCACTTGAAAATCATCTATAACGATTATTGCTTTGTTCTTAGCGTATTTTCCAATGATTGCTATTTCATCTAAGACAGGCGAATGATCATGTGATTGCGCATCTAAATAAAACAATATTGGTTCAATAATTTCAATATTTGCTAGTATACTCTCTAATATAACTGCTGAATTCCCCAAATGCAATAGCACATTGTTATATTTTTCTTTCGCAAGTTGCCGTCGAGTGATTTCGAAAATATTATTATTAATCTCGATGCTGTGTACAGTTTTTGCTATTGAAGATAAATATCGTGTAGTGTGGCCTGAACTCGTCCCCGTTTCAATCATCACCTGAACATGAAAAATATCTCTCAATTTAATAATCTCATCTCCAACGGAACTATCTCCATTAAATGCGTCGCACATATATAATATATATCTATATTATATGAAATATTTTATAACGTTCAGCAGCGCTGGTTTAGGCAATATCCTACTCCCTTTCCTATCGGGAAAAATTATTTCTAACAAAACGGGAAGAAAATTAATATTATTATATTCTAAAGGACCCGATGGCAACATAGATTTTCATAAATTGTTCAACCTAGGAGAAATAAAAAATTTTCAGTTATGTCACACTGATATCTCTTTAAAAGTTTCTTCTTTGAATCATTATTTTTCACTATATAGCCATTCGAATACGGATAAGGCGATTTATGATTTTGCGATAGGGTTGAATGAGAAGTTGAAGCCTGATGTTGTGTCGTATACGCGTGATTATAATTATATATATTCAGATGTTGCTGATGCTGTGTGTGCATATTCGTTGGGATGGTGGATCGCTAATTATAAAGAAGAAGTATTGAAATATGATACGGCAGAGATAATAAATAAACGAAGTGTGAAGGCAGAATTTAAACAGTTGAATATTAATCCTGTTGTTCAGTTGATGAGAGATAATTATGTTAGAGATAATGGTATCGATCATAATACATTTGGCATTCACTTAAGGTTGACGGATTTCAAAAATAATCATGTGAAGGAGATTGAAAAAATAAAATATTTAGTTGAGAATATTATTTGTTTGAATCCTGGGGTGAAATTTTTTGTGTGTTCCGATGAGAAGAATGTTGAAATGGAATTTATTGAACTTTTCGGGAGGGATAAGATAAAAAATTTTGAGAAGGGTCATTATCCTGAATTTAATGCGTTGGGGATCTTTAGAGATGAGCAAGTTATTTTGGAATCGTTTGTCGATATGTTAATATTCGCGTCGTGTACGGTGATTACGGATTTATCTAATAGGAATGGGTATAATGGTTATGGAACTTTTAATAATTTTGCGAGGATTTTATCAAATGAGACCAGATATTTGACCGGGTATATGAGATTTATTCCTAATTTGTGTGTGGGAGATATTAGTTTGGAGGGTGGTAGTTGTTATGTGGTGACGATTTCAGAGTATAAGAGTGTGTCGGATATTGCTGGGGAAAATAGATCTGAGTTGATTTTGTTTGAGGATGAGGTTAAATTAGATTGGCAGCACTCTGCGCACGAAGATATAAGAAATCTTGGTGGAGGACGATATAGTCATTGGGATAAATATTTATATTTTTCCACCAGGGATAATTCCGATCCGAGGGAGAATGGCAGAGTATATAAATTTGTCATTTATAATTAATTCTTAGGTATGTATATAATGAATAAAGCGACGTTGCATAATTTGTGGATGGTGAGGTTTAATAAAGGGGGAGTAGCTGCGATTGTTGAATTACGAGTCAAGCCGGAGCCTTTGTTTGTGAGGATTTTAAATTTGCATAATGGGGATCATTTTTTGGTGATTACGAAGGAGAATTTTAGAGCGTTTGATGCGAGTGAGAAATTTTTTAATCTGAGGGCCGCAGCTAAGGGGAATGTCGGTATTGAGGTAAAGAGGGGATTGGCGATGGAGGATAATTCGGAGGAAATTCCGGTGTTGTACGTGAAGTATAAGAAAGTTGATGATATGGTAAAGGATTTAGAGTTTTTTATAGAAAAAATGTTGGAGTTGAATTTAGAAAGCGATGTGAAGACGTATGAGTTGAAATATAATGATAGTGATCAGGAGACATTGAAGACTATCGAGAATGATATCTTGGCGGGGGATAGTGTTAGGCGGTAGTGGTGGTGGGTGTTTTTAGAAGTAATGCGTGGTTTAAGCGTAGGAACATTGCCGCAGACCATACTTGTTCGATACTGCCGAAGCCTTCGCCCGTTGATATCGCATACCATTCGAAGAACCCATCGAGCGCACACCATTTTGCAAATTCTTTTGTCGCAATCTCGACCCACATTTTGTTTCCTTTTTGCACAATAGCCAATAGCATAAAACCGGTGACAAAGGGCCAAATTACTGCTTGATCTCGAGTCATGATCTCTTCTTCTTTACCAGAAAGCGCTGGCAAAAAAACTTCAGTCATCTTAATTCCATATGGAGTAGTTAGCCCGATTGCATGAGTGAAAATCAATTCCATTTGATCCGTAGTAGCGACATCGTACAAAATGGACAGAGCATTTCCCAAAACATCAAATGAACTATTCCCTTCATAATCGTTAAAGTATGTGCCATTCCAAAACGTTTTTAGAATAGCGTGGATTTTTTGTTCTTTCTCTTTCATGTGTAGAACCGTGTATACTTGTTTGAGTAGGACAGCATTGGTTAGAACGCATTTGTCATTGAGGTCTTCCCTCGTATCGCGCCAATCGGCTCCCATCACTAGAGGGCTTTTTGCCAATAGGGTGTTCTCAACATATGACAGAGCCTTATCAGCGCTATCCTTTAGAACTTTAGCGCACGCAATGTTAGGCACAAGCTGTAACAGTTGATTCACCGCAAGAATATGCAACAGCTCCCCATCCCTGGTATGCGGAGTTAAATTCTCAAGAGATCCCTCTTCATGACGCGTGAGCATAAATGACGGTTTACCCGTTCGAATGGCTTTTTCTTTTTTTTTCGTAACGAATCGTTCAACGTTGTCAAGAAATAAGATTGGAACTTTACCATTCTCTAATTGGCGTTGTTGAATTCCAAGTAGGTGTTTAACGACAATGTCGATATTTGTTGAAGGTATTTTTTTTTCTTCGGATGGTTGGTTGTGTGCTTCGAGAAGCCATGGGATCACGGTGAGCGCCGCATCGCGATTCCAACATGTGTCAGCATACCGATCTGTACTGGCCCATATCCCCTTTTCCCCAATGCACCGCCTCACAATATCCAAAGCCGCAGCAGTTTTCCCACTAGCCATCTCAGAAGTCAATAGATCCTAATTAACTAAACGGTTCCCCATAATTTATCTTATTCAATTTTTTAATAAGGAAAAATTGAATGTTTAATTGGTTGAAATATTCATATATTTGGGTTCTTTTTTAAGTGATGAGTTTGTTTACGGTTGCTGCGGTTGAATGGGTTACCGATGCATCGGGAGTGAGGAGGGCGGTGACTATTCCTCTTCGGGATCCATTAGGGAATATCGTTGTTTTTGATAAAGATCGACGGTATTTTATCATGCCTTCGGAGTATGCATCTTTGCCCGCTCCCGTGCCCATCAGGGTTGGACCCGCAGCAGCAGCATCAGCAGAATCCTCTGCGATGCCCCCACCTTCACCAAGGAAGCCTCGCTGTCATATGCCCGTATCAAAAGAATTTACACCTCAAGACAAAAAAGTTGAATAAACAACACTCTAAAAAAAAATATACACATATTCTCCTATTAAATAACAATGACACCAAAATTTTTATTTAATAATCGCGATTTACTTTTCTCTGTGAGCGATTATTTATCTCCGGTGGATATGTATTCGTTGAATGAAGTGTTTCCGAGTAAGTATAGTTCCAAATATTGCAAGAGGAATATTATTAGGGGAATGAATAATTCGTTGAGGGGGGTTTTTGGAGAGAATTTGGGAGCATTTAAGGAAGCGTTGAAGGCATGTGGAGGCGTTGTGTCTGGTTCTTTCATTTTGCAAAGTATTTTAGGGGAAAAGTGGATTGGTTCAGATTTGGATATTTTTTCTCCGAAAAATAATGATATTAATCGGTTTTTGTTAACATGTTATGGTGTGGCAGGTGATGATCGTTTTTTTGCGAGGGGTTATGATCATTTGCTGTCGGAGATGTTGAGGATCAGAGATTGTTATATCAATAGTGGGGCACAACTGGTACAAGAAATTCAGATTAAGAAGCAAGCAGGGGAACTTTTCCCTTATGTTTTGGAGCATTTTGATTTAGATATTTGTAAATCAGTATATGGAATTAGGGAGGATGGAACGGAATATATGAATATAAATAAGGTTGATGCTATTATGAATAAGACAGTGACGTTCGATTTTAAGGGTGATATTTCGAAGGCGTTATCGAGATGTGATAAATATAGGAAGAGAGGGTTTAGGTTTGATATTCCGGTGGGAATGTTTGAGAAGGTGAGGGAGATGGTTAAGGATCAGTATGATATGTTGGATGTTGAGAGGGGGGTCGATTATGCTGGGTATACGGTTTATAAGTATTTTTTTTGTGATGCGTTCGCGATGATTGAGGACAATATGGTTCAGCCGTGTGAGGAGAATTGTTTAGTGAGATTGTTAGATCCAAATGGGACTCATATTCACGTTTTGGATCGATGGAGAATTAGGAAAAGTCATAAGAAACTAATTTTAATATGTAAAAAAAATTGAAATTTATTTAGTTTGTTCGGGTTATAATTGATTTGGGCGTTATCTTTAGGGTGAGGAGCAGAAATGGAGGCACTGTTGGCACAATTGGACAAGGCGTTTGCGGGAGATGATGTTGTTTTGAATGAACTGCGGAGTGGTTTTGGGAAAATTGCTGAGTCGAAAGAGATTGATGTTGCGGAGGTGTTGAAATATATTATGGCGAGTGCCAATGCGAAAAATCATGTTGCGATGAATATGATAGGGTATTTGAGTCAGATAGGGTTTGGCGTAGAGAAGAATGAGAAAGCGGCTTTTACGTGGTATATGTCTTCTGCTATTAGGGGCAATTCCTATGCGCAAAATAATGTGGGAATGATGTATCTTGGTGGACATGGTGTGGAGAAGGATTTTAAGTTGGCTTTTGAGTATTTTCAGGCTTCCACGGAGTTGGGGAATCCGCATGGGCAATATCATCTTGCGCAAATGTTTTTTAAGGGAGAAGGTGTTGAGAAGGACTATGCTCAAGCAGAAACGCTTTGTCGGGCTGCCGCAGAGAGGAAGGATCCATTGGCATTGATTATGTTAGGCGATATGTATAATGATGGTATTAATATGGAAGTTAATAAAGTGGAGGCGCAACGATTATATAAACTCGCAAAAGAGAGCAGTTGTAAAGATACTTGTTCCAATGTTTGTGAAATGTTGCGGGATCGAATCGCTGTTTAAAAATTGATATTCTAAATTATTGGATGATACATATAAAATTTATGTGTATTATCTGGGTGATATGGCAGAATTCGAAGAGGATAAAGATATAACTGAAATCAGTGAAGTGTTCGATCCAAAGAGTTCGACTATAGTAGAAAATTTATTGAGAGCTTTGGGGGAAGACAGAGGTGCGGCGGAGCATTTGTGTCAGATCTTGAGAGCAGGTGATGAAGGAATAGATTATTCTGAAATTTTCAAGATATGTAATTTAGAGGGAAATAATAGTAATCCGTTTGCGCAGAACTTTTTAGGAATGCTGTATAGGTTGGGACTTTCTGTTGAAGTTGATAATAAAATTGCTTTTGAACTTTTTATGAAATCTGCTGAGGAGGGAAATGAGTTTGCGCAGAATAATTTGGGGAAGATGTATGAGTTGGGTTTGGGTGTTGAGGTAAATATGTTTGAGGCAGTTACGTGGTATGAAGTTTCCGCGGAACAGGGGAATGCTGATGCGATGAATAATTTGGCGTGTGTGTATCATTTGGGAGCGTCTGGGATTAGTGTAGATAATGAGAAAGCTTTTATGTTATTTAAATCAGCTGCGGAGCAGAAGCATGTTGTCGCTATGAATAATTTGGGGAATATGTATCGTGAAGGACATGGTGTGCGGAGGAGTGAAGCTGAGGCGTTTCGTTGGTATAAGCTTGCGAGTGTTGGGGGGAATTCGAATGCGGAGAATAATTTGGGCACGATGTATTCTTTTGGGGTGCACGTGAGTAGGAACTCGGAGGAAGCTTTGAAATATTTTCGTTCTGCTGCGAAGAAGGGCAATGAATTGGCTAAAAAGAATTTGATTCATCAGGAGCAGGTAGAAAAGGAGAATCATAGAACGTTGTTTTCGTTCATTGCCGCAGGGGTTACTTTCGTTGCAGCTGGGTTGATTATTTTATAATGTTGTGATTTTCGTCATACCAGGTGACTTGGCCGGTGGGAGGGTCATATATGCCGGCTTTTACGTGTTCGCCATATTTTAGATTAAGTAGGTATGCGATTGTTTGAGCTTTGTCTAGGGCGTTTTGGATGGTGGATTGGTTTATTAATTTTTGTTGTGATTTAGATATTTCTTCTGGTGTTAAGTTGAGGCGTTTTATTGTGAGGGTTACCGAGGGGAGAATATCACGGATGATATTCGGAAATTGGCTTCTGATTTTTGAATCGGTAATAGATTCTACTGTGGTTTGTATCGCATGGCAACCACTATGGCCAATTATGACGATTAATTTCGCTTTTAGGTATATCATAGCATATTTTATTGATTCGATATCGTCTGCGTCAATAGTTTGACCCACGGATTTCACTTCAAAGAAGTACCCAAGGTTATTATTCCCGAAAATTATCGACGCAGGCACACAGGAATCAGGACAGGAGACAACGACAGTACACGCCCCAGGTTGCCCTCCCCTCCTCTGCTTCTTATACGCCGTGTCACTAACGAATTTCTTATTTCCAGCAATCAACTCATCAAAGCTTTTCTTCACACATTTGCAATTCAGCATGTAATATCTTTTAATAAAGAAAATTTATTTCCTCACGGCAGTGTTAATTGGTTTTTCTTTGATCGATGCCATGAGTTTGAAAAGGATCAGATCGCAATTTTTTTGCCAGAAGAGGCGTATGTCGTCGAATTTTTGTGTATAGGGGGTGGGGAGGTATTCGAATGAATCGAATTCGGTTGAATCAATGTCTCGCATTAGTGAGAAATATGGACCGTCGAAGCCTGTTTGTTTTGAGTATGTTTCGGGGCTGATGACCACCGCTTGAAGTCTCGAGAGAATAATCGAATCACGCTTTTTATTTTTCCAATAGGGATATTTCAGCGTGATTTTCCCCATGGCAGTCATGAGAGTACAACTGCCATATGTGCAATTGAGACCGAGCATATTATTACTCTTGGCAACTGTATAATAAGGATTAGGCCCCAAATCATACACATCATCGATTGAGTAGGAATCTTTTATCGAAGGTCGCGAAACCTGTGCGATATATATGATGATCTTCATTACACGGGCAAAATAATCCACATTAGCCCTACCACTTGGGGAAAGTTTTTTATATTGCGCGTGGAAATTAAATTTTAACATTCTTATCGATCCATAATTATTTTCCATTACTTCCTTTTCACGCCATTCATTCTCCCACGTTTCGAAATTTGATGTTGCGACTGAAACTGTTTTTTCCTCTGTATCGTCATCTTTTGAGGGGGTCAGTTCTTTCACAAGATTCTCTAACATTGGTAGGATAAATTTGTCTTGGGTTGATATGAAATGAATTGTCGGGATGCCTTTGGAAATTCGTAGTGTTGCAAGTGGGGTTGAACTATGGGGAACATATTTTTTCTCTTCGGATAATCCACTATAAGCTTTGAAAAATGTGAATTCAGTGTAAAAGACAGAATGGATCAACGTTTTGAGTTTATTACCGACGAAAATATCATGCGCGGGTTTTAGATCCATAATTCTTACTTATTACACTACTTAACTCTAATAGACACTGCAATAAGTTTAATATTCAAAATTTTTATCTCCCATGCAACTCTGCGAGTTCTCGCTTCGCTCGGCGATGTTTCACATCGCTGAATATTGAAGATTTTTATCTCCCATGCTACTCTACGAGTTCTCGCATCGCTCTGCGATGTGAAAGATCGCTGAATACTGAAGATTTTATCTCCCACCCGATTGGAAATTTATTTATATAGGTAGTTTAAGATATAATATGCCTTGTTCGAAATCATCGTGTTGTTGTGCTTGTCCTGTAGCAGCACCGCCAACTACTACAGTAACTAATAATCTCCGTGGACCAACGCAGGTTAAAACTACTACGACTGTTACTAAACTTTTTAAGCCGGCTCCGATATATAAGACTTATACTGTAACTACCCCCCAAGCGCCCTTGGTGTATTACGTCAACCAGCCCGACATTGTTAGACAATATACCACGATGACTCCAGTTGCATCGTATAAGACATGCGAAACATTCGAAGATTGTGACGACGAATGTGATTGTTAATAGAATTATTTTTGATTTTGGAAAAACAAAAATAAGATAAGACAATAAAGAAAATTTGGCTCAGTTTAGAGCTTGTGGGGAACTGATGCGGTCGGTTGAGTTCGAGTGTATGATGTGAGATGGATGGGTATTCCAGTTTGGGGGTTAATCAATGCATAGTCGGAGGGGTCGAAATTGGTCATGATCATTGCACCAGTCTTGAAGTTGATGAGATGCCAGCGGCTCGTCGGTGGTTCGGGACGAGATATTTTGGATTCC
>Ga0207047_1221_pt1 | contig 12982 bp, 13 predicted proteins | sample Alteio_BWMinCont_67_FD_153302 | JGI IMG/M metagenome (GOLD analysis project Ga0207047, IMG submission 153302) | Enriched cells from forest soil in Barre Woods Harvard Forest LTER site, Petersham, Massachusetts, United States -... | ecosystem: Environmental > Terrestrial > Soil > Temperate forest >...
AGCGCCTAACAACTTAGTAGATACTCACCCTCGACCCCGAGCGTCGCGAGAACCGAGTAGTTACCATCGGCTAGAAACCGGAAGGCAATTGGCTTTGATCCTCGCTGATGCTCAAGCTGCTTGTGGCTTCACATATCTGGCGTCGAAGCACTCTCCTTTCTTCCAAAGCGTTAGAGTAGTTACGGCGATCTTGCGCGCGAGTGTCAGGCAAGCCAACTCCGGCTTCATTCCCTTGGCCAACAGGCCTTCATAGAGATCCTGGAATGGTCCAGCACGACGAGTGGCGCTCAGGGCCGCGCTTTTGAAGATCTCCTTCATCGCGTGATTGTGATTCTGATTGAGGCCACGGACCTGCTGTGGCTTCTTGGAACGTTGCAGTTGTCCGTCCACGAAACGATATTGCGAGCTGTCGTGCGTCTCGACTGCCAAACCACTGTAAGTCCACAGCTGTCGCTTGCTCCGGAACCGGTGCGGTGTCTGCATCACGGCCACCAGCTGCGCGGCCCGAAGCGGGCCAATAAAAGGAATCTGACGCAAAATCTTTACGGCCTGATGTCTTCGACTCTCGGCTAACAGTTCTCCTCGCACGGTGTGGCGCAGGGCCTGCAATGCATCCAGTTGCTGATAGAACAGCTCTGCGCGGCGACGCACCCCGGCCTCCCCAATCTTCTTGAGCCACTGCTCGCGATGCCGCTGGCTATAGACCCGCGTGCCCGTGCAGGGAATACCCCAGCTTCGATAGAGCGCCTTGAGCCGATTCATCACCCGTTTCAAGTCTTTGCTGACCACCTGGTAGGTGCGCGCCAACTCCCGCAGTGCCCGCAGTCCGTTTTCTCCGTGGTAGACCGCGCGCAGCATTCCACTCCGTAGCAACTCGGCCAGCTTGCGCGCGTCCACCTTGTCACTCTTGCTCCCCTCTTTCAATAAGGCGTTGCGACGCGGATTGCAAACCACGACCTCCCGCACGTGGGGTTTGAGCAGGTCGTATAACCACGCCGCCCACGTCCCTTCTTCCAACGTCACATGCAGCTCTCCCCGCTGCCCATGCAGGAAATCGAGCAGAGTGCTGGCTTTGGTTTCGATGATCGATTCTGCTACCAGCTTCCCGGCCCCATCCAGAACCGCCACGGCAATCGCTTCCTTGTGCACGTCCAGCCCAATATACTTGACATTGCTACTCAGCATGCTGGTACCTCCTTTTGGGGGAAGGTGATTCTTCGGCCGGACCACTTTCCCTCAAGACCTCGTATAGGCCTTCGGCCCACTAAATAGAGTCAGAAACTTGCTTGCATCGGTGAGGTTTGTTCTTCTGTGGACAGACCCCGGCGGCAAGCTATGGTCGCCTTAACATTGGTGCCTTTGTGCCCGCCCTCAAGAATGACTTCGGCAGCCACGAGAGATCGATTGATGGCGCGCCGGCGCCTTGCAAAAGGCCCGGCACGACTTCGCTGGTAAGTGTGTATGCAGTTTAGGCATGCCGAGCCGAGCCGGTGTCTGAATTGAATCGACAGGAGCGATTGTGTCATGGCGAAGCGGAAGCGGTCTACTTTCGAGCGCATCAACCTTGAGCAAATGAACCGCAGACAGCGGCGTGAGCTGGGAGCGCGACTGGAGAAGAGCGATCCCGGTCTCCAGATTGTGCATTCCCATGCGGCGGGCATCGACGTGGGCAACGAGAGTCACTACGTCGCGGTACCTGGGGATCGGGATGCCCAGCCGGTGCGGGAATTCGGCTGCTGGACCAGTGATCTGGTGCGGATGGCGAAGTGGTTGAAGCAGTGCCGTATTGAGACGGTGCTGGTACAGGCGACGGGGGTGTACTGGATTGCCCTAAAGGACATTGTGGAGCAGCACGGGATCGAGGTGGTGGTGGCCAACGCGCAGCACACCAAGAATCTACCCGGGCGCAAGAGCGACGTGCAAGAATGCCAGTGGCTAATGAAGCTGCACACCTACGGACTGGTGCGGGGTTCCTTTCAGCTGGCCGAGGACATGGAGGGAGTACGTGCGGTGTGGCGGCTGCGCGGTCGGCACGTGGAGGAGGCCGGGCGGGCGGTGCAGCACATGCAAAAGGCGCTGACGCAGATGAACGTGCAACTGGCCAACGTGCTGAGCGACATCAGCGGCAGGAGCGGACAGACAATCATCGCGGAGATTTTGAAGGGAGAGCGTAATCCCGAGAAGCTCGCGGGACTGTGCGACAAGCGGGTACGGGCTTCAGCGGCGGAGGTGGCCGAGAGCCTGCGCGGGAACTGGCGGGATGAGATGCTGTTTGAGCTGAACCAGGCGGTGGAAAGCTACGAGTTCGCGCAGAAGCAGATCCAGTCTTGCGACCGGAAGCTGGAGAGCTATCTGAAGGTGTTGCCGACACGGCAGGTGGAGTTCACACTGCCGCCCTCGGGGCTGTCGCCGACCAGATTGCAGAGGGCGCGGAAAGCTCATCGCTCGAAAGGGAATACTCCGAACATCCCCGGGCTGGGCGATGAGTTGGTCCGCATCTGCGGCGTGGATCTGACCACCATCGACGGCATCAGCCTCATCACCGCTCAGACCATTCTGGCAGAGATCGGCACAGACATGAGCCGCTTTCCTAGCGAGCAGGCCTTCGTCAGGTGGCTGGGGTTGACGCCCTGCCCCGACATCAGCGGCGGCAAAGTCATCCGTATGGTGCGCCGGAAGGTGCAGAGCCCCGCGGCCCAAGCGCTGCGCATGGCTGCCACCACACTGAGGTGCAGCGACAGCTATCTCGGCGCCCGCTATCGACACCTGCAAAGGCACCTGCCCAGCAAAGCTTCCGCCGTCAAAGCTATGGCCCGCTACCTGGGCGTACTCGTCTATCGCCTGTTGACGAAAGGGCAGGCGTGGGTCGACCAAGGCGCGGCACGCTTCGAGCAAAAACGCAAAGCGATCAATCTTGCCTCGCTCCAGGCCAAGGCTCGGGCCAGCGGATACCAGCTGGTGCCCATCACCGCCGCATAGATCAGCGCCTCTTCCTCTTCTTCTCTGGCGCGCCAACTAAGCTGGCTCGTCCACGGCGCAACTTTGTCCACAGCACGCCGTGCCGCCGCCCTTTCACGACCAATCGGCGGCTCCAGACGCGCTCGTTCCAACCGATAACGCCCAGACGGTGGTGCCACATGAAGGAAGTTTCTGATAAGTGATTACGGTTCTAGCGAAGGGGACCGAAACCAATGGGCGCTTTGCATTCATGGAAGTAAAAGTGCGTCCAGGTTGGAGCCCCCTCCGCACGTACACGAGCGCGAACACGAGCTATTCTTCGTGCTCGAGGGAGCGATTCGCTTCTATACACCGGAAAAAACATTTGACGTCCAAGCTGGCGGCGTCGGATTTCTTCCTCAGGGTAAGCCCCACACGTTCGCCTGTCTGACGGAGGAGATCCGCGCGTTAATTATGGTAGGAGCCACCGGCGATGAAACAGTTGGAATGGATGGCTACCTTCTGGCAATGGGAGAACCGGCGCGAGATATGGTTCCGCCTGATGCGGCGATCACTAAAGCAGTGGAAGATCCTGAGCAAGCAATCAGCGTTGGCGCTTCGTGGGGCATTCGCTTCCTCGCGCCGGACGATACCAAGAAGGCTTTGCCACTCTATCCCGGCTTCGGAGTTCGTATTTCCTAACAAGCGTTTGGTCAGCTGACCCAATTAGGCAGCGCACTCACTCGCCGCAACCTTTTGATTACCGTTTCCACGAGGAACGAAATGATTGAAATTGTCGGGGCGATCATCGCGGTCGCCTACCTGATTCCCGGCCAAGATGACTCTTTCAAGACTCGTGAGCCTTGCAGAAGAAAGGAGCAACGTGAGGGCAATCCACAGAACTGTATCGCTCATTCTGTTCAGCACAACACACCTTGATCACGACCGTTGCCACTGTTTCATGGCGGCAGTTGTGGGCATAGCTCGTTGTTGACGTGGCAGATTAGTTCAATGGACGCACACCAGGACACCTACAAAACCAAGGAGATCTAAGCGACATGGCTAGCATTGCAGCCTCTGTAGGACGCTCGTTGTTGAAGGGACAGTTTGGCGCGCTCACAACCTTGCTGGATCTCTTGGAGTTGTCCAAACATTTCAAGAACGATGCGACCATGTGGGGAGACGATCCGGTCATCCGCTCTCCGCATAAGCTGGGTGAAGCATCGGCAACAGCTCAACTCCTGATAGGTGCGGCCGGCGCCGCAATCTGGGCGGCGAAAACTGGTGAGACTACAGATCTTTCAATAGACATCGTTGATGCGTTGCATTTCTTGCACCCTACACACTTTGTGAGTCAGTCGAATCACTCCATCAACGTCGGAGCAGAATTCGTCGAACTCAATGGCATATTCCAGTGCAAGGACGGCGAATACGTGATGATCGAGGCGGGCCCTCCGTACCCCAAGCTTCTTAAGGGCTACCTCGACTTCTTCGATTGCGGCAACAACAAGAAGTCAATCTCCCGCGAGATCGCGAAATGGAATGCTAAAGACCTAGAGGACGCATTAGCCGTAGCCGGGCTTCCATGTTGTCGCGCTTTCAGCCGAGAAGACTGGCTGAGTCAGCCGCAGGGGTCACTGTTGGGCCAGGCGCCCGTCATCCAGATCGAAAAGATCGCGGACGGCCCTCCCGTACCCTTCGCCGGGGCGAGTTCACCGCTTGAAAACATTCGGGTACTGGACTTCACCCATGTGCGGGCGGGGCCGAGGAGCACTCGGTCGCTTGCTGAATATGGAGCTGAGGTGCTGCATGTCAGTTCGCCGGCCTATCCCGACACACTCGCGCAACACCTGGGAGTCGACATCGGCAAACGATGCACGTACCTTGATCTCCGAAAATCCGAGGAGAACGCAACAATGCACCGTCTCGCGGCCGAGGCAGATGTCTTCGCCTCCACATATCGCTCTTCGGTGAACCGACAATTCGGTCTCACGCCGATCGAACTAGCGTCGCAAAGCCGGCAAGGAATCGTCTGCATGACTGCAAATGCCTACGGGCACGAAGGGCCCTGGAGTGAACGGCCCGGATTCGATCAGAATGGCCAAGTGGCTTCTGGATTTGCGGTGAAAGAAGGCGGCTCTGGCCCCCCGAAATTCTCCCCAGTTTTCTATCTGGCCGATCTGATGACGGGGTACTTCGCCGCCGCGGGTATGATGACCGCTTTGCTGCGTCGGTCGATCGAAGGGGGCTCTTACAACGTCAAGCTTTCGCTTGCCAGAAGTGCTATGTGGGTACAGGAACTGGGGTTCCTGCCGCCAGATCAGCAGGCTGAAATTCCCGCGGAAGACGAGTATCCATCAAAGCTCAGCACACTCGATTCGGTCTATGGGCCTCTGTCTTTCCTCGCTCCGCCGATTCACTTCTCGAATCTCAAGCTTCCTGTCGCCACCTCCCTTGAGCCTTACGGAGCTAGCCCTCCGCAATGGCACAGTCACTCTTAGCGAATGATTTTGAACCATCCATTCAGCCTTCGCTGCCCTGGCGCGAGACCTGTTGCCCCCGCTTGGATCAATGCAACGCGCGGCCATCTCAGGACAGTCTGTCGAAGAAGAGATAAATAGCGGCAATCCGTCCGTCCCGGGCGATGATGAAATCCGTTCCGGCATATTCTGGCGCATCGCCAGGGCTGCCGGATACCCATGGGGCCCGCCCCCCATTGCCCACCTCCTCGGGCTCCGCAATTGCGGGGCGAATCTCAGAGCGATGGACCCACGACGATCGACGCGCCGGATGCGAAAGCGTCAGCCAAGCGTGTCCGCTTCGAATGCCATGTCGTGGATCGGCGACACGTTTTCCATGAGAGCGTCGAACTGTCCGCGAGCTCTAATTCCTGACCGCACGCCCTTTCTGGAAGTGACCATTGCGTGCATAGCAGCGGTGATTGCTTCGTCTTCAGGATCAAGCGGATGTATTGCGACCTGACTTGTCAAAGTGGGGTCTTCGATCGATCCTTCTGTGGCGACCTTGGAGGAAACGGCCGCGACATCTTTGCTCATATACCAGTCTCCTTTCTGTTCCAATCAAACCGGGAAAACTCAAAAGCGGAAACGCGCGCCGCATCGCCTCCTGATCTGCGCGCTTCTCCAAATGTGTCAACCCTGAGTTCTCCAGAATCCCTTGGCTTCTCCTCGTCCGGAGATTCTCTCTAGGCAAGTGGAGTGAATGGCGATTACTGTCTCGCCTTCGCATAGGGAAAGATCAAGCTGGCAGAGGCAGTCTCATGCGGATACACCACCGCTTGAGTGTTGGGCTTCCTGAATTCCGAGATGTCATTGCTCTCAATGTTCTGGAACTGCACGGTCAGCACGCGAGGCTGTGCCCACCCGCCGCCCTCTCCGAACTTCACTGTACCGACCACGGTATCGAATGTCGCTGTTCGTGTATACTCTGACAGCGCCGCGTCATCCAGACTGCCTAACGCCTTGACGGCTTGCTCCAGCACTTGAAGTTGGGCGTATGCCATCGGTGCTACGTAATAGCCAAGAGGATCAGCTCCCGCTTTTTCTGCGCGGGATTGGTACGTCGCCATAAATGATTGGATTTGCGGATTCATAAGGCTCGGCACAGGAAGCCAATACTCGTAGTTCACGAGACCGTTGAGAAGCGGCCCGAGCGCGGCCTTCACGATTCCGTTCTGGGGACCAATCATTGCTCCACCCACCACCTTGGGAGTAAGTCCAGCTGCGTTCGTCGCTTTGACGAGTCCAATCGAATCGTTGATATACGAGCAGAAAAAGACAACATCGGGATTGACCCGTTTCAGGTCTTCCATGTACGGGCTGAAATCAGTTGTCGATAAGGGGTACTTGCCTTCCCAGATCACCCGCATGCCCTGCCGCGCAAGATTTTCCTGGGCTCCCTGAGCCGGGCTTAGCGAAAAAGGTGCGTCAGCGATCAGGATGGCCACTGTCTCGGGTCTGGGGTCTTGTTGTCCTGCAATCTCGAAGAAACCTTCCGTCAAAGCGAGGTTTGGATGTGACCCGGTGGGAATCATCACGAAATATTGCGGGTAGTTAAACTTCGTGTTGACAGCGAGCGCCATTAGGGCAAGAAAGAATTTCTTGTGCTCCATGACCAAAGGCATCGCTGGTGCGACGGAATTATCTCCGTAGCCGCCGATAACGAGATCGACTTTCTCCACATCGAAGAGACGCTGGTACAGGCCGGCGACAAGATTCGGGTTGGTCTGATCGTCGAGACAGACGAGTTCCACAGGTCGGCCGAGGAGTCCCCCGTTTTGATTGATGTTCTCTTGCCAAATCTGATGTGCGAGTTGTGCTGTTTTACCGTTCGACGCGAGACCGCCAGAGAGCGACAGGCAATATCCAATTTTGAGGGGCGATGTATCCATACGAATCTGTCTCCTTGGTTCGGCATTTAGCGCCAGGGCACGCGCGGTTTACTCGCGCCACCCTGAAGCTCTATGCGTGCATGGCTACGTTTGCTTTGCTAACTCTTGCGCGACGGCATACTGGTCCTTCGTTGTTACTTCTTCTTGAGAGCCGCGCTCAAGTTCCCGAACACACCGAGTTGCTCCAGAAGGATCGGTACTGCGACGTAGCAATGGAAGGACACGACTTTCCCGTCCTTCAGATAAAATACGTCGCAGCATGGGGCGTGAATTTCCTTGTGTGTCGGCGGAATCACTCCCGCGGGGAGCACCAGGTCTCCGTTGTGCGTACCGTTCAAGGAAAGCTCTACAACCACAACGTCGTCGTTGAAATAAAAGCCGTAGAGTTCGCGATGCATGTCAGGGAAAGCGGCGGCATAGATGTCCACGGTGTCGCCGATTTCTTTTCCGTAATACTTCTTTCCTGCTCCGACGTCATAGAAATATCCACCTTCTGCGAAGTAGGACACAAATTTGGCAGTGTCTTTTGCTGCGGCTTCGGCTGACGCGTAAAGTGCGCGAATGGCTGTAGCGTTTGCTTCTTCTTCGGCTGTCGTCGGTTGATGCTGGGACATGGGTTTCTCCTTGTGGGTGGTTTCTCGAACGACTTGTGTAGCGAGCGGCAACCTCATGATCGTTTTGCCTTCGCGCGAGGACAGATCGGTGGCGAAGACAGCCGTCGAGCTGTTGTGCTGTCCGAACCGTAACCTGATGAGCACGGCTTGGGCCATTTGAACTTGTTGATTCCATGAGTATTAGGCCCATGTAGCACCCCCATTTCGAGATTTCGCGCGGGATTTCGTTGCAGACCGGGAAAAGGCAACGCGACGTAGACGTGGCGCGCGCATTGACCTCCAGATGGGTTTCGGGAGGGAGGTCCTAATTACGAGCCGATAACGCCCAGCATCTCGGCATTCGAGAACGGCTTACCATTCGGTGGAAGGTTTACAGTTTGCGAAGTGTTCGGCTTCGGCCTCTGCAATCTTCGGTGAGCTCACCGATCACCCAATCCCAACACGAGCAACAGAGCCCCAAGGTATGCTAGGTTTGATCCGATGATTGAAATCGCGTTGCCGCGATCTTTACCGTTCACTACATCTTGTCACTCTTGTCCAAGACAGTATTTTCTGTGAATTGAACCGTTGATCTCACTGGACATAGGCATCCTCCCCCGGCGATCGCGTCAGGTTTCTTCGATAAGTCGGGGGGAGGATTTTCTATGTGTTTGGCAATTCTGCTGTCCAAGTTGTAAGTATCTAACTGCCGTGCTTCGTGCTCAGGTGGATGTTTGCGTTCGGGCTGCTGTCCAACTCACGGCTACCAAACCAGGGGCATGGGTAACTGCTCGGCCAGTTGCCTTGCGGCTGGCGGTCCTTCCAGCGGCTTGTTGAGCCACGCCCACAAATCCCTGAAGATGAACAGTTGCTGGCGCAGCAGAGCCGCAAGATTGGACAGCGACCAACCAAAGCTGGACTTCATCTGCAGGTATTTCAAGATCAGCATGGCGATTAGCGCCGTCCAGATTTGAGTCTTGACCGCATTGGCGCTGGTGCCCAGAAACGACTTCACTCTTGCAGTTCCCTTCAGCGCCTTGAAAAAAAGTTCCACGGCCCACCTGTCCTTGTAGATCGCGGCGACCGTCGAAGCCGCCAAGTGCAGAAGGTTTGTGAAGAACACCAGGATTTCCTGCTTGTCGGGGTTCCAGTACTCGATCCGCCGGAACAGGACCGGCGCCTCACCATCCTTGTCCAGAGCGGGCATAGAGACGATCTGGTCGCTTAGCACGTTGCCCTTTTCTGGAACCGCGCACACCTCGACCGTCGTGTAGACCGTGCCGGTCTTCATGCGCGTGACGAAGAATACCCCGTCCCGAGTCAACTGCCCGAACCAACCGTAATCGTTGTAGCCGCGATCAATGGCCAGGATTGTACCCGCCTCCAGGCTCAGGCCTCGTGCCACTTTCAGTTCGCTATATTTGCCATCGGTCACTACCGCAAACGAGGGCAGGTAGCCGTCGTGGTCTAACAACAAATGCAACTTGATCGCGCCCTTCCGCTGCCGATACTTGGCCCAGTCGAACATGGTGGCCGACAACTCGATGATGCTGCCGTCCAGGCTCATCAGCTTGTTCTTGAAACGGAATTTGCGGCGGCTGCGCGTGGCCGTCTCGGTCTGACACTTTTCCAGCAACTGCATGAAGATAGACTCGTAGAGTTCCCAAGGGCGATTGGCGTTGGCATAAGCAAGCGTCGATTTCTTCGGCGCCCTGCTAATGCCAAGATGCTTCAGCGGGGATTCGCATCCGGCCAGCCCAAGGCAAACCTCACGTAGCGAGTTCAAATGCGCCACCTGGCAAAACAGCATGGCCACGAACTGTTCCCAACAGGTGAACCCCTTGGCGTTGAACTCGGCTTGATGTTGCTTGACGACCTGCTCGAACTGTCCGCGTGGAAAAAGTTGTAAAAGCTGCGAGTAGACACTGCATACTGGTGTCATGGCTGATCCTTCCGTCTCGGTCAGTGGCCCTGTCCGGGAGCCCACCTCAGAGTAACGGGGATCAGCCTGCAATCGTACCCCTCAAGCCGCACAACTATCGGTTTATTTTGGACAGCAATGACATCTTGTAGAGGAATCGCGACTGTCGCCAATACGACGAAAGCGAAGAGCACACCTACCGTTGGATACAGGCATCTGGCGATGAATAGGAAGATTGCTCCGGTGAACTCGGCGATGACCGAGGTAAACAAAGCCGCGCGCGGAAGTGGCAGATAATGCAATTGCATCAAATCTACGGTCGGTTTCCAGTTCGCCGCTTTGCCAATTGCTGACATGATGAACATTGCAGCAATAAGGCAGCGTCCAACTAGGAAGAGACCATGCTGGTTCATAAAATTTCCTTTCTCAAGCTGGTCGATCCTGGGTCAAGAGGCTCGCTGCAGATCCGTAGCGTCCGTGGCGGGGACAGCCATCAACTGTTGTGCTGTCCGAACCTTAAATCAGGTATGCAAGACCGTTGCCAATTTAGATTGTTGATGTAATGACACTTAACTGCGGCAAGCATCCCGGATTGCGAGATTTCACGCGAGATTTCGTTGCAGACGGGAAAGGCCGCAATGTAGAGGTGGCACGGCGGACTGAGCTTCGCAGATGCACAATAGCGTCGATGTCACCTACCCGCGAGAAGCGAGGTCGCTACTCCTCGCCGCCACTGATTCGCTTCTCCTGAAGCATCCATGCGCGGATGTACGGCGAGCAGTTCACTACTTGGATGCCCTCCGCTTGGTACTCATTCAGTAGGCAAATTCCCTCAATGTCGACAACGTTGACTTCATCGAGATCCAAGGTCACCGTTTGTACAGCCTGTTCGAGCTCTGCTCGTACATCGACAAGGTGCGGGCATAGAAGTTCACCGGACAAGTAGATTCGAGTCCCGTGTTCCTCTCTAATCCGTCTAATTTTCAACGTCATGCTCGGCCCCCAAAGGCTGTGTGAGATGCAAAGAGAAGGCGATTGTCAATGTCTTCATCCCTAAAGATTTAGGGCTGATGCGGATCTCGGCCTTCCAGGATTTCCCGTTCGATAAGAAAAACCGGGTAGGGTTGTTGCGGAAACAGCACCAGCTATCCGGAATTTGAGTCGATTTCTGACGAGTCCGAGGCGGCTGAGTTTCGCTTAGAGCGTGTCAAATCTGTTGCGACTTGAGGCTTGACTGGGCCGCTGAATGAGTTGTGATGAGCATCGCTTGCCTTCCCAGACGCAACAGCCAGTTGGTGCGCCAGCCGCGAAGACGCGACAATCGTGACCACGCGCCAGTCGCGGCTGCACGGCTGATTCGGGCCAAGCACTTGCTCTATCCCATCCAACCAATCCTCCGCCGAGAGTATCGCCTGCTCTCGACCAAACAAGGCCTCCACAGCTGCGAAGAATGCGGAAAGTTCTCGCTCCGCCATGTTGAATTGATTTGTGAACCGCAAAATGGAAATAGGTTCGCTCTGGATCATAATGCTCCTCTCGAGTCCACAGAATGCTGCGAGCCCAAGTTCCAATGGTCGCGGGGTGGCCCATCGTGACGGGCGGAGTCTGTTCAACTGCTGGTTAAGACCCAAGGTGAGAAGGCGAATCCATTGAGCGGGGATCTCTATTGGTTGCCGGTCTCATACACCGTGGTGCACGATGCACGGAAGGGGCCACTCAATAGCCATTGAACACCAAAGAGTTAGAGGCAATGACTGGTCTCGGGTTTTCGGGATTTCTTTCAGGACGGGTAAAACGCGCGAGGAATACCCTAAAACTACGTCATCAGCATTAGCCCACCTGGGACTTAAATCGATACTTGTCGATTGCCAGGCGCTTGATTTTGCCTTCGAGGGTAGAGTCTGGGATGCCCAACTTGGCTGCGGCGCCTGCTGGTCCTGATATCCGTCCGTGACTCTGGGCGAGTGCTACTTCAATCACTTCCTTTTCGTGTGCTTGCAGCACATCGTTAGGAGTCACGCTTGAATGACGAACTTCAGATAGGTCGCGCTTGAGCCACGCTTCATCCACAGCAAACGTATCTGAGTCGCTCAACGTGACCGCTCGCTCAATCACATTCTGCAACTCGCGGACGTTTCCTGGCCACTGATAGTCTTGCAGAGTATCTAGTGTCTTCTTCTCGATGGCTTGAAACTTCTTTCCCATCTTCTTTCCATATCGAGCGATGAAGTACTCCACAAGGATAGGAATGTCCGCGGCTCGCTCGCGGAGCGAAGGCATCGTAATCGGCACCACATTCAGCCTGTACAGGAGATCCTGGCGGAATTTGCCCTCGTTCACGAGCTTATCGAGATCCCGATGAGTTGCGGCCAACACTCGAACGTCCACGTGAATGGTTCTGTCGCTGCCAACACGTTCGATCTCGCGCTCCTGCAGCACTCGCAGCAATGCGATCTGAATATCTGGAGGCAGATCCCCGATCTCGTCCAGGAAAATGGTGCCACCGCTTGCTGATTCAAAGCGTCCCAAACGGCGTTGTGTAGCGCCCGTGAATGCTCCCTTCTCGTGCCCGAAGAGTTCGGAAGCAATAAGCGACGTTGGGATCGCAGCGCAATTCACGCCTATGAATGGTCGCCCCGCTCGCCTGGAACGCTTGTGAATGGCGCGCGCAATTAACTCCTTGCCTGTACCGGTTTGACCCAGAATGAGAACTGTTGAGTCTGAGAGTGCAACCTTATTGATCTGGGATAGAACCTTGCGCAGAGGCTCCGAAGAACCAACGATCTCCTCGAACATCGATGCTTGGTTTAGTTCTTCACGCAAAGCAGCATTCTCTTGATGTAGCCTCTCCTCTGCTCGTTTGCGGTCCTCAATATCAGTACACGCACCGTACCAACGGAGTACTTGTCCCTGATCGTCGCGCACAGGATTGCAGCGAATCAGAAACCAACGATAGACTCCATCATTCCTGCGAAACCGCACTTCAATTTCAAAGGCCGTACCGCTTGCCTCAGCGCGATCCCACTGAGACAGGAGCAGTTCCTCATCATCGGGATGAGCGACGCCGCCGGTGTGTGTAACCCGCCACTCATCAAGAGTCATGCCGAAGTAATCAAGACT